>Ga0207707_10002266_pt1 | contig 17406 bp, 12 predicted proteins | sample KBSC83BmetaG_FD_184336 | JGI IMG/M metagenome (GOLD analysis project Ga0207707, IMG submission 184336) | Corn rhizosphere microbial communities from Kellogg Biological Station, Michigan, USA - KBS C8-3B metaG (SPAdes) (version 2) | ecosystem: Host-associated > Plants > Roots > Rhizosphere ...
TGCCGTTCCAGGTCAACAAGGCGCGCCTCATCGAGCGCATCGCGCAGCTGGTGCGCGAGAAGCTGATCGAGGGCATCGCCAGCGACGGCCTGCGGGATGAGTCCGACAAGGACGGCATGCGCATCGTCATCGAGCTCAAGCGCGGGGAGGTGACGGAGATCGTGCTGAACAACCTCTATGCGCAGACGCCCATGGAGTCGGTGTTCGGCATCAACCTGGTCGCGCTGCAGGACGGGCAGCCGAAGCTGATGTCGCTGAAGGAGATGCTGGAGGCCTTCATCCGGCATCGGCGCGAGATCGTCACGCGGCGCACGATTTTCGATCTGGCCAAGGCACGCGAGCGGGCCCACATCCTGGAAGGCCTCGCGGTGGCGCTCGCCAACATCGATGAGGTGATTGCCGTCATCAAGGCGGCTCCCTCGCCGGCGGAAGCGCGCACGGCGTTGCTCGCACGACCCTGGTCGCCGGGAATCGTGACGGAGCTGCTCGCGCGCGCCGGGAGCATCTCGACCCGACCCAACGGATTGGCACCCGAGGTCGGCCTGAACGGCGGCGGCTATCGCCTCTCCGAGGCGCAGGCCCAGGCGATTCTCGACATGCGCCTGCACCGCCTGACCGGGCTCGAGCAGGACAAGATCATCGCCGAGTACAAGGAGCTGCTGGAGAGCATCCGCGACCTCGATGACATCCTCGCGCGGCCCGAGCGGCTGACGCAGGTGGTGCGCGGGGAGATGATCAAGGTGCGCGAGGAGTACGGCGACGCCCGCCGCACCGAGATCAATCGCGATCACCTGGATCTAACGACCGAAGACCTGATCGAGCCGCAGGACGTCGTGGTGACGCTCTCGCACACCGGGTACGCTAAATCGCAGCCGCTCACCGAGTATCAGACACAGCGGCGCGGCGGACGCGGCAAGGCGGCGACGGCGGTCAAGGACGAGGACTTCGTCGAGAAGCTGTTCGTAGCCCACACCCACGACACGGTGTTGTGCTTCTCCAATCGCGGCAAGGTCTACTGGCTCAAGGTCTACCAGCTCCCGCAGGCCGGCCGCAACTCGCGCGGCAAGCCGATGGTCAACCTCCTGCCGCTGGAGGAGGGCGAGAAGATCAACGCGCTGCTTCCGGTCAAACAGTACGACGAGCAGCACTTCGTGTTCATGGCGACCAGCCAGGGCACGGTGAAGAAGACTCCGCTCGCGGCGTTCTCGCGCCCGCGCACCAGCGGCATCATCGCGGTGGACCTGGCCGACAACGACCGGCTGGTCGGGGTCGCGCTCACCGATGCAGAGCGCGAGGTCATCCTCGTGTCCAGCGGCGGCAAGGCGATTCGCTTCCCGGAGGCCGAAGTGCGGCCGATGGGGCGCGAGGCCGCCGGTGTACGCGGCATCAAGTTGGGTGAGGGCCAGGAGCTGATCGCCCTGATCGTCATCGGCGAGGGCCACATTCTCACCGCATCGGCTTCCGGCTACGGCAAATTGACGCCGCTGCCGGAGTTTCCGCAGCATGGCCGGGGCGGCCAGGGTGTCATCGCGCTGCAGACCTCCGATCGCAACGGCACGACCGTCGCGGCGCTCCAGGTCATGCCGGGGCAGGAGATCATGTTGATCAGCTCCACCGGTACGCTGGTGCGCACGCCGGTGGATGAGATCTCGGTCCTCGGGCGCAACACGCAGGGGGTGCGCCTCATCCGCCTCGCGGAAGGGGAACGCCTGGTCGGCATCGAGCGCATCGAGGGCCTGGAGAACGGCGAGCAGAACGGCGAGCAGAATGGCGAGCACGGCGAATCCAATGACGATGCCGGGCCGGAGCATTGAGCCGCACGCGCGCGGCCGTGCGCGGGACACTGAGTGCGGGCCTCACTCGCTCGACCGATGATGCTCGAGCGCAGTCTTCGCTCCAAGCTCATCGCCAAAAGTTCTGACAGCGCTGCCATGCAGTTGCTAAAATTCGCAACTCCCTGAAGTCCTTAAGCGAAGGACACTCGTGCGCGTATTCAATTTCGCCGCGGGGCCGGCTACTTTGCCCCTGGAAGTTCTCGAGCAGGCTCGTAGCGAGCTGCTCAACTGGCACAACTCCGGCATGTCGGTGATGGAGATCAGTCACCGCAGCAAGGCTTTCGTCGCCGTGGCGCAGGAAGCGGAAGGGTTGCTGCGCGAGCTGCTGGGCGTGCCCTCGTACTACAAGGTGCTGTTCCTGCAGGGCGGCGCCACCGGCCAGTTTGCCGCCATTCCGCTGAACCTCGCCGCCGCGGATGCGACGGTGGATTACATCAATACCGGCGCCTGGTCGAAGAAGGCGATCGCCGAGGCCCGCCGTTACTGCAAGGTCAACATCGCCGCCGATGAGGCGGGCTCCAATTACAACACCGTGCCCGAGCAGCGCGCCCTGCGCCTGACCCCGGGGGCGGCGTACGTGCACTACACGCCCAACGAGACCATCGGCGGCGTCGAGTTTCCCTACATCCCGGACACCGGCGGCGTGCCGCTGGTCGCCGACATGTCCTCGACGCTGCTGTCGCGGCCGATCGATGTCTCCCGGTTCGCCCTCATCTATGCGGGGGCGCAGAAGAACATCGGCCCCTCCGGATTGTGCCTGGTCATCGTGCGCGAGGATCTGCTCGGCAAAGCGCGTCCGGGCACGCCGTCGGTGTGGGACTACAAGGCGATGGCCACCGACGGCTCGATGCTCAACACGCCGCCGACCTTTGCCTGGTACATCGCCGGCCTGGTCTTCAAGTGGCTGAAGAAGCACGGCGGCTTGAGCGCCCAGGCCGAGCGCAACCGTGCCAAGGCCGAAGCGCTGTACCGCGTGATCGATGCGTCCGGCTTCTATCGCAATCCGGTCGACAAGACGTGCCGCTCGTGGATGAACGTGCCTTTCACCCTGGCCAAGCCCGAGCACGACAAGACGTTCCTCACCGCCGGCGGCTCCAAGGGCCTCACCAACCTGGAAGGCCACCGCTCCGTCGGGGGAATGCGGGCGAGCCTCTACAACGCCATGACGCTCGAGGGCGTGCATGCGCTGACGGACTTCATGCAGGACTTCCAACTGCGCCATGCCTGACGGAAACACCATGCGGCATCGAATTCTCACTCTCAACAACATCAGCGCGCGCGGCCTCGAGCGCCTGCCCCGCGAGCGTTACGAGGTCTCCTCCACCCTGGAGCAGCCGGACGCGATCCTGCTGCGCTCGGCCGACATGCACGGGATGGCCATTCCCGGCTCGGTGCGGGCCGTGGGGCGCGCGGGCGCCGGCGTGAACAACATTCCGGTGGCGGAGCTCACCCGCCGCGGCATCCCTGTGTTCAACGCGCCGGGCGCCAACGCCAACGCGGTCAAAGAGCTGGTGCTCGCCGGGTTGCTGCTCGCCGCGCGCAACATCTGCAGCGCCTGGGCGTTCACGCGTTCCCTGTCGGGAGACGATCACGCCATCGATGAGGCCGTGGAAAAGGGCAAGAAGAAATTCGTCGGTTTCGAGCTCCCCGGCCGCACGCTCGGCGTGGTGGGCCTGGGTGCAGTCGGCGTGGAGGTCGCCAATTCGGCCCTCGCGCTGGGGATGAAAGTCCTGGGCTACGATCCACAGATCACCGTGCAGCGCGCCTGGCAGCTCTCCTCGAGCGTCGAGCAGGCGCTCTCCCTGGATGACCTGTTCGCGCGTGCGGATGCCATCACCGTGCACGTGCCGCTCAACGACCACACCCGGCAGCTGGTCAACGAGGCGCGCCTGAAGCTCATGAAGAAAGGGGGCGCCATCCTCAATTTCGCCCGCGCCCCGATCGTCGACGATCAGGCCGTGCTCGCCGCGCTGGACTCCGGGCGACTGCATGCCTATGTGTGCGATTTCCCGAACAATGCCCTCAAGGACCATCCCAAGGTGGTGACCCTGCCGCATCTGGGGGCCTCCACGGGCGAGGCGGAGGAGAACTGTGCCGTCATGGTCGCCGACCAGTTGCGCGACTTCCTCGAGAACGGCAACGTCAAGAACAGCGTGAACTACCCGGAAGCGGTGCTGCCGCGAGCCGCCAACACCATGCGCCTGGCGGTCGCGAACAGCAACGTCCCGAACATGGTCGGGCAGATCTCGACCTGCCTGGCGAGCGCCCGGATCAATATCGCGGACCTGCTCAACAAGTCCCGGGGCGAGTACGCCTACACCCTCATCGACGCGGACGGCACCATCGGCGATGATCTGCTGCAGAAGATCCGCTCCATCGAGGGTGTCCTGTCGGCCCGCCTGATCTGATCCCCCCGCAGAGGCCATCGCCCACATGCCCCGCAACCCACGCCCGCCGCCCACTTCGAAGCGCCTGGCATTGCGCCGGGCGAGGGGCCGTCCGGAAGCCGCGCCTGCCGTGGATCTGGGGGAGGTGCGGCGTCGCATCGATTCGGTGGATGAGAAAATCCACACGCTGCTGAACGACCGTGCGCGCCTGGCGCAGCTGGTCGGAATCTCCAAGTCCCGGGACGGGCGTACCGTGGACTTCTACAAACCCGAGCGCGAAGCGCAGGTGCTGCGCATGGCTCGCGAGCGCAACTCCGGTCCCTTGCGGGACGAGGAGGTCCTGCGGCTGTTCCGCGAGATCATGTCGGCGTGCCTTGCGCAGCAGGAGCCGCTGAAGGTCGCGTTCCTGGGGCCTGAGGGCACCTTCACTCAAGCGGCCGTGCTGAGCCACTTCGGCCACTCGGTGCGCTCGCTCCCGCTGGTGTCCATCGACGAGGTGTTTCACGAGGTCGAGGCGGCCAATGCCGACTTCGGCGTGGTGCCCATCGAGAACTCCACCGAAGGGACCGTCAACCACACTCTGGATCGCTTCCTGACATCGCCACTGAAAATCTGCGGCGAGGTCGAGCTGCGCATCCACCATTTCCTGATGGGCGCGATGAGCTCGCTGGGCCGCATCCAGAGGGTCTGCTCGCACGCGCAGGCACTGGCTCAGTGCCGGGCGTGGCTGGATGATCACCTGCCCAACGTGGAGCAAGTGCCGGTATCCAGCAACGCCGAGGGCGCGCGGCGGGCGCGTGATGAGAAGGGCACAGCGGCGATTGCCGGTGATACGGCCGCCGAGGTCTACGGGCTGAAGGTGCTCGCGGCGCAGATCGAGGACCGGCCGGATAACTCGACCCGGTTCCTGGTGCTCGGGCGCAAGCTGTTCTCCCCGAGCGGCGAGGATCGGACCACCCTGCTGCTGTCGGTGGGCCACTCTGATGGCCCGGGCGCGCTCTACCGGCTGCTCGAGCCGCTGGCCAAGCACCGCATCAGCATGACCCGCATCGAGTCGCGGCCGTCGCACCGGCGTAAGTGGGACTACGTGTTTTTCATCGACATCGAAGGGCACTGCGAGGAGCCGCACGTGGTGCGGGCGCTGGAGGCTCTGAAGAAACGCGCCTCGTTGTTCCGGGTGTTGGGCTCCTATCCGCGCGCGGTGGTCTGAATCGTGGCGCGCTACATCGTCGGACCGGGCGTCAGGGTCGAAGGCGAGATCACCGTCCCCGGCGACAAGTCCATTTCCCACCGCGCTCTGATGCTGGGCGGGATTGCCGAAGGGGTCACCGACATCACCGGCTTTCTGGCCGGTGAGGACTGCCTGGCGACGCTGCGTGCGCTGCAAGCCATGGGCGTCACCATCGACCGCCCGGAAGAGGAGCACGTCATCGTGCGCGGGGCGGGACTCGAGGGTCTGCGGGGCGGCGGCGCCGCGCTGGACATGGGTAACGCGGGCACGGCCATGCGGCTGTTCATGGGCTTGCTGGCTCCGCAGCGCTTCGACTCCACTCTCATCGGTGACGAGTCGCTCATGCGCCGGCCCATGGAGCGGGTGGCCGCTCCCTTGCGGCTCATGGGAGCCGAGATTAAGACAAACGCGGGCCGGCCTCCGGTGCAGATCACGGGGGGGCGTTCACTGCGCGCCATCGAGTACACCCTGCCGGTGGCCAGCGCGCAGGTGAAGTCGGCCGTCCTGCTCGCAGGTCTGCAGGCGAACGGCCGGACGCACGTCACCGAGCCGGCGCCCTCGCGAGATCACACCGAGAGGATGCTCAGCGCCTTCGGCGTAGAGGTGCTCAGGAATGGAGCGGAGATCGCCATCGAGGGAGGGCAGAGCCTGCGCGGGACTCACATCCCGGTGCCCGCCGATTTCTCCTCCGCCGCGTTCTTTCTGGTCGCCGGCTGCCTGGCCGCCGAGCACGGGCTGCTGCTTCGCAACGTCGGAGTGAATCCGACCCGCACCGGGCTTCTGGAGCTGCTGTTGCAGATGGGTGCCGACATCCGGGTGCACCATGCCGCGCCGGCCTCGCGCGGCGCCGCCGAGCCCGTCGGAGAGCCCGTCGCCGACATCGAGGTGCGCCGGAGCCGCTTGAAGGGAATCAAGGTGTCCGAGGCGCTGGTGCCGCTGGCGATCGATGAGTTTCCGGTCTTTTTCGTCGCGGCGGCGTGCGCGGAAGGGGAGACCCTGGTGCGGGGCGCGCTCGAGCTGCGGGTGAAGGAGACCGACCGGCTCGCGGCCATGGCGCAGGGCCTCACGGTGCTGGGCGTGCGCAACGAGCTCCTGGAGGATGGCCTGTGGATCCAGGGCGGGGCCGGTTTCGGCGGAGGCACCCTCGACAGCCATGGGGATCACCGCATTGCCATGGCTTTTGCCATCGCGAGCCTGCGTGCTCAGCGGCCGATCGAGATCCTGGACGTGGCCAACGTGGCTACCTCTTTCCCGGGGTTCGTCCGCCTCGCCCAGAGCGTGGGCTTGCAGATCGAAGCGCTGTAGGGGACCCTTGCTCCACACCCCATGTCGAGCGCACCGATCGTCACCATCGATGGCCCGAGCGGCTCCGGCAAGGGCACGATCTCGCGCGCCGTCGCGGAGCATCTTGCCTGGCATCTGCTGGATAGCGGGGCGCTTTATCGTCTCGTAGCGCTGGCAGGCAGCCGCAGCGCCCTGGATCCTGCGGACGTCGCCGGCCACGCTGCCCTGGCCACGCGCATGGACGTGGTGTTCTCAGTGCGGTCAGATGGAAGCGAGCGGGTCATCCTGAGCGGCCAGGACGTCACCGCGGCGATCCGTACCGAGACTGCGGGGCAGGGGGCCTCCCGTGTGGCGGCCTGGCCGGCCGTTCGTACGGCCCTGCTGGAGCGCCAGAGAGCCTTCGCCCAGGCCCCGGGACTGGTCGCGGACGGGCGGGATATGGGGACTGTTGTTTTTCCGCACGCGCAGCTGAAAGTCTTCCTGACGGCCAGCGCCGCCGCGCGCGCTCAACGGCGCTATAAGCAGTTGAAAGACAAGGGGTCCGATGTTAGCCTTCCCGCCCTTTCGCGCGAGATAGCCGAGCGGGACCTGAGGGATTCGACCCGTGCGGTCGCCCCACTGCAGCCGGCGTCCGACGCCGTCGTCATCGACTCCACCGATCTGACGATCGAGCAGGTGGTCGAGCGGGTTCTCGCGTTGGGCGCGCAGCGCGCTTTGTGGCCCGCGGGCCGATCGTTTTGAGGGGTGCGGCGGGTGCCGTCCCCGGAAGTGTACTGAAGGTCGGGACACGCAGGATGCGTGTTCCGTTGTGACAGCAACCTGGATCGAGCAGTGGATGCGGATCCAGAACATGCACGCGCATTGTCCAACTTCTGGCAGGCCGTGCGAGTGAAGGTATGACAGAAAGTTTCGCCCAGCTCTTCGAGCAGAGTCTCGCCAACCAGCGTATCCGCCCCGGCATGATCCTGACCGGGCTCGTCGTAGACGTCACACCGGACGTCGTCATCGTCAACGTCGGATTGAAGTCCGAAGCCGTCATTCCCCTCGATCAGTTCAAGAACGAGCGCGGGGAGGTGGAGGTCAAGTCCGGCGATTCGGTGGAGGTCGCACTCGACTCGGTCGAGGACGGCACCGGCGAGACGCGCCTGTCGCGCGAGAAGGCCAAGCGCGCCCGCACCTGGACGCGGCTCGAGGAGGCATTCAACAAGTCCGAGATCGTCACCGGCATCATCACCGGCCGGGTCAAGGGAGGCTTCACCGTCGAGATCGAGAATGTCCGGGCGTTCCTGCCGGGCTCGCTCGTGGATGTGCGCCCGGTGCGCGACACCTCCTATCTCGAAGGCAAGCCGCTCGAGTTCAAAGTCATCAAGCTCGATCAGACGCGCAATAACGTCGTGGTCTCGCGCCGCGCGGTCGTTGAGCAGGAGTTCTCCGCCGAGCGCAGCGCGCTGATGGAGAATTTGCAGGAAGGCGCAGTCGTGCGCGGCACGGTCAAGAACCTCACCGACTACGGTGCGTTCGTCGACTTGGGCGGCATCGACGGCCTGCTGCACATCACCGACATGGCGTGGAAGCGCGTGAAGCACCCGTCCGAAGTCGTGAAGGTCGGCGACGAGATCGACGTGCGCATCCTGAAGTTCGATCGGGAGCGCTCGCGCGTCAGCCTGGGTCTGAAGCAGCTCGGGGCAGATCCGTGGGAGAACATCTCCCGGCGCTACCCGCCGCACACGCGCGTGTTCGGCAAGGTCACCAACATCGCCGACTACGGCGCGTTCGTGGAGATCGAGGACGGCGTCGAAGGCCTGGTGCATGTTTCTGAGATGGACTGGACCAACAAGAACGTCAATCCCGCCAAGGTCGTGCACACCGGGCAGGAAGTCGAGGTCATGGTGCTGGATGTCGATGAAGAACGGCGCCGCATCTCCCTCGGCCTGAAGCAGTGCAAGGCCAATCCCTGGAAGGAGTTCGCCGAGAACTACAACCGCGGCGACAAGGTCTCCGGACAGATCAAGTCGATCACCGACTTCGGCATTTTCATCGGCCTGCCGGGCAACATCGACGGCCTGGTGCACCTGTCGGACATCTCCTGGGATCAGCCCGGGGAAGAGGCGGTGCGCAACTACCAGAAGGGCCAGCAGCTGGAAGCCATGGTGCTGTCGATCGATCCGGAGCGCGAGCGCATCAGCTTGGGTGTCAAGCAGCTCGCCAAGGATCCCTTCTCGGCCTACATCGCCGAGAATCCCAAGGGCACGATCGTCAGAGGCCTCGTCAAGGAGGTCGATGCGCGCGGCGCCATCATCGATCTGGGCAACGGGATCGAGGGGCAGCTGCGTGCCTCCGAGCTCGGCCGCGATCGCGTCGAGGACGCGCGCGCAGTGCTGAAGGTCGGCGAGGAAGTGGAGGCGAAGTTCACCGGTGTCGACCGCAAGTCGCGCACCATCTCGCTGTCGATCAAGGCGAAGGAAATCCACGAAGAGGCGGAGGCCGTGCAGAGCTACCGCTCCGAGACGGCGCCTTCCGGGACCAGTCTGGGAGATCTGCTGAAAGAGCAAATCGGCGGTGATCGCGGCTGACCGATCTGACGAGTACGCGGTGCGGGACCTGCGTGGCAGGTCCCGCTCACACCGTGTACCCGCGCGTGCGCTCCGCGATCTCCCTGGACGGCGCATTCACGGCTGCACGCCTGACGGCAGGTCAGGGGCGAGCCCTCAGATGGGACGGGTGTGAGACATGGGAACGACCATGACGAAATCGGAACTCATCGAGATCATCACGGCGAAGCAGAAGCACCTGCCCGCGAAGGACGTCGAGCTGGCGCTGAAGCAGATTCTGGAGATCATGAGCGATGCCCTGTCCCAGGGTGAGCGCATCGAGATTCGCGGCTTCGGGAGCTTCTCGCTGCACTTTCGACCGCCCCGCCAGGGGCGCAATCCCAAGACCGGCGAGGCCGTCGCGCTCTCCGGCAAGTACGTTCCGCACTTCAAGCCCGGCAAGGACCTGCGTGAACGGGTGAATGACGGACAGGACCGCCCGATCCGCGACTAGGGCGCGCTGTCCCTTGCGCCCGGCCGGCGCCATCTCGTAACCCGTCCGCTCCCGCTACCCGTCGGGCTCTGGCGGCGCTATCTTCGGGCGTATGTTTGAGCTCCCTCCATTCTTACTGGCACTGGCCTTCGTCCTGATCGGCGTGGCCGCCTGGTTTCTGGGCCGCCGCAATGGCGCTGCGCGCAGCGTGCGGCTGCCTCGAGACTACTACGTCGGCCTCGACCACCTCATCAACGATCGCTTCGAGCACGCCGCCGAAGTCCTCGCCCGCATGGCCGAAGCCGACGGCGACGTCGCGGAAATCCAGTTCGCCCTGGGCAGCCTTTTCCGCCGCCGGGGCGAAGTGGATCGCGCTATCGCGATTCACACCCGGCTGCGGGACCATGGTGGCGCGGGGTTGCGCGACAAGGCGGCCTTCGCGCTGGCGCTCGACTATCTGAGCGCCGGGTTGATGGATCGGGCCGAGCGCCTGCTGGAGGAGCTGGCGGCCTCGCGGGAATACCGGGAGGTGGCGCTGGACCATCTGGTGCGCATCTATGAGAGCCAGGGCGATTGGGCCAACGCGCTCAAGGTGTTTCACGAGCTCCCGCTTCCGGTGCAGCGCGAACGTCGTCGCGTGGCAGCCCACTACCTGTGCGAGCTGGCCGAGCACGCACTCGTACAGGGAGACACCGAACGCGCGCGCACTCTCCTTCGCCAGGCGCGCACGCACGACGAGGACCTGCCGAGAGCCGAAATTCTCACGGCACGCATTACGGAGTTGGCGAACGATCCCGCCGGTGCCTTGTCCCTCTATTGGAAGGCTCTGGAGACTTCTCCGGATCTGGCGCTCGAGATCATCCCGAGCATCCTCAAGCTGGCCGCAACGGTGGGCGAGGGCGACGTGCTCGCCGACCTGGCTGACCGATTGAAACGCAACGGCCGCGTAACGGCGAGGCAGCTCGCGTGGGTTCTGGCGACCGCCCTGCCGCCGCAACAGGTACGCCGCCTCCCGGGCGTTGCCGGTGACCTGGGCACGGAGGTCGAGTCGGCGGCGGATGCGATTTCCCTGGGGACGCTGCTGACGCGTATCGGGGATGCCGGTGGGCGTTATCAGTGCGATGACTGCGGCATGCACAGCGTGGGCTGGTTCTGGCGCTGCCCGAAATGCCGCTCCTGGGACAGCATGCGGCCGTCGGTATTCAAATGGGCGGACCGGACTGACGGCTCCGCACGGGCCCCGTAGAAGCGCTCCACCCGCGCCCGTGGGAGCCGTTTACGCGAGGCGCATCCGGCCCCTGCCTGAAGCAGTTGCGGCACGGGGCTTGCGGCGCTTGTGACGTTCGCCATCTCACGCCGCGTGGGCGAACCTCCATGACCAACAACCGCTTGCGCGGTAGACTCTGCGGCGAGCGAGCCCACAGGAGTACCAGATGAGTCAGAAGTCGGTGATTCGTACCGCAGTATTTCCGGTAGCCGGGCGCGGGACGCGGTTCCTCCCCGCCACCAAGGCCAGCCCCAAGGAGATGCTCCCGGTCGTCGACAAGCCGCTCATCCAGTACGCCGTCGAGGAGGCCCTGGCGGCTGGCGCGCGGCGCCTGGTATTCATCACCGGCGCTTCCAAGCGTGCGATTGAGGATCATTTCGATTCCGACCAGGAGCTCGAGCACATGCTGGAGGCGCAGGGCAAGAGTGACCTTCTCAACCAGCTGCGCAGTGTGCTGCCCTCGTACGCTTCCTGTATCTACATCCGGCAGCCGGCGCCGCTCGGCTTGGGTCATGCCGTGCTGTGCGCGCAACCGGCGGTTGGCTCGGAGCCGTTTTTCGTGCACCTGGCCGACGATCTGATTCGCAGCGATGTGGCCTGCCTGCTGCAGATGGCGGAAGTCTACGAAGCGAAGAAAGCCAGCGTGCTCGGCGTGCAGGTCGTGCCCAAGCAGGACACGGAGAAGTACGGCATCGTGGCGGTGGAGGCGGACGGCTCGCCTGTGAGCCGGGTGCGCAGCATCGTGGAGAAGCCCAAGCCCGCGGTGGCGCCTTCCAACCTGGCGGTCGTGGGCCGGTACGTGCTCGCCCCGTCGATTTTCGATCACCTGGAGAGAATCGGACATGGCGCGGGCGGGGAGATTCAGCTCACGGACGGCATCGCCGCCCTGATGCGGGAGGAGGCGGTCTACGCGCATCGCTTCAGCGGCAAGCGCTATGACTGTGGGAGCAAGCTTGGCTATTTGCAGGCAACGGTGGAATACGCGCTGGGGCATCCCGCTCTGGGCAAGGATTTCCGCAAGTACCTGCGGGGCCTGCACCTGGACGGCGGAAACGAGGCCCGTGCCGCCGGCAATGGGCGCAAGCCGCGTGTCAGTGGCGGCGCCCCCGCCCGCAGCGTCGCGAGACGCAGCAATGGCGCGGCCAGGCGCTCAGGTGCGCGGTAGCCACACGGTTACCAGCGCGCCGCCCTCGGGCTTGTTCGCAAGGCTCAAGCGTCCTCCATGCGCGTCGACGATCTCACGGCACACCGTGAGGCCCAGGCCGGTGCCCGTCGCCTTGGTCGAAAAGAACGGGAGCAGCGCATCGCGCAGCACAGGTTCCGAAAGGCCGGTGCCGTGGTCGGCGACCTCGACGGCCGTACCGTCGGCGAGCTCGCGCACGCTCACGGTGATTCCCTCGGGAGGCGAGCCCGACTCGGCGGCGTTCTTCAGCAGGTTGATCATCACCTGTTCCATCTGACTGGCATCGAAGTCACCCGCGGTCCGCGGGATTTCCCCCACCACGCGGAAGGACACAGTGTCCTGCAGGCGAGCGATGAACGATGGCCAGGGCACGCTGGCCAGGCGCGGCCGGGGAAGCTTCGCGAATTGAGCGTAGCCCTCGATGAAGGAGGTGAGGTGGGCGGCACGTTCGCCGATGGTCGTGAACACACGTGCCAGCTGGACCGCATCGGGTTGGCGGGCCAGCAGTTGTCCCGAATGCGCCAGCGAGGAGATCGGGGCGAGTGAGTTGTTCAGCTCGTGTGCGATGACCCGGATCACCTTCTTCCAGACGACGACCTCCTGCGCGGCCAGCTCGCGCGTGAGCTGCTTCAGAAGGATCAGCCGGTGCGGCTGCGCGTTGAGCAGGAAGTTGCGTTGCGAGAGATGGTAGACGTCCGGTTCGCCCGCCATTTCCAGCGTGAACAGCCGGTCGCCCTCGCTGCCGAGGGCTTCCCGCAACGCCGCGGGCGCAGTGGCGATCAGCTCGGCGAAGTCCAAACCTTCGAGCTTGCGCCCGCCATACAGCAGTTGCCGCGCGGCCAGGTTGCTGTAAACCACGCGTCCCGCGGCATTGGTCAACACCGTCACCAGCGGCGTCGTCTGGATGACGGTATCCAGCAGCAGCTCGCGGTGAAACAGATCCAGCCGCTCACGCCGCATCAGGTCGCCGAGTGAGTTGTAGGCAGCCACCAGCTCGCCGAGCTCATCGTCGGAGGTGTGTCCCACACTGACGCTGAAATCGCGGTCGCGCAGACTGACGATGCCGTCGCGGACGGCGTGCAGCACCCGCGACCACGGGCGCGTGAGAAACCTCGCGAGCCACAGCGCCACCAAGCCAGCGACCAGGACGGCGGCTGCCGCGCTTCCCAGGGGCGACAGCAGCCAACGTCCGGCAAGCACAGCAACCGCCGCGGCGATGACCGCGACGAGTGTCAACGCCAACGCCACACGGCCGGCGAGAGAGATCCGCCGCATCACTCGTTCGGCTTGAGACCGAGTTTCTCCATGCGGCGATAGAGTGCCTGACGGGACATGCCCAGGTCACGCGCCGCGTGCGCGACCACGCCCCGTGCCCGGCCGAGCGCCTGCTCGAGGGTGGACCGGTCGAGCGGGGCGTCATCGCCTGCAGCCACGGAGGGCAGATTCAATGCGATGGCGCCGATGGTGCGGTCCGTCGAGAGCAGGCAGGCCCGCCGGATGGCGTTCTGCAGCTCACGCACATTGCCTGGCCAGGGATAACGCGTCAGGGCGCGCTCCGCTTCCGGTGCCAGGGTGTAGCCGGGCTCCAGGAAGAAGCGTGCCAACGGCAGGACATCCGTGCGCCGCTCGCCCAGCGGGGGTACCGCGAGCTCGATGACGTTCAGGCGGTAGAAGAGGTCCTCGCGGAAGCGGCCATCGACCATGGCCTGCCGCAGATTGGCATTCGTTGCGGCGATGACGCGCACCCGCGTCCGCCGCGTCGTGTTGGAGCCCAGGCGTTCGAACTCGCCGGTCTGCAGGACGCGCAGCAGTTTGGCCTGGCCCCCGGCGCTCAGGTTGCCCAGCTCGTCGAGGAACAGCGTGCCGCCGTTGGCAGCCTCGAAACGACCGGTGCGCGCGCGGGCGCCGGTGAACGCGCCGGCCTCCGTGCCGAACAGCTCCGCCTCGATCAGCTCGTTCGGTAGCGCACCCAGGTTCACTTTCAGGTACGGACCCGCACGCACGCTGGAGTTCGCCTGCACGATGTCGGCCAGCACCTCCTTGCCGGCGCCGTTGGGGCCGGTGATCAGCACCGGCACGTCGGCATGAGCCACCTGGGTGGCCATGGCAACCAACGTGTGCATCGCGTCGCTCTCATACACGATGCCGCGCAGATCGAAGCGTTCGGCGAGCGCCTCACGCGCGTCCTGCCTTTGATCCCGAAGCTCCTGCGCTTCCGCGCGCGCGCTCGTCAGATCCAGAAGGTTGCGCACCGTGGTGAGCAGCCGGGCATCGTCCCAGGGCTTGGCGACATAGTCCGCGGCACCCGCCTTGACGAGATCCACCGCGGTCTCCAGATGCGTCCAGGCCGTCAGGAGAATGATCGGCAGATCCGGGAGCCGGGCGCGGATTTCTCTGAACAGGGCGATTCCTTCCTCGCCGCTGGTGGCCTCGCGGCGGAAGTTCATGTCCTGGATGACCAGATCCACCTTCCCGTGCTCGAGCACCTCGAGTGCTTGCGCGGGGGAGGCGGCTGGCACGACCCGCGCACCATGAAGCGACAGCAGCACCTCGAACGCGGTGCGCACCGCCTCGTTGTCGTCGACGACGAGAACGATCCTGCGCGCCAGCGTTGTTTGCAGAGGATCCATGCCGGACATGGGGGCAGTCTACAGGGTTGTCAGGTGCTCAAACCGTACGAGTGGCTACCGATGGCGGGACGCAGGCCGCCCGGCGTGCGGGCTGCCAGACCGCCAGCTGCCCGATGATCCACAACCCGAGAATTCCGCCGACCAGGTAGTACAGATCCAGGCGCGGCAGGCTGTAGTTCTGCGACAGCCAGTAGCCGACCGCCAGGGCAAGGACGCAGCCCGCGACCACGCCTGTCGTGGTGATGAGCCCGTTCTCGATCATGAAATAGCGCATGATGTCTGCGCGGCGTGCCCCGACCGCGCGGCGCGTGCCGATCTGCTTGGTGCGGGTACTGACGTTGAAGGTCGCCAGGCCGAAGATCCCCAGCGAGGTGATTGCCAGCAGCAGCACGGTGACGGTAGCCAGGAAGATCGCCATGTTGCGGTCGTTCAGATAAACGATGCGCTTCATGCTCGCGACACTCTTCACCGACCTCACGACGCGATCGGGATTCGAGCTCGCCATGTGCTCCTCCACCGTGCGCATGATCGCGTCGCGTTGACCGGGCTGCGTACGCACCAGGTACACGAACCCGAAATAGCGCGGCAGACGGGGGAAGATCGCCACCAGCTGCGGGGCCTCCGGGATCGTGGGCCAGGAACCGAGCATGTTGTCGATGACGCCAATGACCGTGGCCGAGCGATTGACCTTGTTGTAGATGACCTTGCCGAGCGCGTTCTGCCCGGGAAACAGCGCCTGGGCCGCCGCCCGCGTAATGATGGCCTGTGGCACGAACGCATCGGCGTGGTCCTGGGTATAAGGGGTGTTGATCTCCTCGGGACGGAAGTTGCGTCCCTGCACCAGGTGAGCCCCGAGGGTCTTCAGCCCCTGCTCGTCCATCTCGAAGTAATTCAGCCCGATACCCCCGGTGGTCTGGCCCGGCCGGGTGGTGACTTCCGTCGAGCTGCCCCCGCCGCTCAGCGGCACATGGTCGATCGGGCTCGCGTCGATGACTCCGCTCAGCGAGCGCAGATACGCGAGGTCCTCCTTCACCGAGGAGTCGAAGTCGAAGTGGGCGCCGAAGCCGGAAGTGTCGATCGCGAACAGGTTGTCGTCATCGATCCCGGTGGGGCGGCCTACCATTTCGATGCGCTGCTCGACGATGAACACGGCGTTGGCGAGTACGGCCAGCGCGATGGCGATCTGTAGCGCGACCAGCACCGCGCCGGTGCGGTTGCGCAGCAGGGCGGAGAAAATCGGGCGAACGTCCAGGCTCATGGGGCGATCCTCTTACTGACTCTTCAGGTAGACGGCCGGCGCCAGCCGGCCCACTCGCCAGGCCGGATACAGTCCGGCTGCCAGCGCGGCCACGATGGCGAGGGCGACGGTGGCCGCGACGCTCATCATGTCGATGCGGATGAGTTGCGGCAGGCCGCTCCCACCCCACATGGAGTCGGTATCGTCAAAGAGCACGCGCAATGCCCACAGGCCGAGTGCGCTCAACGCAAGGCCCAATAGCGCGCCCGCCGTCGCCAGGGCACCCACTTCCACGAGATGCTGGGTGAAGATCTCCCGTTGGCTCGCGCCCAGCGCGCGGCGTACGCCGGCGATGGATGCGCCGTTCAGGAACTTCGCCAGCAGCAGCCCCACCGTGTTGATGAGACAGACGGCCAGGAAGGCGAAGGCGAGGCCGACGAGTACCCGGTCGTCATTGCTCACCACATCGTTGGCCGCGAGCCAGTCGCTGACGTTGGTGAGGTGGTTGTTGCGCGGCCGTGGGAAGCGGCCCGCTTTGTGCTGCTCGGCCCAGTAGGAGTCGAGCAGGGTCTGCATTCTCTGCACCGCCGCGGAGTCGGGTAGCTCAACCCACATCTGCAGCCACACGGTCTCGGAGTTGAGGAAGTCGCGATATGATTTGATCTCCTCCGCCTTCCAGCCGTTGTTATTGCCGGCCGACACCAGCACCAGCGCCGGTCCCCAGCCAAAGGGCAGATAGACATCCTCCGATGCGTCGAATGCGCCGTTGTTGACATCGTAGAACTTGGGCATCGGGTTCCAGCTGTTCAGTACGCCGACGATACGGAACTCGCGATCGTTCCAGCGGATCGTGCGTCCGACGCTGTTGGCTCCGGCGAACAGCTTGTCGTTCTCCTTGCGGCTGATGACGATCTGCGGGCCCGGGGCGCTGTCGTCGGCGGCATTCCAGCCGCCGCCGTACAGGAAGGGCACGTCGAACATTGCGAAAAAGTCAGCCGTGGTGAGGCGCGCCATCACCGGCTCGGGCTTTCTCTGGGCCGGGGCGCCTGAGAGCACTCCGATCGCCTTGAACATGACGACGCTGCGCTCGGGGATTTTGGAGGAGTGCAGGTACATCGCGTCCCTGTACGTCATCTGCGGCGGTGGCAACGAGGGGTGGCGGGTGTCGTACGGTTTGGTCGGATCCCAGGTATCCATCGTCACGGCATACAGGCGATCGTTCTTCCACCAGATCGGGTTGCCCGACTTCGCGTGATACACCGTCAGGACCATCACGCAGGCGGCGATTCCGAGCCCGATGGCCCACACCATCAGCGTAGTAAGCCCGG
>Ga0207707_10002267_pt1 | contig 17404 bp, 13 predicted proteins | sample KBSC83BmetaG_FD_184336 | JGI IMG/M metagenome (GOLD analysis project Ga0207707, IMG submission 184336) | Corn rhizosphere microbial communities from Kellogg Biological Station, Michigan, USA - KBS C8-3B metaG (SPAdes) (version 2) | ecosystem: Host-associated > Plants > Roots > Rhizosphere ...
CGAGACGGTGCTCGCCGTGGTGCCCGTCGCTGTCAGCCCAGTGGGCGTTGTGGGTGCCTGGGTGTCCGGCGGGGGCGGTGCGGCGGCGTTCACCGTGACGTTGTCGAACACCACGGTGCACAAGGTACCGTTGTGATGACTGCTGACGGCCAGACCGACGAAGGTCTGGGAGGCCATGCTGATGGTGGTCTGGCCGAGCGAGGTCCAGGTCGTGCCGTCCGGGGAGATGAAAGCGCTGAAGGTGTTGCCGGCACGGACCAGGCGCACCCAGTAGGGAGCGGCCACTATCGGACCGAAGTTGAACGTGGTGGTGGAACCGCCGGTGATGGGGCGGCCCTGGAAGACGACGCCATTGGCAGGGGTGAGTGGGACGAAGGCGTTGGTGGAACCAGCGGCGAGAGTCTCACGGACCATGACGCCGGCCTTGGCCCAGGCATTGGTGTTGGTCTGGCTGACCACGCGCGCGGTGATCGACCCGTCTCCGGTCAAGCTCTGGTAGACGAACTGGAACGAGTCGGCAGTGCCGAAGACATCGACACCCGAGCCCCTGACCGTGAACGTACTGCCGTTGAACGTGAAGGACCCGGCTGCGTTGACCGCTCCGATGTCGCCGCTGCTCCAGCTCGAGGAAGCCGCCGCCGCGGCCATCTTGCGCGTCGGGGATCGGGCAGCCGTCGTGGATAATCCCGCGGTACGCGCGCCGCCGGCGGTGGTGGGCGAAGGCGAAGTGGCGGGCCCGGCGCTGGCGACCGGCGCCGTGGACGTGACACTCGTGACCGGCGCGCGTGGCTTGGGCGAATAGCTCAGTCTGTGTATCTCGGAACCGAAGAGCCCGCTGATGTAGTAAAGATCACCCGTTCGCGGATCGTTTCCGAGCGCCCCGAGTGGGCCTCCGGCCCCGAGGAAATCGCGGACGCGCAGCGGGTTGTCATTGGCGTCGAACGCGAATGCCTTGATCCATTCGCCGCCGGAGTCGGCGTGGTAATAGACATCGCGGAACGGCGCCGGAAAACTCTTGCCCTGGTACCAGACGCCGCCGATGGATGACGTGCCACCGAACAGGGGGCCAACGACCACTGCGCCATTTGGTGCCCGAGTGCCGAGCGGCATTGCGAGCGGCTCACCGGAGTTATCCGACGCCGCCCAGCGTGCGTCAGCTCCTCGGTGCAGCCAGTCAATCATCGGGCGATCACGGATAAACACGTCATCGGCCGCAGGTACGTCAATCGACGGCTCGCACGGGTTCGGCCAGGAGGCATGCACTGGGTCCGCAGTGATCAGATCTCGAAACCGGAAATACTGTTGCGAACACACCTTTGGGAACAAGGGATTCGGGGCCAGCAGATTGAACGCCGGCAGGTCCGCATAGTCGGTCATGTCGTTGCCGACACCCGCGTAGAGCGGCCACCCGAAGTTCATGCGCCCGTCGCGCGCAACGACCAGAGCCTCCCACGCGCTGGCGCCCGCCTCTCCGATGTACAGGGTTCCCGGTCGCCCCTCCGCAGGCCGAGCGCTGCCGGAACCGGGCCGCACACTGAAGTGCTGCGGGGCGCGCAGGCCGAGCACCCAGACGCGCGAACGAGGCGATCGCGGCACCCTCGGCTCGTAGAAGGGGTTGCCCGGCACGCCATTCCCGGTTGCAGGATCAAGCCGCAGAATCTTGCCGGACAGCGAGTCGACGAGCTGTGCACGAAACGCTCCGACGTTCTCGGCCGAGGTCATCAGCCGTGCCGCCAGAGCTTCCCGGTACTGGGTGCTGGGATTGCTGCCCGAGTCCTCCCCATTCGCGCCTGCACCGTCGCCGCAGCCGGCAAGGAGCGTTCCGTCGTTGCCAAACGCCAGTCCGCCGGTTCCGTTCGCGTCGTCAGTGACTACACAGCCGGTCGGTAGGCCGCCCGGGCCAACGGTCTCACCCAGCAGGACCCGGCGGCTCGCGTAGTTCACCGTGTCTGCGGTGCGAAAGTCCTGCGCCGCTGCGGGCCGCACGAGTTGCAAGCGCACCAGCCGCCCGATGGTCGCGCCGCTCGAGGCGTGCTGGCCCGCCCGGTAAGTATCGCGGCAAGCGGCCGGACCGAACGCAGGCGCGTCGCAGTTTGCAAGGTGATGCGGATCGACCGCGTAAAAGAGATAGAGGTAGCCGTTCTGCTCGAATTGAGGGTCGAGCGCGAAGCCCGTCAGACCCAACGAGCCGATGGTGCTGACTTCGTCGGCAAGGTCGATGAGCGGCTCACTGTGCGGTGCGGTGTCGGCCAGGAGCCAGACTCGTCCGGTGCGCTCCCACACGAACATGCGGCCGTCGGCGGCAAACGCGACTCCGGCGGCGCCGTCCCACGGTCGCTTGTCGGGACGGGACACCGAGGTGTCGACAAACCCCGCCGGAAGCGAAGTGGCCCACACCACCCCGCTCGTCGCTGCCGCTGTGAGCAGCAGCGCTCCCAGGATCGACAGACACACACAGGCAATTATATTTTTCACGCGCATCAGTCCTTCCCTATGCCGTGCGCTTTGATCCACGAGCTGCGTCGGCCCGGCGGCCGCGCCGCACCCGATCGCCACAGCTCAGCACACTTACCGGTCATCCCCGTCTCGCGGAAGCGCGAGTTCAGTCGAGCCGTCTTCGGTTTTAATATTCGGCCGCCGCGGCATGAACCGTTAGGGTAGCGGATTCTGATCCCTGTCGGCGTTCCCTTGCGGGAGGCAAGCCAAGCGCATCCCATTATGTTCAAGCGGTCTTCCGCGCCCGAAAAGGAGGAGCAGCGGACGCACAGCCGCTCAGGCCCCTGAGCATCGTAAGGTTCTGTCGCCCAACGATAAGTACTGCTGTGCTCCCGGTCTGGATTGCCGCTCGCCCGTTACGACCGGCAGAAATTTGCCAGTAGTTTATCGGCGATCCGGGCTGCGACCTCTGAGCCGATCTTTGCAGGCGGTAGGCATCGCGCCACCGCGCTTAGCTTCGACGGCCGATTGCGAGCGCCCACCGCCAACCAGCCTGTTGCGTTGCCCGCCGGGGAGGCTGCTCGTATGCTTCAGGATTCCCGCAACGGGTCAGACGCATGCGCCGCATCCCCACCAGCTGCCTCAAGTTCGGCCCGGCCGTGGCCTTGCTGCTGTGCGCGGCTACGACGCCGGCTGCGACGGGCGACTCGCAGTCGCCGGCGAACGGCGCCTGGCAGAGCCTGCGCCCGCAGTTGTACGGGACGCGCGACATCGGCGAGGGCGGTGACCAGCTGATGAGCGTCGAGGCCCCGGGCAGTACTCCGGATCCGAGCGCCACGCCCGTGGTGGTGCACTTTGGCGCCGGGCTGCAGGGCAAGGTCAAGGCAGTGCGGGTGATCATCGACAACAATCCCTCGCCGCTGGTCGCCACCATGGACCTGGCTAAAGGCCTGCCGGTCGAGGAAATCGACCTGCGGGTGCGCATCGACCGCTATACCTCGGTGCGCGCCATCGCCGAAACCGGTGATGGCAAGCTCGAGATGCGCAGCACCTGGGTGAACGCGAGCGGCGGCTGTTCCGCGCCGCCGTCCGCCACCGCGGGTGGCGTGCTCGGCCAGATCCGCTTTCACCCCTCGCCGGACGCCCGCGCGCTGCAATTCAGCATCCGCCATCCGAACAATTCCGGTTTCCAGATCGACCCGCGTACCGGCGATCCGATTCCGCCGCACTTCGTCTCCCACATCCGCCTGAGCTCCGGCGGCCAGACGTTGATGGAGGCCGATACCGGCATCTCGCTCAGCGAGAACCCGACGCTGCGGATCGCCAGCAGCCAGCCGCTCAAGGGTCCGCTGACGGTCGAGGCGACTGACATCCCGACCCAGCAGCACTACACGGCAACCTGGACTGCCGCCAACGGCTCGCGATAGCGCCGCGCGTGCCGCGAGCGAGCTGGATTGCGCTGCTGGCATCGTTCGGGGTCGCCGCGGGCGCGCCTGCTGCAACCCCGGCGCCACTGCCGGTGAGCGAGGTGGCGGCCGGCGAGTTTGTGCACACCGGACGCAGCCTGGCGCTCGATGCGCCCGGCCACGACGACATCGCCAACGTCGGCTTCATCGTCGGCACGCGCTGCGTCGCGGTCATCGACAGCGGCGGCTCACCGCGCATCGGCCGCGCACTGCGAGCCGCACTGCGCAGCCGCACGCAGCTGCCGGTCTGCTATGTGATCAACACGCACGTGCACGTCGACCACGTCCTCGGCGACGTAGCCTTCAGGGATGACCACCCGCACTTCGTTGGGCATGTGGGGCTGGCCGCAGCGCTGATCCGCAGCCGCGACTTCTTCCTGCAGAACTACCGCGCCGACTTCGACTCTCCGCCCGATGCGGCGCAGATCATGATGCCCGATAGGACGGTTGCGCCCGGGCATGACCTGCACCTGGATCTCGGCCAGCGCGAACTGCTGCTGCAGGCGTGGCCCCGTGCTCACACCGACTGCGACCTCACGGTGTTCGATGCCGCCACCGCCACCCTGTGGACGGGTGACCTGTTGTTCGTGGGCCGGACGCCGGCGCTCGACGGCAGCCTCAAGGGCTGGCTGGCGGTCGACGTGCAGCTCGCGCAGCGGGCCGTCAAGCACGTGGTGCCCGGTCACGGGCCGGTGGGCAGCGACCTGGCAGCGGCACTGGCACCGCAGCAGCGCTACCTGCAGGCGCTGCTCGAGGGCGTGCGCGGCGCGATCGCCGCCGGCAAGCCGCTGCAGGAGGCGAGCCGGGCGGTGCAGCCGGCGCATATCGGTTGGCAGCTGTGGGACGCCACTCACCCCCGCAACGTCGCGCGTGCCTACCAGGAGCTCGAATGGGAGTGATGCGCCGCCGCGACTTCGTGCGCACCGCTCTGCTGGCGGGCGCGGCGCTGCCGTGGCGCACCCGCGCGGCCGGCGCGGCGCGCGTAGTGGTGGTTGGCGCCGGGTTCGCCGGCAGCGCCTGCGCGCTGGCGCTGCGCCGCCTGGCGCCCTCGTGCGCGATCACCGTCGTCGACCCGCATCGCCGCTACGTGACCTGCCCGATGAGCAACGCGGTGCTGGCCGAACTGCGCACGCTCGAATCACTGGCGCTCGGGCGCGCGGGCCTCGAGCGGGCTGGCATCCGCTACATCGAGGACTCGGTCACCGACATCGACGAACGCACGCAGAGCGCGCGCCTGCTGCGCAGCAATCCGCTGCCGTACGACCGGCTGGTCGTTGCCCCGGGCATCCGCCTGCTGTATGGCCAGCCCGAAGGCTACGATCAGGCGGCCGCGGTCGAGATGCCGCACGCCTGGGAAGCGGGTCACTCGACACGGCTGCTGGCGCACTACCTGCGCGGCGTGCCGGACGGCGGGACGGTGGCCATCAGCGTGCCCGGCGGCCTGATGCGCTGTCCGCCGGGGCCCTACGAGCGCGCGAGCCTCATGGCCTACTGGCTGAAATCACATCGAGCGCGCTGCAAGATTTTGATCTTCGACTCGAACAACCACTTCCCGCGCCAGGACGTGTTCACCGCTGCGTGGGCGGAACTCTACCCGGGCATGATCGAGTGGATCCCGCCCACGCAGGGCGGTGAGGTGACACGCGTCGACGTCGCCGCCCGCACGCTCCACAGCAGCAGCGGCGCGCACCGGGTCAGCCTCGCGAACATCATCCCACCGCAGGCACCGGGGCTGGTCGCGCGCATCAACAATCTGTGCTCGGACCACGGCTGGTGCCCGGTCGACCCTGTGACCTTCGAGTCGCAGCTCGCCGCGCACGTGCACGTGATCGGGGACGCCTGCATCGCCGGGGCCATGCCCAAGGCCGCCTCAGCCGCACGCAGCCAGGCGCTGCAGTGCGCCGCGGCCATCCTCGCCTCACTGCAGGACCGGCCGGCCGCGCCCGGCGAGCTGGCCAGCGTCTGCTACAGCCTGTTGAGCGCCTCAACCGGGCTGGCCATGCATGCGCGCTTCAGGGTCAACGGCGATCGCATCGAGCAGATCGAGGGCAGCGCGGGCAGCGCAGCTGCGACCGCTGCGGCTGCGGCGCACGTCGCCGAGGCGAGCGCCTGGTACCAGGAGATCCGCCATGCCTGCTTCGGCGAATGAGCGCCGCTACGCGGCGCCGGGCGCCGCGCAGCGGCTGCTGCAGGATGTGAGCCTCAGGCGGCGGGCTTCGTCCCCTTGGCGAGGCCCTGCACTGCTTCCAGGGCCTGCTCGACGTTCTTGTCCGGCGCCATCCCGCCGACGGTGGTGACGATCTTGCCATCCGGTGTCACGATGAAGGTGGTGCGCTCCACGAAGTCGTGTCCGATCTCGACACCACGGGTGTCCTTCTGGCCTGGCTTGCCCTCCTTGACCGACAGCTCGTAGGCCTTGGAGATCTTGCCGTCGGCATCGGACGCGGTCGGGAACTTGCCGGCGCAGTAATTGGGGTCGGCGGAAAAGGCGTTCAGCCGCTGGATGCTGTCGAGCGACACACCGATGATGGTGGCGCCGGCGGCCGTGAACTTGTCCTTGTTGACCGCGAACGTATGCGCCTGGAGATTGCAGCCGCCGGTAAACGCGGACGGGTAGAAGTACACCACGACCGGTCCCTTGGCGAGCGCTTCCTTCAGCGAGTAGGTGAAGTCCTTCCCCGCCAGCGACGCCTGGGTGGTGAACTCCGGGGCCTTGTCGCCTGCCTTGAGTGCCGCGAGCGCAGGCACCGCGATGGCGCTCGCCAGCATCAGGCCCAAAAGTCGATTTCTCATAACACCACCTTGTGAATGAAACGGTAGAGCACGAACTCTCGCGCCGCCGCTGCGCGGCGGGTCAATAGTGTATGCGAAACCCGCTCCGGCTACGTTCAGTGGAGTGTTCCCGACCCGGACACCGCCGCGGCCGGCACGTCCCCCGGCTGCCAGCGGCTGTCCTGAGAATCTGCCCGGGGTCTTGCAGCTCGAGCAGCGCCTTCATGGCGGCGCGCTGTCCCGCGCGTGCCGGCAGTAACTCTTGGCGATGCAATAGCTCACCCAGTGCCCCAGATTGCCGGGTTTGTCGGGCGTGCCCACCCGTTGTAGAGCCACGGCTTGAGGTCGGTGCTGTCGAGGTGGGCCCTGCAGTCAAGGCCGACGTCGCGCTCGTGGCCGCGCGTCCAGTCCTGGAGATACGACTCGCTGCCCTGGTCCGAGGTCACCTCAGCGACGAGGGCGACACCCGTGACGAGATGTCGCGTCGCGCGCGCGACCTGCGCGTACGCTCGCGGGAGCGGCCGCTTCCATGCCGCCGCTCCCGCGCGCCTGCCCTACTTCGGCAACAGCGTCACCGGCACCTCGGTGATCGAGTCCACCGGCAGCTTGTTGGCGGCGGCGGCCTTGCGGATTGCCGCCTCATCCGGCCCTTCGTACACGCAGTAGGTCTTGGTCTTCGCCGCGTTGGCGTAGGACATGACCCAGTGCACGCCGAACTTGGCGTTGTTGGCGTTGACCTTGGCCTTGATGGCAGCGTCGAGCCCGTCCAGAGCGCCGGCCGGAAAGGTGCGCTCGATGACATAGCGGTGGGCCGCGGCCTTGGCAGCCGGCGGGTCCTGCGCTCCGCTAGTAGAGGCGACGCCTAGGAGCAACGCGGCGAGCGCGACATTGAGCATCTTCATGGTCGTCTCCGCGGTAGTGGCTGGGCTATCTGGACCTGTCCGGCTGGTGTGAGCAGGTCACGTTGGTGTTCCAGTCGGCGTAGCTGCCCCTGGGGTTCTGCTCCCAGGCCCAGACGTGCAGCTCATAGAACGCCGGCAGGCCGAAGCGGTTGGGGAAGCCCACCAGGTTCATGAGGTTGCCATCGAGCGCCGGCACGGCTGGCGGCGGGTTGCTCGCCTCCCACACGCTCTGCAAGACGATGAACTCGACGCCGACCAGGCGCATCGCACCGTTGGCCATCGGCTCGTAGATCAGGGCCTGCGGCTGCCTCGGGTTGAGCACGATCATGTCAAGGCGCGGCGGGTACACCAGGTGCACGCCCATGGCGCCGGCGTCGGGACCACTCACGCAGGGCGTGGCGGGCACGAAACCCTCGGCGAGCGCGGCATTGATGTTGAGGAACCGCGCGGTGGCGGCCCGCACTCGGTCGATGAGCGGCGTGGGCTCATCGTGGGCGAGCGCCGCGAGCGGTGCCAGCGCGCTGAGCGCGCACAGTACCTGCAGGGACTTGGTCAGTGAGCTTCGCATGATCATCTCCTCCCCGGATGTCGGGTGGTTACTTGTAGAAATACGGATCGAGCACGCGCACCTCGGTGATGCACTGCACCGGCAGCTTGCAGCGGCCGGCCGCGAGCCGGATCGCCTCCGGACTCGGTGCGTCGTAGATGCAGAACGTCTTCTTCTTGTCGGCACTGACGTAGGAGTGGACCCACGTCACCTGATCGGCCAGGTTGCTCTCGACGACGGCGGCGCAAGCACGCGCGCCGGTGTCATCGATGGGCACCTGCAGTCCCGCAGCAAACTCTCTCTCGACGACGTAGCGCGGCATTTTGTTACCTCACGGGCCCGTTCACGGGAGCGCGTTGTAGCGGCAACATACGGCCGGCGGGTGCGGCACCGATTGGGTGGAGACCCCCAATTTGGCGTCCGTGCACCCCAATGTTGGAGTGCTGGCCGCGCCGGCGGTGCGTTTCCGTGCCAGACGTGGCCCGGGCGCGGCCGGGTAGCGGATAATGTGCGCCGCATGCAGCTGCTCGAACGCAACAAACAACTCGACGAACTCAACAGTTGTCTGCAGCAGGCACAGCAGGGCTGCGGAAAACTGGTGCTGATCGCGGCCGAAGCCGGCTTCGGCAAGAGCTCCCTGGTCGAACGTTTCGTCGCCGACCATCGCCGCGAGGCACGCGCGCTCTGGGGTGCGTGCGATGGCCGGTCCACACCGCGCGCACTTGCGCCGGTGCACGAGATCGCCGCTCAGATCGCTGACCTCGGCCGGCAGCTGCCGCGCGATGACGAGGCGCGCGACCGCTTGTTCCGGCTGCTGCTCGAGGAACTGACACGCAGCGAGCGCGCCAGCGTGGTGGTGCTCGAGGATTTGCACTGGGCCGACGCGGCTACGCTCGATTTCCTGCGCTTCATGGGACGGCGCATTCAGCGCACCCGCGCGGTGTTCGTCGCGACCTACCGCGAGGACGAGCTGGCGGCAAGTCATCCGGCACGGCTCGCGCTCGGTGAGCTCACCGGTCAGCACATGATCCGTATGCGGCTCGCACCGCTGTCACCGGCCGCCGTTGAGGTGCTCGCGACAGACAGCGGCCGCGATGCGCAGCAGCTGCACCGCATCACCGGCGGCAACCCGTTCTTCGTGCGCGAGGTGCTCGCCAGCCCCGGCGCGGGCGTGCCGGAGACCGTGCGTGATGCGGTCGTGGCACGGCTGATGCGCTGCCAGCCGGCGGCGCGCGAGCTGGCCGAGCTCGTGGCGCTGTCGCCCGGGCGTACCGAGCTGTGGCTGGTGGAAGCGATGCTCGGGCGCCATCCGCCCGGCGTCAGTGCGAGCGCAGCCACCGGCCTGCTGGAGGTCCATGCGGATGCGGTCGGTTTTCGCCACGAGCTGGCGCGCCTGGCGGTGCTCGATACCATCCCAGCCGAGCGCGCCCGCGCCATGCACGCGCAGCTGGCACAGCGGCTGTCCGCGCGCGGCGCGGATGCCGCGCGCATCGTGCACCACGCCTCGTTCGCCGGACTGGCGGCCAGCGTGCTCGAGTACGCGCCGCGTGCGGCCGGCGACGCCGCCCGGCTCGGCGCACATCGGGAGGCGGCCGCGCACCTGAGCGCCGCCCTGCACTGCGGCGTCGAGCTGCCCACGGCACGCCGCGCCCACCTGCTGGAGTGCCACGCGCGCGAGGCCTCGCTGGCCAACCAGACCCGCGCGGCCATCGCTTCCGCCGACGCCGCCATCGAGGCCTGGCGCGAAGCGGGCGAGGTCGCGGCCCAGGCGCGGGTGCTCAGCCTGCTGTCGCAGGAATACCGCACGGTGGGCGAGCGCGAGGGCGCCGACCGCTGCGTAACGGCGGCCATCAGCCTGCTGCAGGGGCTGCCGCCCGGCGCCGATCTGGCCATGGCGTACAGCGGGCGGTCGCTACTGGCCGTGCATCGCGGCTGGGACCACGAGGCGCTGGAATTCGGCCAGCGCGCGCTCGAGCTCGCGCGCCAGCTCGGCGACCGCGCCGCCGAGTCGCACGCGCTGTGCAACATCGGCGGCGCGCGACTCGGAGCCGGTGATGTGGCCGGCTACGCGGCACTGGAGCGCAGTCTGGCACTGGCGCTCGAGGACAAGCTGGAGGACCAGGCCGCGCGCGCCTACCGCACGTTGCTGTTCTATGCGGTCCTGTCACACGACTTTGCCCGTGCGCAGCAGACCTTCCAGGACGGCGTGGAGTACTGCGAGGAGCGCGGCATTTTCTCGCACAGCGCCTACATCCGCGCCTACTACACCACCGCCGAGCTCGATCGCGGCCACTGGACTGACGCCGCCCGGACGGCGACCGAGCTGCTGCACGGCTCCGAGGTGACGGGGGTGCAGCAGCGCATCACGATCCTCACCACGCTGGCGCTGGTGCGTCTGCGTCGCGGCGATCCTGGCGTGGATGAGCTGCTGGACGAGGCCCTGGGGCTGGCACTGCCGACGCGCGAGCTCAACCGCATCGGGCGCGTGGCTGTCGCACGCGCGGAGCGGGCCTGGTACGCCGGGCGCCTGGAGGACGTGGCGCGGGAGGCGGCCCTAGGCCTCGAGCACGTGCGCGGCCACACCGCCCCCTGGATCAAGGGCGAGCTGCTCTTCTGGCAGTCGCGGGCGCAGCCGGCCCTGAGGCTCGTCGAAGGTGCCGCCGAGCCCTACCGCCTCATGCTGTCCGGTGACTGGCAGGCCGCGGCGCACAGCTGGGAACGTCTCGGCATGCCCTATGAGCAGGCCCTGTCGCTGGCGGGCGGACCCGAGAGCGCGCTGCGCGAGGCGCTGGTCATCCTCGATGGACTCGGGGCCGGGCCGCTGGCGGCGATGGTGCGCCTGCGGCTGCGCAAGCTCGGAGTGTGCAAGATTCCCCGCGGGCCACGCCCGACGACGCGCGGCAACCCCGCCCGCCTCACCGCACGCGAGGTGCAGGTACTGACACTGCTCGTCTCGGGACACACCAACGCGGAGCTGGCGCGGCGCCTGCACCTGTCGGCGAAGACGGTCGAGCATCATGTCTCGGCGATCCTCGAGAAGCTCGACGTGCACTCGCGCACCGAGGCAGTCGCCGCCGCGTTCGGCCTCGGCATCGTGAAGACGGGAAGCTAGCGGGTCGCGGCAGGCCGAAGGCCCACGGCACTGCGGTACAGCATGTAGCCCGCCACCAGCAACAAGACTACGCCGAACAGCACGCCGAGCGCCCCGCGCCGCGCGGCCAGGCGTCGCGCCAGGTGTGCGCCGAGTGCGCCGCCGCAAGCGCCGCCGCCCGCGAACGCCGCCGCCAGCGGCCAGTCCACCCAGCCGCTGCGTGCATAGTTGAGGGCGGTGGTGAGGCTGAATGCCGTGACCGCCGGCAACGATGAGGCGACTGCCTCGAGCATCGGCAGGCGCGCGGCGTAGACCAGGCCCGGCACGATCAGGAAGCCACCGCCGATGCCGAAGAAGCCGCTGAGCGCGCCGACCGCGAGGCCGAGGCCGATCAGGCGCGGAAGACTCGGACTGCCGCGCCCACCGCCCGCCAGGGCGGCAGGCGCCGTCGCACGGCGCAGCATCAGCACCCCGACCGCGAGCATGAGCAGCGCAAAACATGCGAGCAGCCGTTCGCCGGGCAGCGCCTTGCCGGCGAGCGAGCCGCACCAGGCGCCCGCCACGCCGGCGGCTGCGAACACGGCCGCCACCCGCCAGCGCACGGCGCCGGCACGCGCGTGATTGACCGCGTTGATCGCAGCGTTGGCAGCCACCGCAAGCGCGCTGGTGCCGACCGCCAGGTGCGGGTCGCGCACGCCTACCGCATACACCATCAGCGGCAGCGCCAGAATCGAACCGCCTCCACCCACGACGCCGAGCAGGAACCCGACCAGCGTCCCGGCGGCAACGCCGATGAGGTACTGAGCGGGGTGCATCGTCAGGCAGCAGGGCTGCTGGCGGTGACGTCAGTGCGCGGCAGGCGGCGGCGGATGCCGCCCGGGCGGCACGGCCCGGCTGCCGAGCAGGTAACCGTCCACCACCTGCCCGTATATCGAGTCATCGCTGTCGTGGTACAGCGAGCGGGTATGCGCTACCGAGCCGGCATAGCGCGGGTCCTGCGGCCGCTCGTGGCTGTCGACGAACAGCGCCACGTCCCAGGCGTCCTGGTCGCTGAGGCTGCCGCCCTGGCTGAGCGGCATGCTGCTCTTGATGAAGGCGGCGGCGTACGACACGTTCACCATGCCCGCGCCCCAGTTGTAGGAATTCGCGCCCCACAGCGCGGGGAAGGCCGGGTTACCCTGATTGTCGCGCTGCCCGCCGCCGTCGGCCGCATGACAGAGCGCGCAGCTGCGGGCGTACACCTGCGCGCCGCGTGCGCGCTCCGGCGCCAGCGGCGGCTTGCCCGGCTTGGGGTAACCGCGGCCCGCGATCCCGGGATCCACCGGCGCGCCGCGCGCCATCCAGTATGAGTAGGTTTCCAGCGCCACCAGCACCGGATCCCCGAGCGGCGGCGCGCGCCCGTTCAGACTGTATTGAAAGCAGCCCTGCAACCGCTCGGCGTACGTATTGACGTGTCCGTTCTTGGCGCGCCACGCCGGATAGGAGACGTAAGCTGCCCACATGGGCGCCGAGCCGACATGCCGCCCGGCATCCAGGTGGCAGCTGCTGCAGCGCAGATCGTTGCCCACGTAACGCGCCGCGTACCTGCCCGGGTTCTCGAACACGTCGCGCCCGAGCCGCACCACCTTGCCAAACTCCGTGTCGGGGATCGGCTCATCTGACGGCTGGAACACGCCGTGACTGCCGGGCGCGCGGACCGGCGGCGGTGCGGCGGCGGTGCCTGCCGGCAGCCCCGTGCCGCCAACGCGCCGCGCGCCGGCCGGTGCGGGCTGCGCGGCAAAAGAGTCCGCGACGGCACGAATGTCCGCCTCCGACAGGCGCGCGGCGATCTTTTGCATCAGCGCCAGCGGCTCACCGCGCCGCGTGCCGTCTCGCCAGGCGTGCAGTTGCGCGGCGAGATAGGTCGCGCTCTGGCCCGCAAGCGGTGGGAAGACTCCGACGCCACTGCCCTGCTGCCCGTGGCACTGCACGCACGCCGGGATGTCCTGCGACCAGCGTCCCTCGAGCGCGAGGCGGTCATCGAGCGCAGCGGCTTGCGCGGCGCGCGGCTGCAGGCGCAGCAGCAGCGAGCCGTAGTACTCGGCGAGTTGTGTGCGCTGCTCGGTGGTCAGGGCACGCGCCAGCGGCGCCATCACCGGGCTGGCGCGGCTGCCGGTGGCCAGAGCGTTGAGCTGCTCGAGCAGGTAGGCCGCGGGCAGGCCAGCCAGGCGCGGGGAGCCGGACGCGGCAACGCCCTCGCCGGCTGCGCCGTGGCAGCTGGCACAGGCGGGGACACCGGCCGCTCCATGCTGGGCAATGCCGGCACCTGCCGCGTGGGGCGCGGCACCGGCGTGCGCCACGGCGCTCAATGCCAGCGCCAGCAGCAGCGGCCGACGCGCGGCGTGCGCGCGACTCTCAGCGTGGTGCGGCATAAGGCCGGAACCCGTAGCGACCGAAGATGGCGAGCGCCTCGGGCGAGCGGATGAAGTCCAGCCATTGATGCGCGGCCTGCGCGTGGGGTGCGTTCTTCACCACGGCCCCGGCGTACACCCCCGTGGTGTTCTGCGCCTCGGGGATGTCGACGTGCTCGATGGGATGCCCGATCTCCTCCTGGAAGATCGCCTCCGATTTCCAGGTCACGCCCGCCTGCGCCTTGCACTGCATGAGCCACAGCGGCGTCTGGCGGTGATGGATGCGCGTCAGTCGGGTCGTGCCCTCGTGCACCTTGGTCTCGTAGACGGTGCGGGCCAGCTCGTTGCCGCCGGCCTTTTCAAGCGAGGCGCGGATCTGGCGCGCCACTCCCTCGAACTCAGGGTTGGGCATGGCGAGGCGGATGTCGGGCCGCCCGAGATCGGCAAGCCCCGCAACATGAGCGGGGTTGCCCCGCGGCACCATGATGGTGAGCGTGTTGCTGACGTACGGCACCGCAGGTCCGATCAGGAGACCGGCGTCGAGCTGCGCCTGCACCGCCTGCAGTCCGGCGAGGTACACATCCGGTTTCACCGTCCAGGTCATGTTGCCCACCGTGACGCGCCCGCCGGCCTGCATCTGCCGGACCAGCAGTCCGGGCGGCAGCGTCTCCCAGTAAAGCCGGCCGCGGTACTGCGGGTAACGCGCCTCGAATGCCTGCACCAGCGGCGGCAGCGCAAAGAAGTAGTTGCCGCCCACGTACAGCACCAGCAGGGGATTGCTCGGATCGCCGTGGAAGTCGGCGAGGTTGTCGGCGTCCGGTACCGTGAACTCGAGCCCGCGCTCGAGGGCACCGTTGCTGGTGCGCGGCTGCCACGGCGGGTACACGCTCTCGTCCTGCGCGCAGCCCGCCGCGGTGCCGTGCTGCGCGAGCACCGCGCATGGCGCGAGCGCGGCGAGCAGCGCGCACCAGAGAGGCGCCCGTGCCCGTGCCGAGCCCCGCACGAGTCGCCTCATTGCACGCTCCTCACAGCGGCATGAGGTTGTAGCCCTGGTGCTCGAGCGTGGTGATGGTCGTAATCGCCGACAGCGCCAGAGTGAGCGAGGGATCGACCCACTCGTACTGGTACTTGTGCTCGGCCACCGCCTGGCCGCACACGGCCACGTCGACTCCGGCCTTGCGCAGGCGCGCGATCACGGGGAGGTTGGGATTGGCAACGCCATAGGCCGCCTTGTACTGCGCGTCGTTGAGCGCCAGCGCGGTCGCCTGGCCGTAGGCCACGGCGACGAACTTCAGGTGATTCAGAGGCACCCCTGCGGAGGCATACAGATTCACCGTGCGCGCAACCCGCTCGATCGCGGGGTTGACCTCTTCGGGAGACTTCGACGCCGCAGTCATCCCAAAGACGATGCGGTAGGTCTGCTTAGGGTCGGGCTGGTAGGCACCCTGCGGCAGCGGATGGATCTTGCCGTACCCCTCGATCGCCGGGGTGGTCCAGAAGCCCGGCGGCTCCTCCGCGGCCGGCGCGGCCGGCGCGGCGACCAGGGTGGCAAGGACGATCAGTGCGGCGCTGTGACGCATATGAGCTTCTCCCGCAAAGGGGTTCGGGCCTTGCGGCAACTCTAGACTGGTCGCGGTTTGAAACCAATAACGGCGCGGCTAGGGGCGCAACCCAGCCTGCCGTGTGCGGCGCCGCCACCATGGCAACGCGTCCTCGACGACCAGCAGGCTCCCAGCGGCCTCGGCCGGCCGGTAACCGGGCAGGTTGGCCAGAATCTCGCGCCAGCGCGGCCCGGCCAGGACGTCGCGCAGGCGCTGCACTGCCGGGTGGTGCAGGTTGGTATCGAGGCAGGCGAGGAAGTAGTTCTCCTCGACGAGCGGCACGAAGTGCAGCCCGAACTGCAGCGCCGCCGCTTCCACCCCGACACCGGCATCGACGACGCCGCTGGCAACGCACAGCGCCACCGCCACGTGCGTATGCTCCACGTGCTCGCTGTAGCCGGACAGGCGCCCCGGCGCGACCGAGTGTTCATGCATGAGGTGATCGACCAGCATGCGCGTGCCGGAGCCGGCCTGACGATTCACGAAGCGCAGCCGCTGTTGCACCAGATCGGGGAAGGTGCGCACCAGCGTGGCATGCTCGCGGCGCACCATCAGTCCCTGCATGCGGCGCGAGCAGGCAATGAGCTTGTGCTGGCCCGGCTTGAGGAGCGGCTTCAGGGCGCGGGCGAACACCGGGGCCGCGCCGCGCAGCGACGGCACGTGGAAGCCCGCGACCAGGCACTCGCGCGCGTTAAGGGCACGCAAGGCGTCGACGCTACCCTGAAAGCCCAGATCGAGATGCAGGTGGGCGGCCTCGGTGACGTGCCGCTGCAGCACCGGCAGCGCCAGGTCGTGACTGGCGCGCACCGTGAGGAGCTGGTGGCGCTCATCGCGGGCATCGGCGAGCACGCGCGCCAAATCCGCGCGCAGCGCCTCGATGTGTGGCTGCATGCGCGTGCGTACGCGCCGCTCCGCCCACAGCAGCTTCAGCGCGAACTGCGTCGGACGTGCACGCCGCCCCTGCGACCAGTTGACCAGCGGCTCGCCGAGCGCGCGCTCCCACTTGTGCAGGGCGTCCCACACGTAACGGTAAGAGCTGCCGAGCGCCTGCGCCGCGTGCCGGACCGAGCCCCCCTCCGCCACCGCGGCCAGCAGTTCAAAGAGCGGATTGCCGAGCGCGGCACCGCGCTGCTCGCCCGGTTCGAACGCATAGCGCAGGTGCAGCCCCAACTCCCCGGCCGACGGCGCCGGGGGCGCCGCGCGGTGAGGGTCGGTAGCCGCGTCGGGCTTGGCGAGGTCGGCGGGCACCGCCGAACTGTAGCGCGTTCGCGGTTGCCCCGCAGCAGCGCTGCCTTACAGGTCCACGCTCACCGAGGCGAGCACGGTGCGCGGTGCGCCCAGATGCGCCACCAGGCTGCCGGTATTGGCGCCGGTCAGGTTGCTGGGCGCGACGGTGGACCAGTAGTTGTGATCGGTGACGTTGTCGACCGCCAGCCGCCAGGTGACGGGTGCGGGGCCGATCTTCGCGGTGTAGCGCACGCCGACGTCGAAGAGGTTGTAGCCCGCGGCGAAGAACGAATTCGTGTCGTTGGCGGCGCGGTCGCCCGAGAACTGGTAATCGAAGCTCGCGATCAGGCCCGGCGCGGTGGGGATGGCGTACTCGAACAGCACATTGCCCTTGTACTTGGGCGCACCCACGTAGATCTTGTCGCTGGTCGTGACGAGCGGGGTGCCCTCCATGCGGGCATCGAGAAGCGTCAGGCCGCCGTAGAGCGTGAGTCCGGTGACGATCTGCCCGACGGCCGAGAACTCCGCGCCCTTGTTGACCTGCTGGCCGCTGATCTTGAACACGTTGTCGGCGGGATCGATGTTGGCGAACGGGCGTTCGATGCGAAACAGCGCCGCGGTCAGATCGATCTTGCTGAACGAGACCTTGTACCCGACCTCGTACTCCGAGCTGCGATACGGCGCCAGACTGTCGCCGGCGTTGGCGGCCGTGCCCGGCGCCAGGTCGCCGGCCTGCAGGCTGCTCGCATAGGTCACGTACGCCGTCATGTTCGATGCCGGCTTGAACATGATGCTGGCAGTCGGACTCACGCCGTGATTGGTGTACTCGGTCGTCTGGACGCGCAGTTTGTTGTAGTTGATCGTATGGAACCAGTCCTGGCTGATCGCCAGCCGGGTCGACCAGGCTGCGTTGAAGCGGATGGTGTCGCCGACGTTCAGGCCCTGCTGGTAGGCGTCGGATGAATCGAAGTT
>Ga0207707_10002274_pt1 | contig 17342 bp, 10 predicted proteins | sample KBSC83BmetaG_FD_184336 | JGI IMG/M metagenome (GOLD analysis project Ga0207707, IMG submission 184336) | Corn rhizosphere microbial communities from Kellogg Biological Station, Michigan, USA - KBS C8-3B metaG (SPAdes) (version 2) | ecosystem: Host-associated > Plants > Roots > Rhizosphere ...
CGCGCAATATAGATAGCTCTGATTGTCGGTCCCAAGTTCGTTCCCGGCGATCATTAATCCGTACGGATGCGGGTGGTCGTTGAGATTCATGTACTTTGGCTCAGTGAAAGTCGCACTGACCGTATAATCCCCCTTTGCAATATTCGCCGGGTTCCAATACGTCGTCGCCGGCCCCGTCGTCACATGCAGCGACTTGCCGTCCTGCGCCAATTTCGCGCTGTTCAAAGTCATCCCCGCTGCCGCCTCTTTAGCGTCGATCTTGCCAGTCCAGCCCTTCGCAAAAACCCCGCCGCCCTTGACCCCAACCGAATCATTCTCCTGGGCCGAAACCTGAAGAAGGCCAATAACAAACAGTGCAATTACGAACGCCGCAAAACGAATCATCTGTTTTTTCATAACACGAAAAACTATCACCAAATGACTTAGGTCTCAACCTTCCGATGGGCCCGGCGCTTAGATGGATGCCTTTCTACGAGTGTCGCCAGTCAGTTGTATCAGGGCCGTGCCAAAATCTTCTTCTTAAGCTGCGTAGCAGCGACATATTTGTAGCCCCAGGTGAAGTGAAACGGAACCTGGGGTGACCGCGCCCCAAGATAACAGAAGCCCGCTTGAGCGGGCGACAGAGGCGATGTGTGCGTCTGAAAAAAACCTGGTCCCGAAGAATCGAATGAGCCTATTTGATCGTCACCATCTTCGTAACCGTCTTCCCGCAGATTCCGCATCCGTCATCGACACCAGCCGTGATCGTGTACGTACCGACCGGAGTGTTTGCCAGGTCCCAGATGACTTCAGCTCCGGTTCCAACGATCTTTCCTCCAGAGACGATATATTGATAGGTCAAAACGTCACCGTCCGGGTCGACTGCAGTAGTTTTCACCGTTAATTGCTTGTCGGAGATGCTGGTCAGGACGTTCTTATTAAGTTGAAGGTCTACAACCGAGCCCGCGCTCCAGCCAAACTGGGAAATCCACTGCTTAGCGTTTGCGGTGTCGTCGATCTTCTGCTCCAGTGCGACTAATTGATCTAGTACATCCGCACCTTGGCAACCTAGATAGTGGCTGACTTTTTTCCGTCTTCCATTACCAATTATTGTCGTGACGGCTGTCGGGCTATCGGTCCAATACTCTGGGCACGACGGCCCAATATTGTTCCTACCGGTCGGCCGATAACGATTTTTCAAGGAAAAGAATTTGATCCGCTGAAACTCGGTAAGCAGATCCTTTATTTGATTCGTCGTTACCGTGCCCGCTAGTGGAAAACTTGGCATAGATCCATCCCCACGCTGAGCGAACGCTCCGTCAGGAGTAAATTTTACTGATCCATCTGCCGTGATCCTCAGCGTATATGCAGGACAGTGGCCGAGAGGACACATCGTTCTCTCAAGTGTGATCGTTAGGTCTTTCGGAATCTTCTCCTGCGAGTAAGCTGACAGACCTCCGCATAAGAAAAGCGCAGCAAGAAGAACTGCAGGTCGCGTGGCTTTCATGACGTAAGCATTCTAATTCTGAGACCCGCAAAAATTGAAATGGAAATCAGGGTTGGACCTGCAATATCGCGATTTTAAGTGCGCTGCAAAATTGCACCGAGCACAAGTCAGACCCCGAAAGCAGGCCGAAGGCACCTGTTTCATAGATTAGACCTATTGACATCCGTGATACAATACGATGGGCGGATCATGTCCGTCGCGTGGTTCTTTGATAATTTCCACGGTGTGGAAAACTTGGTGACTTCGGGCCGAAGATCGCAAAGCGTGTCTCACGGCTGATTGCGGAATCTGAACTGACTGTTCGCCGGGCCGACGAGCCTAACCTCTCTGCTGGCTACGGTTTACAGCCTTTTGTAGCACAACGTGGCGCCAAAACGAAAAGTTTTTGCAAAAAACGTGAGACATGGGCTGTTTTTCAGGCGTAAATACCCTGTTTTCAGCAGTTTCCATGCCTCACGCACACAGCGAGACAGAGGCGAGACATTGTTGGGACAAGGGCGCTTAAATCAGCCGCAGATTCACTTCCGTTGCTTGGCTTTTGAGGCCAGTTCAATAGCGTTTTCCACGAGAGGCTTCATCACTTCGTAGCCTTTAGCGTTTGGGTGCAGGCCGTCGTAGGTGAGGTCTTCTTTGAAAAAGCCTTTGTCATCGACCGTCGATGTAAAGTAATCGAGATAGACGAGACCGCGGTCAGCGGCAAACTGTTTTATCCAGCGGTTCAGCTCAAGTATCTGCTCGGGCGGGCGACGGACGGTTTGGACGATCTGCTTGCCATTCTTATCTTTTTCGTAATCGCCGACCGGCGTAAGCGTCGCCAGCACGACATTGATGCCGTTGGCACGGGCGAGCTCGACCATCGAGGTCAGATTTCCCTCGATCTCGCGAATCGTCTCAGGGCCGGTGTTGCCGGCGATGTCGTTTGTGCCGGCGAGGATGACGACGACCTTTGGTTTGAGGTCGATCACGTCCGGCCTAAACCGAAGCAGCATCTGCGGCGTTGTCTGACCGCTGATGCCGCGGTTGATGTAGAGCTTGCCGGGAAAATACTGGTCGAGCTTCCAGATGTCCGTGATCGAATCGCCCATAAAGACGACCCGCTGCTCGCCGGCGGCGGGTGGTGGAAGCTTACTGTTTGCGTCGCGGTAGCGGGCGAGATTGGCAAAATCGTTGTAACGGGCCTGCAAACGGTCGGCGCGCTGTTTTTCAGCGGCGGCATCAAGCGGCGACGGCGACGGCGTCTGCGCGGGTATGGCAATGGCGGTTGCAGCAATGAAAAATGTCAGGATGATCGTTTTCATAATGTACTGTCTCGATGTTAGATCTCACGAAATATCGCGGGGTTAAAGCCTTCGCTGCGAACCGCCCATTTGCCGTTAGCAGGGAAGCCCGGAGCCGCGCTCCCCGGCGCCTCCTTCCAGCCGTTTGCCATTATAGCGACGGCGTAAAGCAAACCGCCGTTTGCCGGAAGATACAATGGCAGATCGGCCCGTTGATAACAATGACCGTTCGGCAAATAATGATTCTTGGGCGTGTCCATCAGCAATGCGTCGACAGCATTCTCGGTCTCGCCGAGCCGCGCGGCGGTCATCGCTGTCATAGGATAATCCCAACCCCACGTGTCGGCCCAATTCCACTCGGCGAGGACTTTCTTCAGGGTCCGCCGCATGGTCTCCCGGTCTACCATTGCTCCGCCCAACACGCCAAGCGCCGCCAGCATCGACGGATGATCGCGATTCCGTTCGCTATATGTTTGAGGACAATTTTCATGTGCAAGATAAACGCCGTCCTTGGCCGGCAGCTTGGAAAGCTTGGTGAGAACCTCGTCCCATTTAGGGTTGCGGGCCATTCGTATGCGCTCGCGCCATTTTTGTGCGGTTGCGAGACCGAAGCGCCAATACTCAAGCTCAAACGTCGGGTTCCAGGTCTCCCGCGGCGGATGATTTTCCTGGGCCGGAATGACAGGCGGCCCGAGAACGTATCGCTTAGTTTGCGCGTCGTAATGAGCGTACGAGGCCATGAACTCCGCGGTCTCGAAAACGATCTTTGAAAATCTATTTAACGTCTCGGCGGTCGGCCGCGAGAGATAGACAAGCTCGGCATAAAAGATCGGGTGCGGCTGTTGCCAGATCAACAGCGGCCCGATCGGAGACGGGCTATCGGCTCCGTCAGGCGATGTCATCTTCGGCCATCGGGCGCCGGCGTAACCTTGCTGCCTTGCTCGTTCGCGTGCAGACGGCAGGATGTCGCTGTAATAGCCGAGGCTCTTTTCGAGCATCGGCAAGCGGTTCCACAAGGCAAAATGCGCGGCGTGCCACCAGTGCATCTCAAGATGAAATTTGCCGTACCAGCTATTGCACGTCAGGCCCGTCTCCTGCGGCGGCAATGAGCCGGAACATTGGATGCCCGTTTGGTACTGCGAGAGGACAATACGGCGTTCAAGCTCGTCCGCACGCAGGTCCTTGCTGCGGGATAGATCGATCGCAGCGCCGTTGGTCCAGAACTCGCTCCAATACCTCAATGTTTCGGCGAAACTGCGCGCGGCAGAGGGCGTGTTTGCGAGACGACGTGGGTTGAACCCGATGAGGAAGTCAAGCTTCCATCCGGTAGGAACGATCTGGAAGCTGTGCTCACCTTTTCTCGAAATGAATCCGTTACTGCATTCGATATAGGTGAAATACTTGTCTTCGTCAAGGATACGTTCGAGCAGCATCGAACCCTTTTGCTCCCACAAGGTATCACTCCGATGCCGCTCTGGATGGCTCCAGTCGGCTGCCTGCATTGAGGATGATCCGTGGGGGAAGGATACGCGGATAGCCGCCCGCGGCGGCATAGCGAATAAATCGCCTTGAGCCTCCACCCTTACTGCGAGAAGGTCAAGATCTGGATGCACCGCAGTTTGTACGTACATGGGCTCGCCCCTGAACCGGAATCGGCTATGCATGATACCTGTCCAAAGCTCCAATCGCTGTTCGATGTCCGTAATGTCGTCGGGCTTTGCGCTAGGACCAAAGTCAAAGCCGATCTGGCCGAGATGAAACTTGTGAGGATTTTGGCGGAGATAGTCGTACAGCTCTTGCTGACCCTCACGCTCGGTGCGGTAACCGACCTGGCGGCCGTATGTGTCGTAGTCAGTCAGTTTGTAAGTTTTGCCGGCGAGCTCGGCGGGCATCGGGCTAGTGTGCCAGCCCCACTGGGACATCGTGCAGAGGGGTGTTGCCTTCTCGTAAAGCTCGGGAAAAGTTTGCAGGCCGGTCACGTCGCATGTAAACGCAAACTCACCATTGCCGACGGATAGTGGCGACAGCGGCTCGAACTTTCGAAGAACGGGATCGTGGCGAGACACGAGCGCTCGGCGATCTATAGTCGGAGGTGGATCGGCGTCGCCGCCCGATCCGATACTTGACAATGCGCTGCCGGCGATGGCCGCGCCGATAAATGTTCGTCGTGTGATCTTGGGCTGTTTCAATTGCTTGCCCCGGCGTTCAACAAATAGAGGTCGCGGCCTGCGTTCTGCACGATTAGCGTCTCAGGGGCGTTTGCCGCTGCCGTCAGATCGAATGTCGCGTGGTCAACAAATCCGAGACCGACCTTTTCGCAGAGCGATCGGCTAAGCCCGCTTGCCATTGTGATCTTATATCTCGGCTTTCGCGGATCGGCGATGCCTCCGGCGTAAGAAACATGGGCCAGATGGGCCGCGACGCAGAGATTGTTTCGCAAGGCGTCGGATTCGGCGACCCAATCTTTGACTTGTTCGATCGGAGCGTAGGCGTAACGTTCGATCGCCGCGCCGTGGGTTTCGGAAATTTTGGAAAGATGGGGTGCGTAGATCAACAGTTCACCGCCCTCCTCGATGATGCCGCCGAGTTTGTAGCTAGCTTTGCCACCGGTCCAAAGCTCTTTGAAATGTTCGTCGAGCAACGCCACGACGCGTCCGTACTTTCGATCGACGAATTTAACGTTTATCTGTCGGCTGACCTCGGCTGCTTTTCGAAAACTAAGCCGCAGGTCACCGGCAAATAATGCATGTGTTTCAAGCTGGCCGTTGTCGTTTCGCGAGACAGTAGATGAGAAATTTATGATCTCAGCCGTGACATGATCGGCGGCTTTCTCGATCAGGTGACGTGTCGGCGTTTCGATCCGGCCGATGATATTTTCGATCCCGGCCAGAGCGCCGATCCAATGCGTCGCATTCGTCAGTTCGGCTCCGGAAATGCCAGGGAAAAAATACTTGGCGCCGCCGGAAAATCCGACGATCTCGTGCGGCGTCGTCGCACCGAGGATCAGGATCAGGTCATGGTCGAGAACGAGCTTGTTGATCTTGATCTCCACGTCCTGAGAGAAGGCTCCGCCCGAGGCATGACCGACATCTTTAGCGTCAAGTCGTCCGATCATCACGAGTTGGTTCGGGTCGTCCCATGCGTGATCGAATATGTTGCCTTCAAATCGTTCGACACCGATCTTTTCGAGTTTTTCCGCTTCAGAGATCGGCGGATGCGTGCCTTGGGCGACGAGCGCATTGAAGGTTGTTACGCCCTTCGATCGCAAGACCTCGTCGATGATCGGAAACAGGATGTGCGTGTTGTCGTCGCGCGAGGTGTCGGGGATTATTGCCAACACTTTGCTCGCCGGCGCGACGTGCTCAAGCGTGGCTTCGACTATCTCGCGAATCTCCGCGTTAGATAGAACCGAACGGGCCGAGCCTTTTCCGATCACTGATGCCATGTCAATTCAGAGGCGCGTAAAACTCGGCTTCAACGATCCCAAGAATGCTCTTTCCGCCCTTGTTGGCAGCGGATTGAGGATCGGGCGCTCCGGTAATCTCGATGAGCTTACCCGATGCGTCTATGTTGGATGCTGTGCCCTTAAGCTCGATCTTGACCGATCGCCCCGTGGTCGCGGGAAAGGTAAAGGTAACGTAACCGAGACTACGCGGCGAGTTTCCGGTAAAGACGACCTTATCGTCAACCGAGATCTGCAGCGGATAACTTTGCGTCCGCCAGCCGACGAGCTTCAGTACTACCTGATCGATCTTGGCGGGACGCGCGAAATCGTATCTTATCCACGCGTTCGACAGGTTGCCGCCGCTCGACCAATCGGTCGCCTCGTTGTCGTCGATGCTATCTGCGGCCTTATCTTGATTGGAGCCCGCCGTGACGCGCTCGACATCGATCGGCATTCGCGTCGCTTTGAAAGACTTGCCCGGCGGCGTCGGTCCGCGAGACAGGTTGGCGGGCTGATCATATGATGGAAAGCTCAATGAAAGGCCGTTCGTGACGATGACTGGCTTCGAAGCAAGCTCGATGGTTGCTCCCTTAAGCCCATCGGCCGTTGCTGTCAAAACGATCTTTCCGGCTTTGGTCATCGACCGAAGCAGGACGCGATTTACGCCCCCTTCGACGGGTAGGTTCTTTGACAATATATAATTCCCAGGTCCCTGGGCGATGCCGCCCCGCCATTCGGCCGCGCCGGAAAGATCGAATTTGATCATGTTCAGCGCGGTCGGACACCGATTGCCGTCCTTATCGACGACCTCGACATCGACAAGTGCAATGTCGGCTCCATCCGCGTGAAAACCTGTCGGCGATGTATGCGGCGTCAGACGGATAGCGAGGGGTTCACCCGCGGTCTTCTTGATGTCTCCTGTGATTCGCTTTCCGACTGCGTCATACCCGACGGCTTTTATTTCACCCGGCTGCCACGCGACGTTTTTGAATGTAAATAGAAAACGGCTACTCTTCGCGCCAAAGCCGAGTGATCTTCCGTTCAAAAACAGCTCTACCTTTTCCGCGCTCGAGACGACGTAGATATTTTTCGTCGTTCCGGGCGCGTAATTCCAGTGACCGATGATATGGGCGCGAGGATGTTCGACATCGACCCAGCCGTCCCACATCACCTGATCGGCGAAGTAACCGTCTTTGGGAAGCCGCATCGCGTCTACCTCGCCACTGCGGCGGTAATTTTCGGCGCCGCGGTGATGAGTATTCGAGTCGGAAAAAATAATGTTGACGCCGCCGGAACTTACGCGTTTTCCCGTGCCGGGCCGAGCTTCCCAATAGTCGAACCAGCGTACGACATCCTCGATCGCGTGCGAGTCCTGGTTCCGATTATATTCCGCGGCGTTCTGATTTTGGTAGAGCGGTCCGTCGCCATCCTTGTGAAACGGCGGCGAATAATCATCCCAATATTTTCGCAGGCCTTCGTCGCGGGAATATTCCATGGCCCACATCGGCTTTGTCGCGCTCTTGTTTATATAGAGCATCTCGCCGCCGTACTCGGCCGTTTTGCTGTCGAGCATCTCTCGCGAGCCGGACGCCCGGCCGCCGTGCGGGTCATATTTGTCGCGGATGGCCTTCATTTCGGCCATGTGGACCTCGGAAACGCCTTTGTTTCCCGACTCGTAAAAGACAATACTCGGGTTATTGCGGTTGTAAATAATCGCGTCGCGCATCAGCTCGAGACGCTGTTGCCAGCGACGGCCTTCGACGTCCTTTTCCGAATCACCTGCAGGCATCGATTCCATCAGTCCGACGCGGTCGCATGACTCGACGTCCTGTTTCCACGGTGTCACGTGCATCCATCGAACAAGGTTGCCGTTGCCATCGACGATCATTCGGTTCGAAAGATCGCTCAGCCAGGGTGGCAGGTTTGTGCCCAGCGCCGGCCATTCATTCGTTGTTCGCTGTCCGTAGCCGTGGACCATCATCGTCCGGTCGTTGAGCTTGAACATGCCGTTCGCAAATTCCGTCTTGCGAAAACCGGTTCGTGTTCTGACGGTGTCGATTGGTTTTCCATCGACCTTTAACGTCGTGTAAACGTCGTATAAATAGCCATAACCCCAGCTCCAGAAATTCAGACCCGTGAGCTTCCGCGATGCTGAGATCGTTTTCGTTTCGTTCGGTGCGAGCGTGTAACTCCCGCCGTCGAATGTCGCGATAAGCTTACCGCTTGGATCGCTAATGCTGATCGCGTACTGAAAGTTTTTGGTGGCCGGGTATTCGTTTCGGACCTCGGTTTCGGCGGTGATGGTCGCAGTTCTGTTCTTTACGTCGATGTCGCTCGGGTAGACGTAAACGCCCGTCGTTTTCAGATCGGAATATAGCGGCAACGTTTGGTAAAGCTTATCGGTTATGTGTAGGTAAACATTCTTGTTGATGCCGCCGTAGTTGGCGTAAAAGTTTCGATCGTTCCACTCAAACGTGGAGCCTGTCGCCTTCTCTTTGTAATCCCATAAGTTGTCGATCCGTGCTGCAATGACATTCTCGCCCGATATGACGGCGTCGGTGATATCAAAGCCAAATGCCATCACGCCGTTTTCGCTGCGGCCGATGAATTTTCCGTTAAAATAAAAATCGCCCGCCTGGCGAATGCCTTCAAATTCCAGAAAGACCTTCTTGCTCTCACTGCTCAGCGGTAATCGGAAATGCTTTCGATACCAGGCGATGCCGGTCGAAAGATCGTGGATGTCTTTTTGAAACGCGTCGTCCTCGTTCCAGGCGTGCGGCAGCGTTATGTCTTTCCAGTTGCTGTCGTCGAAATTCGGGTTCTCCGCGCCAACCGTGTCGCCGACGTGAAGTTTCCAGTCGGAATTGAAATTATATTTTTGGCGCGGGCTTGCTTGTGCGGTTTGCGCATCGCAGAACGATATGCAACAGATCGAGAATAAAAGTGCGACGAGGATGCGATTCATTTCTTAGGATCAGTTTCCGGGAGGTTTGACATCCGTCGACATCGGACTTGCCGGGACGTCAAATTTATCTATCGGGTCAGGACGTGAAGGGTCAAATGTCGGCAAACCGTTGACAAGGTATTTTGCAATGGGTAAGTTATTCGCCCTGATGCCGTCGACGATCAATTTTGCTAATTCAAACGCGCCGTAGTTGTTATGATGCGTCCCGTCACCCTGCTTAAATAAAATGCCGGAGCGGTCTTTGCCGAGAGTTTCGTATAGGACTTTGCTCATTGCATTGAGATCGATCAACGGAACATTCTCTTCACGTGCCGCTTGCCGAACGGCCTCGGGATAGTCGCCGTGTGAATTGGTGATCATGCCATTTGAATCGAAGGTTCGTCGCTGAACCGGCGTGATAAGTATCGGGCTTGCCCCCTTTTTACGAGCCGATTCAAGAAACAATTTTAGATCGGACTTGAAAGTTGTGAACGCGCCGACGCCCGGGCCTTTTTCCTTTTCATCGTTGTGCGCGTACTGGATGAACAGGAAGTCACCCGGTTTGATCAGGCTGAGGACCTTATCAAGACGCTTTGCGCCGAGCGAGCTGCGGAGCGACTCGCCAGACTCGGCATGATTTGCAATAGCGACACCGGCACCAAAAAAACGGGTCAGCATCTGGCCCCAGCTCGCGTAAGGCTCGAGCGGCTGATCGCAAACGGTCGAATCTCCTAGCAAAAATATTGTCGGAACATTGACTGGCTCAATCTCGATGGAATCGATCACGGGTGCGTGTTATCGAATTCAAGCGTGAGCTTTTCATCCCACGCCCACAATTCGGTGGTTTTTTCGCGGTCCTTGAGCTTGACCTCGCCGTCCCCGGCGATCTTTGGCGTGCGAATATTGACTATGAACGACTCAGTCGTAAATCGACCTTTTCGCGTCTCGACTTTTTCGAGCATTAGTCGTCGAAGCTCAGCCTTGACCGTCGTCGTCGACGCGGCGGTTTTGTCGCCAAACGTGATCGTGACTTTATAATTGCCTTCGGGCACGGCAGCCGAAAAGTAAAACGGTTTGTCGGACGAACAAAACCCGGCTCCTGTCTTTCCACCGTTTGCTGAGCAAGCGACATTTGCTCCAGGTTCAAAACCGTAGCCTTTTTCCTTGTCGTAAACATCGGTCGGCCGAACGAGAGTGCGTCCGGGCGTTCCGCTTCCTGCCCCAAAATCGAACCTCATCGCGCTCTGAGCGGCGACACTTAGCACGGACGCGGCAAGACTGAGACAGAGGCAGATAAATTTAGCTTTCATTTGGTAAACGGCCGTTTCCGCCGGCCCGAAATAGCTTTCATGCTCGGTGCCGGGATCGAAGACGAACTTATCGAGAACGGCTCCGGTGTCCGTCCCAAAAAACTCAAAGCGCGTGCCGCCCCGCGGTAAGACTGAATCGTCTGTCGAACACTCATAAGTGTGCAGCGCAATTTGCCTAGCTTGTAATCGCCGAGCAAATATTGTAGAAAAGACTGAAATAAGGGCCGCTAACTTTTATTCCTTTTCCAAATTCGCGATTGTTAGTTTATTGCTTGTCGGCAATATAACAGGTCAGATTGCCAAATGCTAGTTAAGCGGTTACCCATCGCAATATAGGGCAAAAGCAGACGCTAATAACAATATGAAAGTTGGAAGACGCGAATTCCTGAAAGGATCGGTTGTGTTGGGCTCGGCCGCGCTGATCGCGCCCCGAGCGTTGTATTCACAGGCGGCAGAATCGAGGATCGAGGTCCTTATTAATGAGCCGATAGGAACGGTCAACCCAAACCTCTACAGCCATTTCGTTGAGCATCTCGGGGGTGTTGTCTACGATGGCATCTGGGTTGGCGTCGACTCGAAAATACCGAACATCAAGGGGATTCGAAAAGCGCTTGTCGAAGCACTGGCGAAAATAAAACCGGGAGTTATTCGATATCCAGGCGGCTGTTTCGCGGACCAGTATGATTGGCGCGACGGCATCGGCCCGCGTGACAAGCGTCCAACTCGTGTCAATTTTTGGGCCGATACGAATTACAAAGCATCCGCCGATTACAAAAAGGTCAATTCCGGTCCGCAGAAGTACGAACCAAACCAGTTTGGTACCGACGAGTTTATGAATTTCTGCCGGCTGGTCGGCGCCAAACCTTACCTCGCGGCAAATCTGCGCAGCCTCGACGTTCGGGCTTATCTTGAGTGGCTCGAATACTGTAACGCGCCTGCCGGGCTGACCACGCTCTCAAATCAACGCGCGGCAAACAACTCCGCGGATCCCTACAATGTTCAATACTGGGGAATTGGCAATGAATCGTGGGGCTGCGGCGGCGATTTTTTGCCTGAAGAGTATGCTGAGGAGTTTCGAAGGTTTACCGCATGGCTGCCAACATATGGAGTTAAGCTGCAACTCATCGGCTCAGGTCCAAACGGCGGCGATATCGGCTGGACCCGGCGATTTTTCGGGAAGCTTACGGAGAAGGGAAGCGGCCAGCTTAACAAACTGTATGGCTGGGCTCTGCATTATTATTCGGGCACAACCGGAAAAGGCGTCGCGGACGAATACACCGATAACGAGTGGTACGATCTGATCGCGCGGTCCGATCGGATGGAGAGCTTGATCCGCGATCATTGGGCGGCGATGGGCGAGATCGACCGGGACCACAAGATAAAACTCATCGTCGATGAATGGGGCGCGTGGCACAATCAAGATCCAAACGTTCCACCCGCATATCTCTACGACTATGCCGGTACGCTGCGCGATGCTCTTATCTCAGGTATCAATCTCGATACGTTTCAGCGCAACGCCGATAAAGTTGCAATGGCGAATCCGGCGCAGCTCGTTAACACGATCCATTCGATGTTTCAGGCGCAGGGAGACAAATTTGTAGTAACGCCGAACTATCACGTCTTTGAGATGTATATGCCGCATTCGGGCTCGACGGCGGTTCGCACCGAATTTGCTTCACCGCAGGTCTCATATACGCGTCGTGACTACACCGGGCAGGAGGTGCCAATGAAATTCTGGGGGCTTAACGGCTCAGCATCGGTAAATGGGAAGACCGTCACCTTGACTGCGGTCAATCCCGATGTGAAAAATGCTCGCGAAACTGAAATTAACATTGGCGGGGCGGCCATCGCGGGTGCCAACGCACGTGTCTTGACGGCAAGCGATATCCACGCTCACAACAGCTTTGACAATCCGAATGGCGTGACTCCGCGAGATGAAAATATTACGGTCGGCGCCGGTGGGAAGTTGGTTTATCCATTTGCCCCAGCGTCGGTCACGCGGCTCCAAATAACGCTTGCGTGATCATTATGAAGTTTAGCATCGTCGTTTTTATCGTTGCACTTCTCTGTCCTGCGATCTCCGCGCAGACGGATGCGACCACGCCTCTGCATTTGCTAAAGCCGGATTATCCGGTGCCATACGGGATAGCGAAGCCGGAGGACGTAAAGCTAACGCTCGACCGAATCCGAAACTATCTCGAAAGTTCGACGCCGACTGGCTTTATTAACGAGAAGACCGGCGCTCGGGTTACCGATCTGAGAAAGATCGATGCCGACACCATCTTTGCCCGAGGCGACTTTCGGATCGTTTCCTACGAATGGGGTGTGACATACGCCGGCATGCTTCTCGCGGCGGAGGCGACCGGCGATCGGCGCTATCGAGATTACGTTGAGAAGCGCCTTTCTTTCATCGCCGAGTCGGCCGCCGGATTCAAAACGCCGGCCGCTGGTTACTCGGATTGGGAAGCCAAGATGCCGCTTCGCAATCTTATGTTTCCGCGGGCACTCGATGACACCGGCGCTATGACCGCCGCGATGATCAAGTCAGAACGCGCGGGCGTCCGCGCCGACGTGAAGCCTCTTATTGATATCGGCATCAATCACATAATGCGCGGCCAATTCAGGCTTGCGGACGGGACTCTGGCCCGCACTCGTCCACAGCCGAATACACTTTGGCTCGACGATCTATTTATGAGCGTTCCCGCCCTGGCTCAAATGGGAAAGCTGACGGGCGAGCGGCAATATTATGACGAGGCCGCGCGTCAGGTGCTGAGTTTCTCCAAACGGATGTTCAACCGCGAGCTTGGCGTTTATATGCACGGCTGGGTCGAGGGAATGTCGGTTCATCCGGAGTTTCACTGGGCCCGCGCAAACGGCTGGGCGTTCATGGCGATGGCCGAGCTGCTTGACGTTCTGCCTGAAAATCATCCGATGCGTCAGCAGATCCTGGACCTTTTTCGCGGTCAGGCAAAAGGGATCGCATCGTTTCAGTCGGGCACCGGATTCTGGCACCAACTTCTCGATCGTGAGGACAGCTATCTTGAGACATCGGCGACTGCGATCTTTGCCTATACCTTTGCACGCGGCATAGACCGAGGCTGGCTCGACGCTCGGGCGTTTGCGCCTGTCGCGCTGCTTGCGTGGAACGCGGTCACAACAAAGGTAAACTCAAAAGGGCAGGTCGAGGGAACATGCGTCGGGACGGGTATGGCATTCGACCCCGCTTTCTACTACTATCGACCGACGAGCCCGTTCGCCGCTCACGGATACGGGCCGACGCTTTTGGCCGGCGCGGAAATCTTGACGCTGTTGAAAACGCACAAATTCGAGATAAACGACAGCTCGGTACAATTATTAAGTAAATGATCCGCAAGGCGTTTTTGATGAAGGTCAATTCGGACGCTCACGCCGAATACGAGCGTCGTCACAAGCCGATCTCGGCGGAGCTGGAAACTGTGTTAAAACGGCATGGCGTCTCAAACTATTCGATCTTTCTCGAAGAGGAAACGGACCAGCTTTTTGGATATGCCGAGATCGAGTCGGAGGAGCGATGGGCCTATATCGCAGACACCGATGAGTGTAAGCGCTGGTGGGCTCATATGAAAGACGTTATGCCGACAAATGCCGATAACAGTCCGCAGAGCACCGATCTGAAAGAGGTTTTTCATCTCGACTAATCCAATGAGATCACGCCGACCTCACCTTCTTTTAATCACGATCGCATTTTTATTGATCGTTGTGAACGCAGCGTTTTCCGCAGGGGTTGACGATCTACAGAAAGGTTTTGTCTCGCCTCCCGACAACGCTCGAATATTGATGCGGTGGTGGTGGTTTGGCCCGGCCGTGACCAAGCCGGAGCTCGAGCGCGAACTGCGTGTGATGAAAGACGCCGGCATCGGCGGCGCCGAGGTCCAGCCCGTCTATCCGCTGCTCTCGGACGATACGGCCGCCGGTATCAAAAACCTGCCATATCTTTCAGGCGAATTTCTCGACATGCTTCGGTTTACTGCCGAGAGGTGCAAGAAGCTCGGCTTGCGTTTCGATCTGACGCTCGGCAGCGGCTGGTCGTACGGCGGAGCGAAAACTCCCATTAATGAAGCGGCGGGTCAATTACGAGTTGAGCGTATCAAGGTCGAGCCAAACACGAAACGAATTCCGCTGCCGTCGATGATCTCGGCCGAGAAGTTGCAGTCGGTGTTTTTTCGCGAAGTCTCCCCATCGAACCCCGGGCCGATGGAGGAATTTCCCGGCGATCCATGGCATGAGGTAAAAGACGTTCACGATGATGCGATCTGGCTAAACTCTACGCCGCATGACGGTGAGTTGCTAATTTTCATATCCAGCAAAAGTGGCATGCAGGTCAAGCGTCCCGCCGTCGGGGCCGAGGGTTACGTCTTGAACCACCTGGATCAACCGTCTGTAGAAGATTATCTGAAGACGACGGGTGACCGACTTTTCACGGCCTTCGACAAAACTACGATCCCATACTCGATCTTTTGCGACAGCCTCGAGGTTTATAACCAGGATTGGACCGATGATTTTCTTGCCGAATTTCAAAAGCGTCGCGGCTATGATCTGAGGCCCTATTTGCCGGCGCTGGTGGCAGACATCGGGCCGAAAACGGCGGATATTCGCTATGACTGGGGTCGAACGATAACCGAGCTTTTTAACGAGCGATTTATGGTCCCTGTCGAGGCATGGGCGAAAGCGCACGGCACGAAGTTTCGCATCCAGGCCTATGGCATTCCACCGGCGGCGATCTCAAGTAACCGATTTGCCGATATCTCCGACGGCGAAGGCGCGCAATGGAAGGTCGTTCGCGCCGCGCGTTGGGCTTCGTCCGCAAATCATATTTATGGCCGCGATGTTACATCGTCGGAAACGTGGACGTGGCTGCATTCACCGGTATTTCGTGCGACGCCGCTCGACATAAAGGCCGAGGCCGATATTCATTTCCTGCAAGGAATCAATCAGCTGATCGGTCACGGTTTTGCATTTACGCCGCCGCAGGTCGAGTATCCCGGCTGGCGATTTTATGCGGCCGGTGTCTACACGGAAAAAAATCCGTGGTGGATCGTCATGCCCGATCTCGCGAAATATCTGCAGCGGATGAGCTATCTGATGCGGCAGGGCACGCCGCAGAATGATGTCGCACTTTATCTGCCGAATGCCGACGCCTATGCCGGACTCACAGCCGGAAAAGTTCATCTTATCGATGTCGAACGGCAACTGGTCGGCGACAGGATCATGCCGGCGATCTTTGAAGCGGGATACAATCTCGATTTTTTCGACGACGAAATGTTGAAGACCGTTGGTTCGGTCGAAAAAGGTGCGTTAGCTCTTGGCTCGAGCAAATATCGCGTTGTCGTCTTGCCGGGCATCGAGCGAATGCCGCTTGAATCGCTGCGTAAACTGGATGCATTTGTTAAAGCGGGCGGTATTTTGATCGCGACGCGTCGCAAACCGTCGATCGTTCCCGGACTGTCAGCGACCCCAACGGACCTCGCTGAATTTAGCGAGATCGTTGGTCGTTTATTTGGCGGCGGAAATGCCTCCGTGAAGTTTGTTGAACGTGACGAAGACGTCGGCAATACTTTGCGCGAGCTTCTTCAACCGGATGTCGCGATGTTGCCCGCAAGCGGAGACTTTGGCTTCGTACACCGCTCGACGCCGGACGCGGAAGTATATTTTCTCGCGAACACATCCAATCAAAAAAGAAACGTTCAGATCGTGTTTCGGGCTTCGGGAGCTCCCGAATTGTGGGACGCAATGAATGGAGATGTCGCAGCGGCAGAAGTTGTGTCAAAGGACGCTCGATCCACGACGCTTTCGTTCACCTTCGAACCGTACGAATCGCACATAATCGTTTTCTCAAAACGCTCGGGCTTACCGGCGATGAAGAAACCCTCGGAGATCGTTTCAAGGATTGATCTGAGCTCTCACTGGCGCGTTTCGTTTGGGTCAGATCAGCCGACCATAATGAGCAGACTTCACTCCTGGGCGGACGATGACGCAACACGAAATTTTTCTGGAGCCGCGACGTATGAAAAGTCTGTCGAGCTGCCCAACGGCACCGTCTCTAATGGCACGAGGATCCAGATAGATTTTGGCGATGGAACACCGGTGCCGGTCGAGCCGATCACGAACGGAATGCAGACATGGCTCGATCCGCCGATCAGAGAGGCTGCCGTGATTTTCGTAAATGGACTGCGGGCCGGTTCGCTTTGGGCGCCGCCGTACCGGTTGGATATTACGAGATTTCTAAAACCGGGCCGCAACGATCTGAAGATCACCGTCGGCAACACCGCATTGAACTACATGGCCGGACATCGGTTGCCTGATTACAAGCTGCTCAACCTTCGCTACGGCGAACGGTTTCAGGCGCAGGATATGAACAAGATAAAAGTCTTGCCGTCCGGAATTATCGGTGATCCGAAGCTGGTCATATCTAAATAAAAAGAGGCCGGCTCCGCGGCTATGGCCGAATTGTGAGACGGACCTTAAACCTCGCTTCGTTCACAGACTCCTTTGTTGAAATTGCGAGTCGGACGCCCCGCTGTTCCCGGTTACCTTTATCGACGCTGCCGGGTGGTCCGGGGGCGGTCAGATAGTTAGGTCCGATGACACTGTCGAATAAGGTTGGTTCGAGAACCTCGACGAAAAGGTCGGGCTTGGCTCCGCCTTCAAAATCGAATCCGTTGCTCGCCTTCACGATCGAACTGTCGCTGTGAAGAAACGACGTTATGGTCTGAGGCCGGTCAGTTTTGAGCGCGTCCGTGATCAGCAATTCGCCCGGGGCTTTGAACTCGAATTGGCGAACAAAATTGGCAACGCCGACGCTCGGTTCATACGCTGCGGTCAGGTCAGCGTCGAGCGAAAC
>Ga0207707_10002276_pt1 | contig 17334 bp, 26 predicted proteins | sample KBSC83BmetaG_FD_184336 | JGI IMG/M metagenome (GOLD analysis project Ga0207707, IMG submission 184336) | Corn rhizosphere microbial communities from Kellogg Biological Station, Michigan, USA - KBS C8-3B metaG (SPAdes) (version 2) | ecosystem: Host-associated > Plants > Roots > Rhizosphere ...
GCGCCGGCGCCGAGGCGGCACTTCCCGCCCGAGCTCTCGGGGGCAGGGTTCTAGATCGATAACGTCGCGGCTGCACCGCTCTACAAACGGTTGCGCCATTCATCGACCTCCCTGCTAATGTGCCGATGTTTCCCAGTGCTTTGCCGAAGATTTGAGGTAGCGGACCAGACCCAGACGGCCGAATAGACGGCCGTCACGATCCGGACCCGGATTGATGACGAAGCCAGTCGCCTGGAGGTAGACGGCATCCTTATAGACGACGGCGCTGGTGACAGCGGAAACCGCTCGCGCATCGGCGCCGTAGGCGACCTTGGAACTGAGCTTGTACTTTCAACGAGCGTCTCCGTCTTTTCCCGATCGTCCACCGATACTGCGTCGACTTTGATGACCTCAGCGGTGAATTTGTCCGCCGCTCGCGAAAAACTGCAAACTAGGCGTTGCAGTACAGACACAAAGGATCACACCGACCGGCTGGACAGATCGCCAGGCAAATGGACTTCGCTGCCACCGGCGCGAGCAAAAGGGTAAGAGAGGGGAAGACATCGTTATTCTGCAGTATCACAATTACACTCCCTGTTTGAAATGTCTGGCGATCAAAGCGATCTCACAACATGGCGGTCGTCCCCATGCGAGGGAAATCACCTCTCGCCATAGAGTCGATAGAAGATCGTTATCGCCGCTCAGTGCGGCGTGACCCAGTAGCGGCCTGCGCAACTCGCCTCGACTTACGAATGGATTGAGGACTGGCACGCGCCATTCCCCGTCGCCATGAGAACTATAAGCATCGGCTATTGGAAAAGTTCGCCGGCCGCTGCGATCAATGACAGCGGCGACGTGCGTACCATCGCGACCACGAACAGGAGACCCCTGATGTCCGACTCCTATTCACTCCCTACTGAACCCGAAGGCATTGTCGCGTCGCTGCTTGAGCGATTTAACTCCGGCAAGGTCAACGCGATGGTGGGCTTGTATGCTCCGGAAGCCGCGTTCATCGCGAAAGACGGGTCACTGATCACGCCGAGATCGCCGCCGAACTCGAGCGCGATTTCGGCCTCGACCTGCCGCTGGTGGCCAAGGCGGGCCATGTATTCGTCGCCGACGATATCGCCCAGATCGTGCTGGACTGGTCAATTGACGGCACAAGTCCCGACGGCAATCACGTGCATCTCCAAGGCTCGGCAAGCGATATCGTGCATCGCGGCGCGGATGGACTCTGGCGGTACCTGATCGACAATAATCAGGGACGGCAGTGCGACACCCCACCTGACATATGGGCCACGGCAGCTCTCAGGGATGGAGCCACACTTCAGCAGCCTGGCGTCGATCCCCGCCACTTTGTGAAACTAACCTGGTCGGAGATTTGGGCCTGTGTGCAATTCTCCGGGAGACGACGGATGCACGGCTCAAGAAGCGACCCACAATTAACCAACCAGGCTCACCAGGGCGGAACGCTACGGCTGGCATTCTTATCTGCGGTAGTCTCCCTGGTGGTCTCGTTTGCCGCGGCGGCCGCTCCGATCCCCCTGTACAACATCTACCGGGCGGAGGACGGGTTCACCAACTTCGGCATCTCGATGGCCATCGTCACCTACTCCGTCGGCTCCATGGCCGGACTGTTGGTGCTGGGACGACTATCCAACCATCTGGGTCGCCGGCTCACCGCGATCGTCAGCCTCGGTCTGCTCTTGCTGGGCTGTCTTCTGCTGCTGAACGTGCACAACATCGGCACCCTGCTCGCCGGTCGCGTCCTGATGGGCGTCGGAACCGGGTTGGCCAGCAGCACCTTGACCTCCTACATAGTCGACGCTGCACCCGCTAGGCCGGAATGGTTGGCCTCCGTCGCCTCCAGCCAGGGACCAATGCTCGGCCTCACCGTTGGCGCCATCGCCTCTGGCGCCCTGGTCCAGTTCGGCCTCTGGCCACGCGAACTCATCTACCTGGTTTGCGTCGGCTTCTTGTCAGTGTCTGCCGTGCTCATCGCCATCAGCCCGGAAACTGCAACTCCGACGCCGGCCGCTTGGCGATCACTGCTACCCAGGGTTAGCGTACCGGTCCGGGTCAGCCATCTGCTGCCTGTCGCGGCTGCGGTGTTCCCGGCAACTTGGGCGACCGGAGCCTTCTACCAAGCCTTCGTGCCTGCGCTTGTCGAAGATCAACTTCATACCCGCAGCCCGCTCATCCTCGGACTGGTGTTCGCCGCCTATATGGCCCCCAGCGTTCTCGGCGCTCCCATCGGCGGCCGGTTCACATCCGCGGTAGCCCAACGCGTCGGCATGATCATCTTCCTGGCCGGAATGATCGGCATCATCACAGCGATCGAGGCTGGGACACTGGCGTTGTTCATCATCGCGACCATAGTCGCCGGAGCCGGCCAAGGCATCGCTACCAGCGGTGCCACCCGTGGGCTTCTGCACGGCAGCACGCCAGCCGAGCGGGCACCGATATTCAGTGCGATCTACCTTGTCTGCTACAGCGGCGCTACGTTTCCTAGCCTCATCTCCGGCAAACTTTCCGACACGTTCTCGCTACCGCAGATCGCCTTCGGATACGGGGTACTTGCCCTGGGCGCCACCCTGTTCGCTGTCCTCCGTGCACGCAACCCGCATGCTGATGCGACCCGGAACAGCACCTGCGACAGCTCTTCGCCCCTCGATGCCGCCGCCTTCAACCCGTCCGAACTATGCGCGAAGAACACGAACGGACACGGCTGCGCGGCTTCAGGCTGCTGGCTAATGAGCTCGCGCGGCGCGAATCGCTCGACCTAACCTGAGGGATTCGGTCGTGATCAGCGTGTCCCTAATCCTGACCAACCGCAGCCTGGCGCTCTCCGAGTGCTCGCCGCATCGAGCCTGGGTAGCTGCCTCATGCTCGTCAGCAGCGCCGTCGTCAGGATCGCGCTCGCCGCGATTGGTCGAGACCTGCGCCTGTCGCCGCCTCGACCTGCAATGGATAATGAACGCCGAGCTCCCGTCGCTCGCGGCTGTGACCTTGGTCGCAGACGCTCTTGGTGACCGGTTCGGACACCGCAGCGGCTGTCGCCAGTGGTGTTGCACCCGCGGTCGCCGGCGCGCGATGCTCGACCACGAGCCCTGGCGGACGACCTTTCTGATGCTCTTGCCGGTAGTCGCCGGCGCGCAAGACCGCTGGGCGAAAAATGAAGAACGAAGACCAACTTATTGGCAGGAGAAGGCCCATGAAGACCCGAACCATCATCGCCGCGAGCTGCGCCGCCCTCGCCTTCTTGATGGCCGGCCCCATCTACGCCCATGATAGCGAACCGGAAACCGTCACGAAGAACTTCGAGGCGGCCATTCCCAATGTCCCTGGCAAGTCGCTGATCGCCGTGGAAGTCGATTACGCGCCCGGCGCGGCCTCTGTGCCCCACACCCACGCGATGTCGGCTTTCATCTACGCCTATGTGATTTCGGGCGCAATCGAGTCGAAGGTGAATGACGGCGAGACCCGCATTTATCGGACAGGTCAGAGCTGGTCCGAACCGCCGGGTGCTATCCATTTGATAAGCCGCAACGCGAGCAAGACCGAGCCGGCAAAGCTACTCGCGGTCTTCGTGCTCGACACCAATGACGCCCCTCTGACCACCCCCATCAAATAAACCTTCAGCGCGCTGCGCTCGTATATGCAGAGAGCATTACGCGCATTTGCAATACGCATGTTCCAGACGAGGATGATCAGGTCGAGCAGCATTTCAACGAGCTTGAACTTGTCGGTCTAACGCTCACGATATCGACAATGAATGCCCGGTCATGGATGGCGATAAGCTTCCGCAGGCCGCTGGCCGAACGTTCAACGCTGGCAACCTAAACACAGAGGTGACGTTCGCAATGGGAATACTCACAGCGGAGATAAAAACAGCCGTCAAAAGTATTGGGCTGTGTTTCGTTGCAACAGCCTCCAAGGACGGAATGCCAAACGTCTCTCCAAAGGGATCTCTCACCGTCTGGGTGATTGTCTTTTGGCGTTTGCGAACATCGCGTCGCCGCGCACGATGAAGAACATAAAAGAAAACCCGAAACTGGAGATAAATACGATCGATCAAATTTCCCGCCATGGATCTCGATTCAAGGGGACTGGAGAGATATTCGAGAGGGCGATGTTTTCGACCATGTCGCGAATAAGGTCTGGAATCGATGACAGGCAGGCCCGGTGGCACTCCATCGTCGTGGAGGCACAATCGTGGCCGGCATAGAGGATCTTGGTACAATCGAGACGATTATCGGCGTGCCGGCTGGACGAATTTCTGGACTCTTGGCGGGCTGCTTGAGCCGGTGGGGCTCGTCCGACGTTGGCCTTTCTACGACCTCGCGCTACTCGGGTTGAGCGGACAGCATAGGCCGATCGCTTGGGTAACGCCCTACGTTGGCATTCAGTTAGATAGACACACCGCGAGCGTTCGAATGGAGAGATTTCTACTTGAACGCTTGCTGCGACCTCCTGGGGGGCTCGTTAGCGTCTGAAGGCTTTAGACGCGGGCGCTCGAGAAGAATGAAAACGATAACGATTCGACATTTCTAACGGCGCACAGGCGCGAATACCCTCATCATACATCACATCGATATTTGGTGGCAGCACGAGTGACCAAGCGATGGCAACGCGGTCGATCCGCCGTACGTGTGCGCAGCCCCCACCCTCGATGTCCAAATAACTCGATCGAGCAGCCCAGCCTGCAGGAGTTACGCCATGCCCTCTCGCATCATCAAACATTCCAGCAACACCTGCCTAATCGACTATCCTGTTGCCATCATCTTGATAATCGCGCCATTTCTGCTGAAGTTGCGCAAGTGCAATCCTGTCGCGCGGTGGCTTTCAGTGGTGACCCGCGTCGCGACACTGCTGCAGCCGGCAGTCATGGACCATCTGACGTGGCTCGTCCGGGTCATCCGTTACTGGCTGCATCTCTGGGTGGACCGCGCATTGGATGTGGTCTCCATCACGGCCACCTCCACTTTCCATTTCACTGGGCTTGATGCCTGGTACTACTGGGTTCTCGCCGCGGCGGTCTTGCTGACGACCCCCGTTCTCAACGCGCCCGGGTGAGCGCCGCCAAGCCAGCGAACCTCGACAGCTTTGGGCCGAAGAGCAAGGTCGAGGAAGGCGCAGTGGTGAAGCTAGACGAACGGCTTTTTATCATCGCCGTGTCGACAGGCAAGTTTCTGTACGACGGCAAAAAGAGATCATGGGCATCTCCACCCCCAGGCCCAGATCTACGCTGAGTTGAAGGGCAAGCGCGGCGGTGACGCGATCTCGTTCAACGGAAGGAAATTCGCGATCGAGGAGGTGCCCTGAGAGCTGCGACACTGCAGGTCGAAAGCAGCGCCTCGGCCTAACGCACGGAGACCGTCCCGGATCTTGTGGGGTGCCCAGGAAGGAGGCGGCGACGTATGGCGCGGCCCGGGCGATTTTCTCAAGCCTTCCCTAATCTCAACAGGCAAGTGGAATGAAAACTATAACGACAGGGCATTTCCAATGGTTGGCGCGCCTGCATAGCCTATCTGTGCGTCTAACCGGGCTGACCCGTGACGGATGTGCAGAGTTCTTGCCAGCATAGGGCGACGCGATCATCCTCTTGGGTGGATGCACTCTCCGCGTCGCAAGGACCCGCTCGAGCAACCAAGCATGTAGGAGTCACTGATGTCGGTCCGCTTCATCACCAAGTCTATCCACGCCTACCTGATCGATTATCCCGTCGCGATCGTCCTAATCGCAGCGCCGTTCGTGCTGAAGCTCGGCCAGGGCGAACCGGTGGCAATGTGGCTTTCGGTCGTTGTAGGTGTCGCCGCGCTGCTCTTGGCCGCTGTGACCGACCATCCTACCGGACTCGTCCGCATCATCCCCTATTGGCTGCACCTTCGGGTCGATCGCGCCGTTGGGGTGGTGTTTGTCATCGCACCCTTTGCCTTCAAATTCGGGTGGCTCGACGCCTGGTACTACTGGGTCCTCGCTGCCGCTGTCCTACTCACGACGTCAGTCTTCAACGCGCCTGAAGAGCCAGTCGCGACTCGTTCGGGATTGGACACGCGCACAGTGGCTTAGGCAGGACGGCCCCACGGACAGCGCACCAAACCTGGCGCGGAGTTTGAGTGCAAGGAACGGAGTGCTGCACCAGCGCCCGCTTAATGGACCGCCGAGTTCTTCGGCTCCGTTCTTCGGCTCTGTGAAGAGGCATACATCGACCGCAACCCCTGTAGGGCCGAGCGTGTCGTCGGGAAAGGCTCAGCCGGCTCAAGTCAGGCTGTAGTCGCCGGAAGGCGCAAGCCCAGTGACGCTGGCGAGTTCGGCCAGGCGTCGATCGGTGCCGCGACCGGAAAGGACGGCGATGATGTCGATGGTTTCGGCGATTAGGGGACGCGGGACCGTGACAACGGCTTCCTGGATGAGTTGCTCAAGCCGGCGCAAAGCTCCGAGCGCGGAGCCCGCATGAATGGTACCGACTCCCCCGGCGCACCTCCCCGATCGGAATGCGATCGGGCCGAAGGCGCAGCGATGAACGGACCAGATCCGATAATGAGATCACGCCGTCCTTCGTGCGCAGCGCCACAAGATTCGGTGCCTTGCATTGAAGCTCTCTGGTGTCTTCGATGAGAACAACTCGATCTGAAGTCTTGGCGACTTCGGCTAGTAATGCGTTGGTCAGCGTCGTCTTGCCGCTGGATGTGCCACCCGCGACAAGAATATTCTTGCGCGCTTCGACCGCGTATTTGAGAGCAACGGCTTGCCCCGAGGTCATGACGCCTGTGGCGACGTAGTCATCTAGCGTGAACACCGCAACAGCTGGCTTTCGGATCGCGAACACCGGAGCCGCAACTACCGGCAGCAATAGTCCCTCGAAACGCTCTCCCGTCTCAGGCAACTCAGCCGAAACACGCGGGCTGGCTGCGTGGACCTCCGCACCGACATGATGCGCAACCAATCGAACGATACGCTCTCCGTCCGAAGCAGGCACCATTTCTCCGGTATCTGCCAAACCACTTGAGAGCCGATCGATCCACAATCGACCATCAGGGTTGAGCATTACCTAGACGATGGTCGGATCTTCGAGAAAGCTTGCGATAGCGGCGCCAAATGCGGTGCGCTGCATGCGCGCACCGCGTGAACTCGCTTCCGATCTAATGGAGCCACCGCCGCCCCCAAACGAATGAGGCCGTCCCGAGCGGCCTCAGATGGGGATGATTAGAAAAGGCACGCAGCGCGTGGGCGCAACAAGGCAAATATCGGGTTAGTACCATGGCGTATAAAAAGAAACTATCGGGCGTTGCACCTCGCAAGGTGGCCGGGTGAAGAATGGCGTAAGGGGTAATCCTTCGCGAGTCGGATCTTCCTTATGGCTGCGTAAGTTGTGGACCAAAGCGTATCGTTGCGATCTCAGAAGGAGATCCGCGCGACCAAAAACCGGCCTGGCTCGTGGGGCTACGCAATCAAATTGGGTCTTGGTACAGACGCCCTCATGTCCGCTTTTCACCCGATAGCGGGGAACAGCAGAGGTGACCGAAGTTCGCGGAAGGGTAGAGTCGGAATGACGCGGTGACTTTAGGCCTAGCATATCTGTTGCCGCCTCTTTCGTCTGGCGGTGCCTTAGTGGTTCGGCCATGACTCCGTCTTCAAATCCTGCTCATCGAATCGGGACGGGCAGATCTCCTGCATACGGCTCTCGGACATGACATCACGCCGTCGCGACCAAGTGCACTCAGGCGTACGACCAGGAAAGTGCCCGTGAAGGTGCGAGAGTGGGCAAGTCCAACTCTTTCGGTGCCTGACCTTGTGCTTGATGCCAACCACCCGCGCAACCGCGAAGCGGTGTAGTTGTCGACCGCTGATACGCCTTGTTGACGACGGCTTCATTTGCGAACGCTGGCTGAGTTCTTCAACAGCCTGCGAGCAATTCCCCTGCAGAGCAGCTAGCGCAATGGCGGTACCTCGTTACATGGCCAGAGCGTTGAGCTTCGGCGGCTCACAGCAACCTAACGACGAATTCGACGATTAGTCGGCGACCATTGGCGACGCGCGGCCTCAAGGTGCATGGGCTGGACCATAGAAGGCCAATGGCGGGCTTGCGCGCGAGCCGTCCCAAGAAACTACCGTACCTTGAAGGGCAGCGCGACATGAGACCGGCGATTCTTCCGGGACCACCTCGCCGGGTTCAAAGGGAAAACGTCTCGCCGCAGTAGCTCGGACTAATCATTCATGCGCCCGGAGCCATCGACTGAAGGACTCCGTCGCGCAGGTAGAAGTGGTGGAAGAGAGCCGCGGCTGCATGCGCGCCGGCAACCAAGAGGATGACTTTGCCGAGGGTGGTGTGTATTTCCATGATCAGCTGCCCCAGTCCATGCGCCTTCGCGATCTGGGGGGCGATGTCGAATCCGGGAAGGGTGACGGGAATGCCCTCGAGCCAGGTACCAAGCACCGCCGTTGCTGGAATCGCGATGAGGAGCGCATAAAGCGCGAACTTGACGACCTTTGCGGCCACAGCCATCCATCGCGGCATCGGCTGCTTCGCGGGCGTGCTGTCGATCAGCCGCCATAGCAGCTGCAGCACGACGACGATGAAGACAAGCACCCCGAGCGTCTCGTGAATCCTGCGGAGCCCGTCCGCGGCAGCGGAATAGAGCGAATAGCCGTCGCCCTTGCTCAGCACATAGGCGGCAAGAACCAGCATGACGGTCAGCCAATGGAGGGCCTGGACACCGGCACCGTAGCGAAAGGATGTGTTGCGCAAACCGATTACCCATCTCCGATCCAAGGGGCAGGAACGGACCTTCGCTTATCCATGAAATCGAGAACTGGCCTTGTTCACCGTTCCCTGAGGGTTAATTTGCCGACACGTCTGAGCCGCTGCCGAACGTCTAGGGAATGCGCGCGACCCGCAGGCAGCTGAAGAAAAAAAAGCTCGCGGAATGGCATCGCCGGCAGCCTGCCTATGCCGTAGGACTCGAACGGCCCGATATAATGCCTGGAGTCCCGTGACCAGCGCCACATGGGAGACCGAAAGTGCGCCAGAGAGTGCATGTAGCACATTGCGCACCATCACGGCGTTAACTCGGACGTTTTCCTCCTCAGTCAATTGGCGCGGCCATGTGGCGAGAAACACGTGGGTGGGACGAAGGCCGACCAGGCCCGAGCGAAGCCAAGCCGGATCCCGGAGATCGGCGGCGACGGCACGGACGCCCTCGATATCGGCAGGCGGCGGGCGCCTTGCGAGCCCAAGCACCTTCCAGCCGCGAGCGCGGTGGGCGAGATTACTCCCGACAACGCCACCGGCTCCGACCACAAGCGCTGTATTCGTCACTACTGTGCCCTCGGTTGCTAAAGGAGGTAGGAACTGACACACGAATGGAACAGAGGTTTCGGCCCGTCGTCACCACTTTTTGAAACGGGAATGGTCTAATGCGAGCACTCGTCTTATGTCCGAAGGGACTACTTCCGCATCGGGCCCTGAGCGACAAAACTCAATGTGAGCATAATAAGTTCGTCTTCATCGCGTTTCGAGCAGCTTGGCGGTAGTCATCGATCACGCAGGAAATCTCCTCGAGGCTGAGCGCTCTAGCCTCCTCGTAAGGCTGCTTGCCCTGGTGTGTATGGGCTAGGCCTGGCGCCATAGTCGCCGAAGCCGAGACCGGTTGTCGGCCCCCAAGGAAACTCGAATGCGTCAAGCGCCCCATGTGCCAAAGCTGCACCATGATCCGGCCGCCGTCATCGTGCACGGCAGCCGTAATCGACTTCCACGCTTCGATCTGGCTGACGTTCCAAAGGCCGGACGCATATGGAAAGCCGAGGCCCTGAGGACTAATCCCGGTAGCTTCGGTGATAATCAGACCCGCGCCGGCACGCTGGCTGTAGTAATCCGCCATGATCGAGGTCGGAACGTGGTCTCGCGTGCTTCGGCCGCGAGTCATGGGCGCCATGAAGACGCGGTTTGGCGCCGCGATAGCGCCAAGCCGGATAGGATCAAACAGTGTTGGCATCAGTCGCTCGCAATAGATACATCGTACTCGCCGAGTGGTTTCAGAACTCAACCTCCAACCCCTCCGCTGACCTGCGCGCCGGGGTCCCGTCGCGGCGTTGGCAGGAATTAGGGGTCGGCGCAGTCTCCGGGGTGATGAACTCGAATCACCCGGCGTTGAAGCACCGTACTGGGGACCGTCATCAACAAGCCTGTCACAACGCCTATCCAAACAGACCCCCAGCCTTGGCGAAACAGACAGCGACCTTCGGTCAGCCGCGTATCTTGCGGATCATGTAGTTGTCATAGGTGGATTCGCAGACCTGTTGCCACTGATATTGGTCGCTGCGGAACGCCGTCATTGAATCATACAGCTTCAATTTTTCGTTTTTCGCCGACACTTCGGCAAAAAGGTCGTTGGTCGCCTCGAACGACGTGTAGAATTTCCGTCGAGAACGGCCGAAGCTGCGCGCCCGCCGCGACCAGGCGCTTGATCGCCTGCGCGTTGCGGGCGTCATATTTGGCGGTGAGATCGGCGGCGACCTGCCCGGCTGCAATCGTCACCATGTGCTGGTAGGTCTTCGGCAACTCCTCCCATTTCGCAGTGTTGATGTAAGAAAGCCGTTCGCGCATCCTTCCCACCAGCCGGGATAGTAGTAATAGGGCGCCACCTTCAGGAAGCCGAGCTTCTCATCGTCATAGGGACCGATCCACTCGGCGGCGTCGATCGTACCCTTCTCAAGCGCAGGATAGATGTCCCCCGGTGGGATCTGCTGCGGTACGACGCCGAGCCGCAGCAGCACCTGCCCCGCCACGCCGCCGACACGGAATTTGAGACCTTTGAGGTCATCGAGGGTCTTGATCTCCTTGCAGAACCAGCCGCCCATCTGCGCGGTCGTATTGCCGAAAGGGATGCAGCGAATGTTGTAAGGACGATGGAGTTCGTTGAGCAAGTCGAGGCCGCCGCCATAGGCGAGCCACGCGTTCATCTGCCGCGTATTGAGGCCGAAGGGAACGGCCGTCCCGAACGCGAACGCCAGATCCTTGCCGATGTAATAGTAGTCGGCGCTATTTCCCATTTCGACAGTGTTATTTGCCACGCATCGAAAACTTGAAAGGCCGGCACGATTTCACCGGGACCAAAAACGCTGATCTGGAATTTTTGCTCGGAGAGATCACCGATCGCCTTGCTGAACATCTCGCATGCGCCGTAGAGCGTATCCAGACTCTTCGGGAAGGAAGTCGTGAGCCGCCAGCGCAGGGTAGGAGCGGACTGCGCGATGGCCGGCGCGCTAACAGCCGTAGCGGCAGCGGCAAGACCTATATCCTTGAGAAGCTTCCTGCGGTTCATGCCAGTCTCCTTTTGAGTTCAGTTGAGGTACAAAACATCTGGGCGCATTTGGCTCCACGCTCCCGACATCCCGATAGACTTCTGAATGGCAGGCCTATATTTCGTATTACTGTCTCGCCAGGATCCTCCTGACAGGAAACCACGGCCAATCCTTGATGCCGGTAAGAACGCTCCAGATGCCGCCAGGAGCGTGCAACGCTACGAGTAGGGTCAGGGTGCCGAGACCGACAAGGTACGCGGCGCCATACTCTCCGAAGAAGCGGGTCGCAAAAAAATACAGCAACGCTCCAATCATCGGGCCTTCGAGGCGCCCGATACCTGCGACCATGACGATAAAGATGCAGATTGAGGACCAGTTGGGGTCGAAGCCCGAAGAAGGTGTGATGCGAAGCTGCGCCATGAAATAGACGGCGCCAGCCAGACCCGTTCCGGCCGCTGAAAGGAGAAACACGAAGAAACGCATCTTCGCCACGTCCACCCCCTGACTTGAAGCGGCTACGGGATCGTCGCGCATTGCCGTGAGCGCCAGACCGTAACGTGAGCGCAAGAGTACGTATGTTCCGCCGACCGTCGCAAGAAGCAGGCAGGCGCTCAAGATGGTCAGGCCGATTTCCCGCTCGTGCGGCGAAAATTGAGCCATCACACTCAGCGACAATCCGGAGCCGCGCTTGACGTAGGCGATGTTGGAAATGAGGAGGCGGAGCGCCTCTGCCACGACCCAAGTGCCGATCGCAAAATAAGGTCCGTCGAGCCTCTGAAGGAGATAGTAAACCGGGACAGCGACCACCACCGGAACAACAACACTGAGCGGAACAGCGAGGAACGGGTTGACCCCCAGATTGCCAGCGAGAATGAAAAGCGCGTAACCCCCGCAGCCTATGAATGCCTGTTGTCCCACAGAGACCATGCCTCCATAGCCGGCGAGCAAATTCCACATCTGCGCGATAGCGATCAGACAGCTCAGCTCGACGGCCCAGCGGATGTACCCAGAGCTGGCCCAGAAGGGCATCGACGGAAGAGTGAGGAGAAGGATTACGCCGACCGTGAGGGCAATCCTCCCGGAAAAGGTCTGTCGCTCAACGGTGATCATGCCTCCGGTCATGCCGCTCCTCTCACGCTCACACCGAGACCTTGCGGACGCATCGCGAGCACTACCAAGAAGACGACGTGGCCGAGAAGAATCCCCCATCCGGGATCCAGTCGGGAGCCGACGACCTGCGCCACCCCGAGAACCATCACGCCAAAAAACGCGCCCCAGATCGAACCCATGCCGCCGCTAATCACAGCTTCAAAAGCGAAGAGGAGCTGAGATCCACCGTCGGCGGGGGCAATGGAGGTCCGAGCCGCTTGAAAAACGGCAGCGAGACCCAGGATCGCTACAGCAATCGCGGTTGCCAATGCATATGCCCCCTTTGTGTCGACGCCGGAGAGTGCAGCCGCTTCCCGATCGGCAGCGGTTGCCCGGAGAGCGCGCCCGAAACTCGAATGCCGCAGGAGCCCGTGAAGACCGGCTGTCAGGATTATGGCGCTAACGAAGATGATCGCAGGCAGCACGCCTACGTAGATTGGGCCGACCGGAACAGACATTGTGCCGATCGATGCGGCAGACATCGAACGTGGATCGGCGGACCAGATCTGGAGCATCAGATTCTGGAGCGCTATTGAGAGACCGAACGTGGCGATAAGAGACGGCAAAGGGTCGGCGCCGACGACCCGATTGGGGATCCCACGCTGAAGCAGCCAGCCGATGACTGCACCGAGAGGCACAAGAAGCAGCGCCACCAGTCCAGAACCTGCTCCCGTCAAGGCGGCAATCGCAATACCAATCAGGCCTAGCAGGATGACGAGATCGCCGTGGGCGATGTTGACGATCCGCATGACCCCAAACATGAGGGCCATTCCGATGGCATATTGCGCATATAGGCCGCCCAGCAGCAGCCCCTGTATAAAGGCATCGACCCAGTTCATTTGTGGACTCCGAAGTATGCTGCCGCGATTTGTTCGCGACTGATCTCGGATGCCTTGTCGGTCAGCGTGATGCGTCCTTCGAGTAGGCAGTAGATGCGGTCGGCGGAAGCTGCGGCCAACGCAATGTCCTGTTCGACCAGGACAATCGCGGTGCCCTTCGACCGGATTTCGGGCAGCCGATCATAGATTTCCCGTATAACTTTCGGAGCGAGGCCGAGGGACATCTCATCACAGAGCAGCAGGCGCGGTTGGGTCATGAGTGACCGCCCAATCGCTACCAGTTGCTGCTGTCCCCCGGAAAGCCGCTCTACATCTGTATGTCGCATCTCGGCAAGGACAGGGAACAAGGCGAAAAACCTCCCCACCGTCCAGCGTACCTCGTGGGCCACAGGCATGGACGCCCGATCGAGGGCTACGCGAAGGTTGTCTTCGACACTCATCCCGGCGAAGAGCCGACGGCCCTCGGGGACCAAGGCTAGTCCCTTCCGGACCAGCTTGTGAGCGGGGACATTCGAGATGTCCTCTCCATCGGACAACACTACCTTCGCGAACCGGCAGGAGCCCAGCAACGGTGTTGAGCAAGGTCGACTTGCCAGCTCCGTTGGCACCGATCAGAGCGACGACCTCCCCGGGCGCCATCTCGAAGTCGACCGAAAACAAGGCCTGAAAATCTCCATAACCGCCGCTTGCGCCGCGCATATCTCAGATGGGGTGGGTCATGCCTCAATGCCCATATACACCCGGCGTACTTCAGGATCGGCGATCACGTCGCTCGGAGCGCCGTCGGCGATCTTCTGGCCGAAGTTGAGGACGATGATACGGTCCGCGACGGACATAATCGCGTGCAGGACGTGCTCGATCCAAACAATCGTCATCCCACGATCGCGAATGCGACGGACCAGCGCAACGAGTTGTCCGGACTCCTCCTCGGTAAGCCCGCCTGCGATCTCGTCCAGCAGCAGCAATCGCGGCTTGCCCGCAAGCGCGCGCGCCAATTCAAGGCGCTTGCGGTTGAGAAGCGTTAGAGAGCCAGCGGGGTGGTTTTCACGCTCCGAAAGTCCGCATTCCTCAAGTATCTCCGCGCACTCCGCATACGCAGCTCGCTCGCTTCGGCCACCCGCCATCGCGATGCAGCGGTGGCGTTGCCGCCTCGGCGCAAAGCAGAAAGGCGGTCCCGAGCTGCGCGCCGGAGGCTCCAAGTGCCAGCGCAGCGGCAACCCCGCGCCCGTCCGCGATGCCGCCAGCAGCGATCACCGGCACACCGACCACGTCGGAGACTTGCAGCACCAAAGCTAATGTGCCGACTTGCAAGGTGACCGCGGAGTCGCGGTCAGGATCGAGGAACATGCCTCGATGTCCGCCGGCCTCGAAGCCCTGGGCAATGACCGCATCGACGCCGCGCTCCTCTAGCCAGCGCGCTTCATCGACCGTCGTCGCCGATGAGATCACTTTGCAGCCCGCCCCCTGATCCGCGTTACCAGCGCAGGTTCCGGCAGGCCGAAATGGAAGCTCACCACCTCAGGCTTCACGTTCTCGACGACGGCGCAAACGGTTTCGCCAAAAGGCGCGAGATCGACGCGCGGCGGCGGTGTCGCGGGATCGACGCCCAGCTCCGGATAATAGCGCGATAGCCGCTCGTGCCAGGCACGCTCGCGGACAGCATCAGCCTTTGCCGGATCGTGGCAGAAAAAATTGACGGTTGATCGGCTTCCCGGTCAGCTGCCGCAGCTCTGTAACACTCTTAGCGACGAGCTCCGCTCTCATCGTCGCGCAGCCGATCGACGAGGCCGCTGGCGTTTGAGACTGCAGCGGCGAGCTCGACCGTGCCGAACCCGGCCATCGGCGCCAGCACAAGCGGATGCTCGATCTGAAATAGTTCAAGAAGGCGTCTGTCGGGCCACATGATGCGTCTCCTACCAGCGACCGGCGGAGGCACCGCCACATGAAGGTTTTTTGACCTTATCACAAGTTGATCAGTTTTTCGCAACTTAAAATAGTCGCATTCGCCGTTACGTTCGCGGATAAGGAGCGTAACGAATGAGCGTCCCCCTTCACAAGCAGCTGAACGGCAAGATCGATCTAAAGCACCTGCGCCACGCCGTGGCAGCAGCCGACTATGGCAGCTTCCGTCAAGCCGCAGAGGCGCTCAACATAAAGCAGTCCACACTGAGCCGTTCGATCCTTCAGCTTGAGCACGCCACTTCTATGCGACTCTTCGAGAGGTCGCCCGGTGGCGTCGCTCTCTCGCGCGCAGGCAGCGATTTCATTCGAATGGCAAAGGGAGTCTTGGAGCAGATAAACGAGTTCGATCTCCCGAAGGATAGCGAAGTCCTACGAATTGGCTTCTGTACCTCTCTTTCAGCAGGGGGATTACGGACCAATCTCGTGGAATTCCATGGCCGTTTTCCGGAATTCCGCCTCGAGTTATTGGAACGACGCCGGTCTCGCCTCTCGACAAGACTGCAAAATGGCACGCTAGACATCATTATTGCGACCGGCAAATTACCCCTTGAATGTAGACAAATCGCGCTCTGGAGTGAGCGTGTTCTAATTGCGCTACCTGATAGTCATCGTCTTTCGAACCGCGATATTATCTATTGGACCGATCTACGGTCAGAAAACCTTTTAATGAGTCAATACGATCCATATTGGGAATTTGAAGACCTTGTAACTTCAAAGCTCGTGTCGCCGGAAGATCGACCAACTCTCGAACGCCATGATGTAAGTCGGAGTATATTGAAGAGTCTCATCAGCATGAAACTTGGATTGGGATTAATGCTGGAATCGGACATTGGCGTTCGCGTCCCTTCCATCGTGTTCAGGGAATTAAGAGATGGTACAGGCGCCGCACGCGTCGAGTTTTCGGCTTTTTGGCAAGACTCAAATAAGAAGCCAGCCCTAATGAAGTTTTTACAACTTTTGCAGGAACGCTATGCAGTTCTGCCCTGAGCAGACTGGCGCCTAAATTTGGTGAACGCACGATCCGTCGCCATAAACCGCTTGAGCATCGGCGCAATCAACTTCGTCGCGTCACTCACGGATTGCCCGCTCTCGCGTTTGAGCAATTCCGCATATGTCCTCAGATCTTTATTAATGTCAGCCGGCAACTCTATAGTGATCTTCACGGGCTTCTCATTGTCGATATCGACAAGCTTTAGTTTGGTCACTTTGTCACCCTCTATATGGCTCGAGAACGAGGTCCCGATTGACGATGACCCGAACGGGAAATCCTGGACGAATCGTTAGGGTCGGCTGGATGTTCAGATTGCGCCGAACGGCCTGCTGACCGGTTTGATTTAGAGAGTTCGCTGCGCCCAACCGCAACGCCTGAAGGATCCCCGTGTTGCTTCCTGTATCCGCACCTGATCCAACCTCCGCGCCGACCCCTAGAACGGTAGAAAGCAGCGCAGCCTTGAACAACTCGCCCCAGTGATAGTCGATTTCGTCTTCAAGGCCAGAGTAGCCACCGGCGTCTGCCCCCTGCTGCCGCTCCAGAACGATCGAACGGCCATTCGGCATGATCAATCGCGTCCAAACCAATAGCACCCTCGACTGACCGAATGAGACCTGGCTATCGTAAACTCCCACGAGTCTCGCCCCCTGCGGAATAAGCTTGGCACGGCCGGTTGGGCTGTCAAAAATGTTCTCCAAAACTTGCGCGGTGATCTGTCCTGGTAGATCTGACCTGATCCCGGTAATGAGAGCCGCAGAAATGATCGTTCCCGCCTGTACAACAAACGGGGACGCCGGACGTGAAAGTCTGTCAGGTGCCGTCGTTCGCCGGTCGGCGGGCGCGTTGACGAAGAGGAGTTTGCTGTCCTGCCCGTTTTGAGTAAAGGTTTCATCTGAAGACGGGGTGGTTTTACTAGCTGTCTCCGTGGATGCGGCATGCGGTGGCGCGACGGGTGCCGTTGTCGATGCAAATAGCTTGCTGGTCCGAGCAGCTTCGATTTCCTGATTGGCGCGCTGCTGCTCGGCATCAAGACCGAGCGGCGCGGGTTGGCCTTCTGCTATCCCGGTCGGATGCCGAAGGTCTCCAGGCAAAGCTGGCCCGAGTTTT
>Ga0207707_10002279_pt1 | contig 17329 bp, 18 predicted proteins | sample KBSC83BmetaG_FD_184336 | JGI IMG/M metagenome (GOLD analysis project Ga0207707, IMG submission 184336) | Corn rhizosphere microbial communities from Kellogg Biological Station, Michigan, USA - KBS C8-3B metaG (SPAdes) (version 2) | ecosystem: Host-associated > Plants > Roots > Rhizosphere ...
GAGGTTGACAGATCCCGGACGTCAATGTAAGTTGACGATCATGAACGAACAAGCAACTGCTCTGGCCGGTGCCGCGTCCAGCGCGGACCCCGCGGAGGGTCTGCGCGCGGTTGCGGCCCTCCGCACCCTGCTCGAGACGCTCGAGCGCCTCCAGGTCGAGAACGCGCGCCGACAGGGCTGGTCCTGGCAGCAGATCGCCATGGGGCTCGGTGTGAGCAAGCAGGCGGTACACAAGAAATACGGCGGCCCTGGCCTCGTCCGCGGCCGCCGCCGTAAAGGGAGGAGCTGATGTTCGAGCGCTTCACGGACTCCGCGCGCGCTTGCGTGGCACGCGCCCAGGACGAGGCCGGCAGTCTCGGCCACGAGTACATCGGCACCGAGCACATACTCGCCGCGCTGGCGACCGACGAGCGCGGCGTCGGCGGTCAGGTGCTGCGCGACCTCGGACTGACGCCCGACACGATCCGGGCCGACATCCGGAACATCGTCGGCGGCTCGACCACTCTCGATCACGACGCGCTCGCGTCAATCGGGATCGACCTCGACGAGGTGCGCAAGCGGGTCGATGAGACCTTTGGCCCTGGTGCACTCGACCGAGCGTCTGGCCGGCACGAGCCGAGGCGTGTGCCGTTTACGCCGCGCAGCAAGAAGTCGCTCGAGCTGGCGCTCAAGGAGGCGGTGGGCCGCGGCGACGACTTCATCGGCTCGGAGCACCTCCTGCTCGGTGTGTCACGCGTGGAAGGTGGGGTCGCTTGTCGCATCCTCAGCGAGCACGGGTGTACGCGTGAGGGGTTGGCGCGCGCCGTGGACGACGCTCGCCGGGCCGCTTGAGCTTGAACCTGCCGCGCTAGGCCGCGGCGAGCTGCGCGATCTTGCGCTGCACGTCGCCCGTCTTGACCACGTGCTTGTTCATCCCGAGCTCCTTGGGCTCGAGGCCAAGCGCCAGCCCGACGAGCTGCGGGAAGTGCAGCACCGGCATGCCCAGGTCACGCTCCACGTACTTGGCGGCGTCGGGCTGCTGGAGGTCGAGGTTGAGGTGGCAGAGCGGGCAGGGCGTGACCATGCAGTCCGCATCGGCGTCGATCGCGTCGGCGATGTGGCGGCCGGCCTGCCGCAGTGAGGTGGTGCGGTTCATCGTGATCAGCGGGAAGCCGCAGCACTTGTGCTTGCCGGCGTAGTCCACCGGCGTCGCGCCGATGGCCTCGATCACCTTCTCCAGGTACAGGTCGCGCTCGGGCTTCTCATCGAAACCGAGGCGCGACTGCGGCCGCACGATGTAGCAGCCGTAGAACGGCGCAACGCGCAGCCCGGTCAGGGGCCGCACCACGCGCTCGCGCAGCGCGTCCAGGCCGATGTCCTCCACGAGCAGCCACAGGAAGTTCTTGTTCCACCAGGCCGCGTTCTTCTCGTACGCGAGGCCCTCGGGCTCGAGGTGCTCGTTGATGTGCTCGCGGTAGGCGGAGTCGGCGTCGAGGCGCTCCTTGCACTCGGCCTGCGCGCCCTGGCAGGTGGAGCAGATGTTCATCATCCCAAGCGCGCCCTCCACGCCCTGGGCCATCGCGAACGTGCGCGCGTTGAGGGAGTCCACGAGCTCCTGGTTGTGCTCGGCGATCACGCCGGCGCCGCAGCAGTTGGCCCGGTCGAGCTCGATCAGCTCGATGTCGAGCTTGGGCGCCACGGCAGCCATCGAGCCGTGCAGCTCCGGGGTGAAACCGCGCGAAACACAGCCTGGCCAGTACGCAACCCTGATGCTCAACCTTCAGCTCCTCCTTCGGCCATTGCGCCTTCGTTCTCGCCGCCGGACTCGCCGACGATGTACATGTTCAGTTCGATCCGCTCCCCGTGCGAGTGCACCTCGTTGTAGATGCGGCGCACCTGCTTCTGGTCGGGCAGCTTGTGGTGCCAGATCGCGGCCTTCGGGGCGACCTTGCCGGACTTGAGCCCGTTCACCACGGTGGGAAGAGCGGTGATGAGCTGCCGCAGCGAGCTCGGGTCGAGCTGCGAGCGGATCAGGCTGCCCTGGCCGTACGAGCGCGGCAGGAGCTGCGACTCGTGCAGGGTGCCGTAGCGCTCGATCAGGCCGACGAACGCCTTCTCGTGGCCGTAGCCGTTGTTCGAGTCCTTGATCCCGTAATCGCCGGTGGCGCGGCGGCGCAGGCGCATGATCTGGTCCATCGGCGCCACGCCCTTCGGGCACACCTCCACGCACGCGAAGCAGTGGGTGCAGTCGTAGATGCCGTGCTCGTCCTCGGCCAGGTCCTTGAGCCGCTCCTCCTCGTGCGCGTCGCGCGGGTCGCCGACGAAGCGGTAGGCCTTGGCAAGCGCGGCCGGGCCGACGAAGTCGGGATCCACCTCGAGTGCCAGGCAGGCGGACACGCACGCGCCGCAGTGGATGCACGCCATCGCCTGGGTCACGTCGATCATCGACTCGGCGGGCACGATGTACTCGCGCTCCGGCGGCTCGCCGGCCGGCAGAAGCCACGGCACCACGCGGTGGACCTTCTTCCAGTGGACCGCATCCATGTCCACGATCAGGTCCTTGATCACGGGCATGTTGCCCATCGGCTCGACCACGATCGCGTCCTTGCCCATCGCCGTCGCACGCTCGGCGGCCTCGCCGATCTTCGTGTTGCACGCCAGGCGCGACTTGCCGTTGATGCGCACGCCGCAGGAGCCGCAGATGGCGGCCTGGCATGAGCAGCGGATGGCGATCGAGCCGTCCTGGTCGTTGCGCGCCTGCAGGATGCCGTCGAGCACCGACCGCGCCGGGTCGAGCTGGACGGTGAAGTTCTCCCAGTACGCGGTCTGCCCCGATTCCGGGTTGTAGCGGCGGATCTTCAGCGTGTAGTCGGGCACTAGTAGGTCCTAGCCTCGGGCTGCCATTGCGTGATCGTCACCTCGGAGTAGGAGATCTCCGGCCCGTCGGGCGTGTAGGTGAGGTTGATGTGCTTGAGCCACTCGTCGTCGTTTCGCTCCGGGTAGTCGGTGCGGAACTGCGCCCCGCGGCTCTCCTTGCGCTCGAGCGCCCCCACCACCACGCACTCGGCATTGTCGAGCATGTATCCGAGCTCAAGCGCGCCGAACAGGTCCTGGTTGAAGACGCTGCCCTTGTCGTCGATCGCGACGGTCTTGGCCTCTTCCTTCAGCCGGCGCACGATCTCCAGCACCTGATTGAGGCCCTCTTCGTCGCGGAACACGGCGGCGTACTTGTCCATTGCCGCGCCCATCTCGGCCTTGACCTCGGACACGCGGCGGCCGGAGCGGTCGCGGTTCACGATCTCCTTGATCGCGCGCTCCTCGTTTTCGAGGTGCTCGCGGGACGCGGTCGGCTGCGCCATCTCCCTCGCGCGGTGAGCGGCGTGGCGGCCCGAGCGGCCGCCGAAGATCAGCGTGTCGAGCAGCGAGTTCGCGCCCAGGCGGTTGCCGCCGTGCACGGACACGCAGGCCACCTCGCCCGCGGCGTAGAGGCCGGGGATGTTGGTGGCGCCGTCCACGTCCGTCTTCACGCCGCCCATGATGTAGTGGTTGCCCGGCTTGATGTGGATCGGCTCCTTGGTGATATCAACGCCGGCGAAGTCGCGGCCCACGTTCACGATCTCGCGCAGCGCCTCGTGGATGCGCTTGCGCGGCACGACCGTGATGTCGAGCGCGACGGTGCCGTCGGGGAAGCCGCGGCCCTCGTTGATCTCGGTCTGCTCGGCGCGCGAGACCACGTCGCGCGAGGCCAGCTCGAGCTTGTTGGGCGCGTACTTCTCCATGAAGCGCTCGCCGTTGGCGTTGTAGAGGTGCGCGCCCTCGCCGCGAGCGCCCTCGGTGATCAGAAGGCCGTTGCCCTGGAGCGTGGTGGGGTGGTACTGCACCATCTCCATGTCCATCAGCGGCGCGCCCGCCCGGTAGGCGAGGGCGATGCCGTCGCCCGTGCAGATCAGCGCGTTCGTGGTGGGGTTGTAGATCTGGCCGTTGCCGCCGCAGGCGAGGATCACGGCCTTGGCGCCGAACAGCTCCATCGTGCCGTCGCGCATGTTGCGCGCCACCACGCCCGCGATGTGCCCCGCCTCGTCCTGCACGAGCGCGGTGTTGAACCACTCCTCGTAGCGGTAGATCTCGTCGTGCTTCATCAGCTGCTCGTAGAGCACATGCAGGATCGCCTGCCCGGTGATGTCGGCCACGTAGTAGGTGCGGGCCGCGGATGCGCCGCCGAAGGCGCGGGTGCCGAGCTTGCCTTCCTCGTTGCGGTGGAAGGTCACGCCCAGGTGCTCGAGGTCGAGGATCTCCTGCGGCGCGGCCTTGCACATGATCTCGATCGCGTCCTGGTCGCCCAGGTAGTCCGAGCCCTTGACGGTGTCGAACGCGTGGGACTCCCAGGTGTCCTCGGCGCCGAGCGCCGCGTTGATTCCGCCCTGCGCAGCGTTCGAGTGCGAGCGCACGGGGTGGACCTTGGACAGGATCCCAACCGATGCTCCCTGCTCGGCGGCCGCCAGGGCGGCGCGCTGACCAGCGAGGCCTGCTCCGATTACAAGAACGTCGTGAGTTGGCACGGGATCCGGATCTTATGCAAACGGAAACCAGTTCCCAGTTCCCAGTTCCCAGTTCCCAGTCAGGAACTAGACAGCGGGCGTCGTCGGTTGGAGCGCCCGGCGCACCTGATCCAGCGTCACCACTCCCCGCAGCACCCCTTCGCCGTCCACCGCCATGAGCGCGCCCAGGGTCCGGAGTCCTTCGCTCCCGAGCAGCGATTCGAGCGGCGCGTCGGTCTGCACTCGCAGCGAGCCCTCGTAGTCCTTGCTCATCACCTCACCGACGGTCCAGCCGGGGCGCAGCTCCTCGGGCACCTCGTCCACCTTCTCCCTGATCACGAGGCCGAGAAAGCGGCCGGAGGGATCGGTCACGGGGAACCAGGGCCAGCGGTAGCGGAGGAAGAACTCGTCGAGCACCCTGTCGAGCTTGGCCTCCGACGGGACGGCCACCGGCTCGGCGTCCATCACGTCGGCCACGCTCAGGCCCTCGAGCTGCGAGGTGATGCGTGTCTGCATCTCCGTGCCGCGAGCCGCCTGGGAGAAGAAGCTGCCGATGAGGATGAACCAGACGCCGCTGAAGACGTCGAACTGGATCGCCACGTACACGCCCAGGGCCATCATCAGGTAGGCCATGAAGCGGCCGGTGCGCGCGGCGAAGCGGGTGGCGCGGACGCGGTCGCCCGTGCGCCACCAGGCGATCGAGCGCAGGATGTTGCCGCCGTCGAGCGGGTAGCCGGGGATGAGGTTGAACGCGAGCAGGCCGGTGTTGACGAGCGCCACGTAGCCGAGCAGCACCTCCGCCGAGCTGTAGCCGAAGCGCTCGCTCAGGAACGACGCGTGCACGAACTCGTCCCAGCCCCAGATGGCGGCGCCCGCGAGCCAGGCGACCGCGGCGATGATGAGGGTCACGAAGGGGCCCGCCGCCGAGATGCGGAAGGCGGCGCCCGGGGTGTCCGGCTCGCGCGTCATGGTCGCGACCCCGCCGAAGAGCCACAGCTCGATGCCCGCGATCGGCACCCTGTTGCGGCGAGCCACGACCGCGTGGCCCAGCTCGTGGAGCAGCACGCAGAGGAAGAGCAGCAGCGCGCTGGCGGTGGCGAGGATGAACGCCTTGGTGTCGTGCCCCGGGAAGGCGTCCTTGTACTGGCCGGTGAGCAGCCAGATCAGCAGAAAGAGGACGACGAACCAGCTGGGGTTCGCCCCCACCCGGATGCCGAATATGCGGCCCAGTTGGATGGAGCGGCCAAGCATCGAATGACCATCGTCGCACAGCGTTTAGGGCCATTTCAGCGCGGGCAAGCGATAATGCGCGGCCCTTCACCAGCTTTCAAGTGACTACGAAAGGAACGCCCCAGTGGCTCACCGCGTGACCTTCATCCCCGGCGACGGCACCGGGCCGGAGATATCGGAGGCAGTCCAGCGAGTACTCGAGGCCACCGGCGTGGAATTCGAATGGGACTTCCAGGATGCCGGTGCCGACGTGTACGAGGAGGAGGGCACGCCGCTCCCGGACCGCGTGCTCGAGTCGATCAAGGAGCGCGGCGTCGCCATCAAGGGACCGATCACCACGCCCGTGGGATCCGGCTTCCGCTCGATCAACGTGGCCCTGCGCAAGGAGCTCGACCTCTACGCGTGCCTGCGCCCGTGCAAGGCCTACGAGGGAGTGCGCACGCGCTTCCCCGAGACGGACATCGTGATCGTCCGCGAGAACCACGAGGACCTTTACGCGGGCATCGAGTACCAGCTCAACGACCCGAAGACCGAGCAGCTGCGCCAGTTCATCAAGGAGACCGAGGGCACCGAGCTACGCAAGGACATCGGCGTGTCGATCAAGCCGATATCGGTCTTCGGCACCCAGCGCATCGTGCGCGCGGCCTTCAACTACGCGAAGCTGAACAAGCGCAAGAAGGTCACGCTCGCGCACAAGGCAAACATCATGAAGCACACCGACGGGCTGTTCCTGGACGTCGGCCGGCAGGTCGCGCAGTCCGAGTTCCCGGACATCGAGTTCGAGGATCGGATCATCGACAACCTGTGCAACCAGCTCGTGTCGCGGCCGGAGGAGTACGACGTGATCGTGTTGCCGAACCTCTACGGCGACATCGTGTCGGACCTCGGCGCCGGGATGATCGGCGGCCTCGGGCTCGCGCCTGGGGCGAACATCGGCGACGAGTACGCCGTGTTCGAGGCGGTGCACGGCTCGGCGCCCAAGTACAAGGGGCAGAACAAGGTCAACCCGACCGCGGTCCTCTTCTCGGGCGTGATGATGCTCAAGCACCTCGAGGAGTTCGACGCCGCCGATCGGATGGAGAACGCCATCGCCGAGGTGATCCGCGAGGGCGAGTCGGTGACCTACGACATGAAGCCGAGCCGCGACGATCCGTCGGCGGTCGGCACGTCCGAGTTCGCCGACGCGATCATCGCGAAGATGGAGAAGGTGGCCGCGTAACGCGGCTAGGTGGCGACGTAACCCTTGCCCTGTTTGGTCACCGCACCGTCGGCCTGGAGATTGGCCATCACCCGGTACAGGTAATTGGGAGGGTCGATGTTCATCATCCGCGCCAGCTCGCTAACGGTCACTCCGGGGTTCTGCCGGATGAGGGCCAGCGCCTCGTCGCCGCGCGTGCCACCGCGCCTGCGCCGGCGGCGCCTGGTGCCGGAGCTGCCGCTTGTCGATCCACGCGGGCGGCCGCGGCGCGGCCGGTCGTCCACGCCGTCGAGCGCGGCCTTGGCCCGCTCGAGCTTGAGGAACTCCTCGTGAAGCGGCCGGAGCTCCTTGAGCCGTTCGTCTATCTCGGCGCGCTTCTCGGCAAGGAAGTCGGCCATTTCACTCCTTAGGAATCCGAAATTAATAGATAAAGGTAAAGGTAATGCGGAACAAGATAACTGTAGTAGGTGCAGGCAATGTGGGTGCAACGACTGCACAGCGACTTGCAGAACGTGACTACGCCGATGTGGTGCTGGTGGACATCGTCGAGGGGATGCCACAGGGCAAGTGCCTCGACCTGAACCAGGCCGGTCCGGTGGTGGGGTACGAGGCCACTCTGGTCGGCACCAACGGCTATGAGGAGACGGCGGGCTCCGACATCGTCGTCATCACGTCCGGCTTCCCGCGGCAGCCAGGCATGAGCCGCGACGACCTGCTGGCCAAGAACAAGGAGATCGTGGGCGGCGTGGCGCAGCAGGTGGCCGACCGCTCGCCCGACGCGATCGTCATCGTGGTCACCAACCCGCTCGACGCGATGTGCCACGTCGCGTTCGACGTGTCGCAGTTCCCGCGCCAGCGCGTGATCGGCATGGCGGGCGTGCTCGACTCGGCCCGCTTCCGCACCTTCCTGGCCTGGGAGCTCGGCGTATCGGTGCGCGACGTCACGGGCTTCGTGCTCGGCGGCCACGGCGACACGATGGTCCCGGTCGTCTCGTTCTCCAACGTGGCGGGCATCCCGATCCGCGAGAAGATCGCGGACAGCCGCATCGAGGAGATCGTGCAGCGCACGCGCGACGGCGGTGCCGAGGTCGTGAAGCTGCTGCAGAAGGGCTCGGCGTTCTACGCGCCCGCGGCCGCGGTGGCCGAGATGTGCGACTCGATCATCTTCGATCAGAAGCGCGTGCTGCCCTGTGCGGCGCTCTGCCAAGGCGAGTTCGGCATCGACGGCCTGTTCGTCGGCGTGCCGGTGCGGCTCGGCAAGGAGGGCGTCGAGGAGATCATCGAGATCGACCTCGAGGACAACGAGAAGGAGCAGCTGTCCAAGTCCGCGGCGGCCGTGAAGGAGCTGGTCGACGCGATGGCCAGCTTGTAGGTCGCGCTACTCGGTTACGAAGTTAAGGCGCAGGGCGCTGCACGCGAGCGCGGAGGCCTGCTCGAGCGCACTGGTCCACGAGCCGCATGCGCGCTCGATGGTGGTGTCGCGCGGCAGGCCGACGTGCGGGTTGCGCCCGCGCACGTCGGCGTAGCGCTCCTGCGTGAGCTCGTCGAGCGCGCACTGCTCGAGCTCGCGAGCGCGGAGCACGGCCTCGGCGGCGGCGCGGCAATCGCGCCACGGCGGCCGGGCAAAGGGGGACCAGCGATCCTCGCGGGCGCTCACGCTAGGACTCCATGATCCGCTTGAGCTCCTCGAGCGTCCGCTCCGACTCCCGCTCGGCCGTGTGCTTGAGCGCCCCCGCGGCGATGCGTCCCAGCGGACCACCCGGCATCGAGTACTCGTTCATGTACGAGAAGCACGTCTTTCCATCTCCATCCGGGTCGAGGTCATACACAACTTTCGCCCGCGAGTGCACCGGTCCTTTCCCCTCCCAGACCACCCGCTTGGGCTTTTCCGCCTGCACGACCTCCCAATGGACGTCGAAACGCCGGCCGGCGAGCTTCAGGCACTGTACGAGCTCCGAGCCCTTTTTCAAGTCGCCGGCGGGCGCGTCCTTGAGCCCGGCGTGAATCGTCACCCAGTCCTCGAGGCGCCTCGGATCCATCACCAGGTCGTACACCCGCTCGGCGGGAGCGTTGATCTCGATCCTGCGCTCGACCCTCATCGAGCCGCCAGCTCCTCGCGCCGTTCCCAGTCGGCCAGCGCATGCTCGACAGCTCTGTCGAACGAGTGGACGCGCACCCCGTAGAGCTCCCGTGCCGCATCGTTCCTCGGCAGGAGGTCACGCTCCAAGGAGTACATGAGCGGCCGGACGAGCTCGAGCGGCTGGTCCACGATCGCGCTGACCATGGCGCTTGCGACCGGTGTCGCAGACGAGCGCAGACGCAGCGGAACGCGGCCGACGCCCATCAGATCGGCTATTCGCTCGATCATCTCGCCGTAGGACATCAGGTCAGGACCCGCGATGTCGAGAGACTTCCCCTCGGCGCCGGGAGTAAACGGAGTGCGCGCGAGATACTCGATCGCATCGCGCTCGTCGATCGGCCGGGTGCGGTGGTCGCGCCAGGCGGGGAAGGGGAGCACGCGCATGCGTTCGACCAGCCGCACGAGGATGCGAAAGGAGGACGAGCGCGCGCCCACGAGGATGGAGGCGCGGAGGGCGGTCGACCTGGGAAGTGCCTCGAGCAGGATGCGCTCGACCTCCAGCCGCGATGACAGGTGCGGCGAGAGCTCGCCGCCGTCGAGGTTGCTCGGCACGATGCCGCCGAGGTAGACGATCCGCTCGACCCCGGCCTTCTCCGCCTCGGCCGCGAAATTCTCCGCCGCCATGCGGTCGCGGCTCGCGAAGTCGCCGTCGGCGCCCGCGGCCGGCTCCATCGAGTGGACCAGGTAGTAGGCCGTGGACACGCCGTCGAGCGCCCGGGTGAGCCCGCGGCCGGACACGAGGTCCCCCTTGACCGCCTGCACCTCCGGCGGCGCCTCGAGGCGCGAGGGGTTGCGCGCCAGCGCGCGCACGGGGCGGCTCTCGGCCAGCAGCCGGTCGATCAGCCGCCCGCCGACGTATCCGGTCGCGCCGGTCACCAGTTCAGGCATCCGAGAAACCTACGCAAAGAGCGGGGCAATCCCGCCGGCGGGCTCAAAAACCTGCAAATTCCAGGGAGAAGAAAACAGCGGCATTTGCGAGAACCGGCCTCCCGCGAGGGGGGCGAAGTGTTTAAGAATGATCGCCGACGCACCGGGACTCGTAGAGGGCGAACTACTCAGGGGGCACCAGAGGGCGATGGCTAAGCGCGTGAGCTGCAAGGACTGCTACTTCCAGAAAAACGGCCTCTGCGCGCTCAAGCTCCAGGAGCCCTGCACGACCTACCGGCCCGCCGAGCGCAACCTCGAGCCGGAGCGCCAGCTGGCCTTCGTGTTCCGCACGGAGCGGACGCGGACGGCTTACGCGTTCCCGCAGCCGAGCTGACGCTCGCCCCAGTTCCGGCCACCATCCCATCCAGAGCCGCAATACGCGGACCTAAGTGGGACGGTGCCGCTTGAGCCCGGCCAACGGCCAACGGCTGACCGCGGTCCGGAAGGCCCGCAATATGCGACATTTCCCCAATGCGCCTGACCGTGCTGGGCAAATCGCCCTCCTGGCAGGACGCCGGGGGAGCTTGCTCGGGGTACCTGCTGGAGGAGGACGGGGTCACAGTCCTGATCGACTGCGGCAACGGTGTCTTCTCGAAGCTGCGCCGCTACCGCGACTACACGCGCGTGGACGCCGTGCTGATCTCGCACCTGCACGCCGACCACTTCCTCGACCTCGTTCCGTACTCGTACGCGCTCACCTACGCGCCGCGCCAGCAGCCCGTGCCGGTGGACCGCTGGCCGGGCACGAACGAGCCGGCGCGACCAAGATTGATCGCGCCGCCCAAGGCGCAGGAGACCTTCCGCAAGGTCGTCGGCGCGTGGGGCAGCCAGGACCTGATCGAGAACGCGTTCGAGCTCGAGGAGTACTCGGTCCACGACACACCGAGCGTGGGGCCCTTCACATTCAGCTTCTGCGAGGTCCCGCACTTCCAGGAGACCTTCGCCATCTGCGTGAAATCGTCGAACGGGGGCGGGCGCTTCGTGTTCGGCGCGGACTCGCGTCCCACCGACGAGCTCAAGCACTTCGCCAAGGGCGCCGACCTGCTCTTGATCGAGGCCACGCTCCCGCGGCCGGAACGAGACGGGGAGCGCGGCCACCTCACTCCGCGCGAGGCGGGCGAGCACGGCCGCGACTCGGGCGTTGCACGGCTTGTCCTCACCCACATCTCCGACGAGCTGGATCACCTGTGGGCGCGCAAGGAGGCGGCCGCGGTGTTCGACGGCCCGGTCGAGGTCGCGTCCGAGGGAGCCGTTTACAGCCTCTAGAGCCCGGTCATTAGTCTTGGGTCCATGCCCCAAGCACACGACCCCTTCGCCAATTTCGAGCGCATGCGCCGGGAAATAGATGAGCTCTTCGGCGACGTGTTCGAGCGGAGCGGCTTCGCTCCGCGGCGCGGCTTCTCGCCGCGCGTGGACGTCTACTACTGCGGCGACCCGCCAAAGGCCGTCGTGAACGTCGACCTCGCCGGCGTGGATATCGACGAGGTCGGCCTCGAGATCCGAGGCCGTCAGCTCCTCATCAGCGGCGAGCGCCACACCCAGGAGGCCGAGGGACGCCTCTACCAGCAGATCGAGATCGAGCAGGGACCGTTCCGGCGCGTGGTGGAGCTCGGCGCCGATGTCGATTCGAGCCGCGCCCAGGCGCACTACGTGGACGGTGTGCTGCGCATCGACATCCCGCTCGTCCGCCAGGACGAGGCGGTGCGGCGCGTTCCGATCGAAGGCAGGGAACGCCCGCAGATGGAGTCCGACTGACGTGACGATCCAGCTCCCTCAGGTGGGGCCGAACGGCAGCCCCGACGGCGCCCCCGCCGTGCCTTCTGCGCTGCCGGTGCTCCCGCTCAAGGACGCCGTCACCTTCCCGGACACGCTCACGCCGCTGGCCGTCGCGCAGCCGCGCTCAGTCCGGCTCGTCAACGACGTGCTCGGCGGCAACCGCATGCTCGTGATGGCCGCCTCGCGCGACGAGGAGCTCGACGAGCCCGGCCCCGACGACCTCTACGACGTCGGCGTCGTCGGCGTGGTGGCACGGATGATGAAGGTGCCGGACGGCAGCCTGCGCATCCTCGTGCAGGGCACATCGCGCGTCCGCCTCGCGGACTTCGTGGCCACGAGCCCGTACCTGATCGCGCGCATCGAGGAGCTGCCGGACATCATCGAGCAGACCTCCGAGCTGGAGGCGCTCAAGCGCAACGTCCAGAACACGTTCGCCCAGATCATCGAGCAGACCCCGTACCTGCCCGAGGAGCTGTCGGTTGCGCTCGCCAACCTGGACGACCCCTCCGAGCTCGCTCACATGATCGCCGGTGCGCTGCGCATCAGCGTGGAGGAGAAGCAGAAGCTGCTCGAGGAGCGCGACGTGGCCAAGCGCCTGCGCCTGCTCTCCCAGTACCTCGCGCGCGAGCTCGACGTGATCTCGCTCGGCACGAAGATCCAGACGCAGGTCCAGTCCGAGGTGGACCAGGCGCAGCGCGAGTACTTCCTGCGCCAGCAGCTCAAGGCGATCCAGGAGGAGCTCGGCGAGACCGACGAGGTCCAGGCCGAGGTGAACGACCTGCGCGAGCAGCTCGAGCAGGCGGACCTCCCCGACTACGCGCGCGAGGTCGCCGACCGCGAACTCGCGAGGTTCGAGCGGCTGCCGTCGCAGTCCCCGGAGCACGGCGTGATCCGCGGCTATCTCGAGTGGATCGCCACGCTGCCCTGGTCGAAGGCCACCGACGACGATCTCGACCTGAAGAAGGCGCGCCGCGTGCTCGACCGCGACCACTACGACATCGAGAAGGTCAAGGACCGCATCCTCGAGTTCCTCGCCGTGCGCAAGCTCAAGCCCGACGCGCGCTCATCGATCCTCTGCTTCGTCGGCCCGCCGGGCGTTGGCAAGACCTCGCTCGGCCGCTCGATCGCCCGCGCGATGGGCCGCGAGTTCGAGCGCATCTCAGTCGGGGGCGTACGCGACGAGTCCGAGATCCGCGGCCACCGCCGCACCTACATCGGCGCGATGCCCGGCGTGATCATTCGCCCGCTGCGCGACGCCGGCTCGAACAACCCGGTCCTGATGATCGACGAGATCGACAAGATGGGCGCGGACTTCCGCGGCGACCCGGCGAGCGCGATGCTCGAGGTGCTCGACCCCGAGCAGAACACCACCTTCCGCGACCACTACCTGGACATGCCGTTCGACCTCTCGGGCGTCATGTTCATCACCACGGCCAACATGCTCGATCCGATCCCCGGGCCGCTGCGCGACCGCATGGAGATCATCCAGCTCTCCGGCTACACCGAGGAGGAGAAGCTCCAGATCGCCAAGCGCTACCTCGTGCCGCGCCAGATCGAGCGCAACGGCCTGACCAAGTCGAAGATCGAGTTCGACGACGACGCGCTCAAGCTGATCATCGACGGCTACACGCGCGAGGCCGGCGTGCGCAACCTCGAGCGAGAAATCGGTGCGGTGTGCCGCAAGGTTGCCCGCGACGTCGCCGAGGGCACGCGCACCCGCAAGCGCTCGATCCGCGAGCGCACGGTGCGCGAGCTGCTCGGCAAGAAGCGCTTCCTGCACGAGGTGGCCAAGCGCACGAGCCAGCCCGGTGTCGCCACCGGGCTCGCGTGGACGCCGGTGGGCGGCGAGGTGCTGTTCATCGAGGCCACGGCGTTCCCCGGCAACGGCCGGCTGCAGGTCACCGGCCAGCTCGGCGACGTGATGAAGGAGTCCGCGTCAGCCGCGCTCTCCTACGTGAAGGCGAACGCGCGCAAGTGGGGCGCGGAGAAGCCGGACGACTGGTTCCGCGAGCACGACATACACGTGCACGTTCCGGCCGGCGCGATCCCCAAGGACGGGCCGAGCGCCGGCACCGCGATGACCACCGCGCTCGTCTCGCTCGTCACCGGCCGGCCCGTGCGCTCGGACGTCGCGATGACTGGCGAGATCACGCTCACCGGCCAGGTGCTGCCGATCGGCGGCCTGAAGGAGAAGGCGCTCGCCGCGCAACGCGCTGGGATCAAGTGCGTCATCGCTCCGCGACTGAACGAGCCCGACATCGACGACTTCCCGCCGCACCTCCTGCGCGACATCGACTTCAAGTTCGCCTCGAAGATCGAGCAGGTCCTCAAGCTTGCGCTTGAGGAGTAGGCAGTTCGCAGTTCGCAGTTGGCAGGACCGTGGTCTCTGCGCACTGCCAACCGCCAACCGCCAACTGCCAACTGGTTCGCACCAGCGAACCTGGGTAGTCTCCCCACTGGCAACAAGACCCGAGGAGACGCATGGCATCTAGAAAAACCCAGGCCGCCAAGGCCGGAGCCGGCGCCGTAGCCGCGGGTAAGGCGGTGAAGGACAACCCGTACGTGCGCAGGATCGTCGAGGACGAGGAACTGCGCGAGAACGTGCGGACCGCCTACGACTCGGCGCGCAAGGCGTACGGGCGCATGTCCAACGGGAAGGGCCCGGTCAAGGCCATTACCGAGGACAAGAAGACCCAGAAGCAGCTCCGCGAGGCGGCGACGTCGCTCCGCGAGGCGGCTGACTCGTTGCGGAACGCGAACAAGCCCAAGAAGCGCAAGCGCCGTCGCGGCCTCTTCCTTTTGGTCGTCGGTGCGGGTCTTGCGATCGCCCTCAACGAGGGTCTTCGCTCAAAGGTGCTCGACGCGCTGTTCGGATCGGAAGAGGAGTTCGAGTACAGCTCGACCACCTCGCCCGAGCAGAGCAGCACCAACGCGGCGCCGGTCGGAAGCACCTCTTAGCCGGCGCCGATTCACCTTTCGGAGAGGGCGCCCAGCGGGCGCCCTTTTCGTTTCAAAAAAGGCTTCGGGCGAGTCATTCAGACCCGCCCGAAAAGCTTCCTGCGCCTAATCGTGTCTCCCCAGGTACCCACCTGTATGTGCAGAGACAAATCCAAGGTAAGCACGCTCTTCGCCGGTTGCCATACCTCAAAGGGGCGGTTTGTGTCAAAACAGCTCGCGCGGGTCGCGGCCGAGGGCGAGGGCCGCAAGCACCCGGATGCGCGCCTTCCACGCCGACGCGCCGCCGGCGAGGATCGCGCCACGCTCTGCCAGGTCGGTCTCGGATCCGTCGAAGCCGTAGGTGCGCTCGAGCGTGCCGCCGCGTTCCGGACGGGCGCAGATCACCACGGGGATCTCGCGCGCGAGGAGACGGTCCACCCCCGGCAGCATCGCCTCGGGGAGGTGGCCCGCACCGAGCGCGATGAGCACGAACGCGTCGGCCTCCTGCTCGAGCACGCGCGAGTCCATGCCCGCCGCGGCGGCGACGATGGGTACGTAAGTGCCGCCGAGCCGTGCACCCAGATGACCCGGATCGCACAAAGCCCTGTGGCCTGTGGCCTGTGGCCTGTGGCCTCGAAGGCGCACGCGACCTTCGACTATCTCGGCAACCGGGCCGCCTTCGCTCGCAAACGCGTCCGTGCGCCACGAGTGCGCCTTCACCACCTCGCCCGCCGGGTGCGCCAGTCCGTCGAACACCACCACCGGTCCGAGCCCGCGCGCGTCCGGCGACGCCGCGAACCGCACCGCGTCCAGCAGGTTGAGCGGGCCGTCTGAGGCAAGCGAGCCGCCCGTGCGGATCGCGCCCGTGATCGCGAGCGGCTCGTCGCGGCCCCAGGTGAGGCGCGCCAGCTCGGCGGTCTCCTCGATCGTGTCCGTGCCCTGGGTGATCACCGCGCCAGCGGCGCCGTCGGCCACGACCGCCTCCCACGCCGCGTTCAGCGCGCGCGCCATCGAGCCCGGGTCGAGGTTCACGCCGGGCACGTTCGACGCCTGGTGCACTCGCAGCTCCGCAACCTCTTCGAGCTGCGGCACCGCTGCCACCAGCTCGTCGCCGCTCAGCGCCGGCCGCGCGGGCGTGCCGGTCATGGCGATCGTGCCGCCGGTGGCCACGAGCTGAACGAGCGGCCGCTTCATCGCCGCGCGAGGCTACCTCTTGCAACAAGGCGACGAAGGGTTGCGCTGGCTGGCCGTCCGACTAGAGTGGGGCCGATGGAGGCCTCAACCCAGCCCGCGCAAGGGGAGCGCAAGCTAGAGAGCGAGAAGGCGCAGCGCATAGTTGCGGCGATGCGCCAGAGCGTCGGCACCCGCGGGGCCGCGGGCGCGACATTCGATCACGTGGCGCGCGAGGCGGGCGTTTCGCGCGGACTCCTGCATTACTACTTCGGCTCCAAGGAGCGGCTGCTCGTGGAGGTCGTGCGGCACGACACCGAGCTGCGCGTGGCCAACCTTGAGCGCAACCTGGCGTCGGCCACCACGCTCGACGCCGTTGTCGAGGTGCTCGTCACGCAGGTGCGCAGCTTCCTCGCCGAGGACCCCGCGTCGCAGGCCGTGATCTACGAGATGTTCAGCGCCTCGCGCCACAACGAGGAGCTGCGCGTGGAGATGGCCCAGCTCTTCAAGCAGACTCGCGATCACATCGCCGTAGCCCTGCGCGAGAAGCAGGAAGCCGGCGTGGTCAACCTGCGTTCGCGGCCCGAGGACGTGGCGTCCGTGCTGCTCGGCCTGGGCGACGGCTTCACGATGCAGCTCATCTCGGACCCCGAGTGGGACAGTGACCAGGCGTTCGACCTGGGCATCCGCACCGCGCGCTTTCTGCTCGGCGCTGACGACTAGCGCTCAGACCGGCCGGACGTGTGACACCAGTTCGCCCTCCACGAGAACGTGGAGCGCGACGGCTGGTCCTTCGTCGCTCAGCCTCATCGGCGCGCCTGGGCGGAGGTCGAGCGCTCCCTGGCGCCAGACGCTCGGGCAGGTGAACACCGGGCGGCTGCCCAGGCGTCCCACCGCGCCGCGGTGCACGTGACCGGCCACCACGAGCTGGACCTGCGGGTGCGCATCCAGGAGCCGGGCGAGCCCGACGCGGTCCTCGCGTGGCAGTCCGATCGCGTCCGCGAACTCCACGCCGATGTCGATCGGCGGGTGGTGCATCGCGACGATCACAGGCGCGCTGGGCTGCTCGGCGAGCGCCTGCTCCAGGAGGCCGAGGCGTTCGGCTCCGAAGGCGCCCGCGTCCGAGCCGGGCACGGTGCTGTCGCAGCAGACCAACCGCAGCCCGCCGCACGCCACGGCCGACGTGGGCATGTCGAACCACTTCCGCAGCTCGTCGAGGTCGTCGTGGTTGCCGGGGAGAGCCCACACCGGCACGGGCAGCGGCGCGACCAGTTCGCGTACGCGCTCGTATTCGTCCGGGCGGGCATGCTCGGCCAGGTCGCCGCTGAGGAGCACACCGTCGGGCGCCGGATCGAGCTGGGCCACCGCCGCGACCGCCGCCTCCAGCCCCGCGCCTGAGCCCTCGTCATCCGGACCCACGCGCATGTGCGGGTC
>Ga0207707_10002281_pt1 | contig 17307 bp, 15 predicted proteins | sample KBSC83BmetaG_FD_184336 | JGI IMG/M metagenome (GOLD analysis project Ga0207707, IMG submission 184336) | Corn rhizosphere microbial communities from Kellogg Biological Station, Michigan, USA - KBS C8-3B metaG (SPAdes) (version 2) | ecosystem: Host-associated > Plants > Roots > Rhizosphere ...
CCTTGTGCACGCCCTCTCCGGCACTGCTGCTGCCTTTCGTTGCCGCCGCACCCTCCAGCCCGCTGGCGGCCCCGGGGACAAGGTCTTCCCCCCGACCTACGCTGGTGCGGTATACGCCGTCGAGGAACGACGTGTACGGAATGCCAACGGCGAAGATGAGGTCGTACCATGCGTGCTCCTCGATGCGGTCCAGTCCAGTGCGAATCGAATGGAAGAAGCGCTGCAGGAGGCCGTGGACGCTGGTGAACTCGCACTCCCCGTCATCGAGGTTCGATTCCCCGATAAAGAGCTCCTCCAGCCGGTGGGCCGAATCACCAGTCTTCAGGCCCCGCACCGCTCCGCAGACGCCATACTGCGGGACAGTCTCCTGAACGGCACCCCCTTCCCCGCAAGCGACGTTGGGCAGCGCTTGGCACGGTGCACCCTCCAGAACGCTACCGCACTCTATGAGTACTGTCCCACCGCCTTGGTGTTCGGCCTCTGGGATTCGACGGGACCTCGCGGAGGACTCGGCGCGAAATTCGCACGAGCCATCGTGTCAGAGATCATGGGCATGAACGCCAGCTTCGGCACCAAAACCAGCAGCCGGATTGACCCTCTTGGGATCCAACTGAAGGCTGGGCCGGTATACCGATCCGCCGGCGGACCGCTTGGATGGACCCTCGATGAGAAACAGGCGACTTCGAAGGGAAAAGATCCCGAAAGGATCAAGGATGGCAAACCGTCGCAGGTGAACCACGGCAACATTGCGCCGAGTCTCTCAGCGATCGATCGCGAGTCCGGTCGCCCGCTGGCGGGTGGTGTGACCATCTCGCATGCCGAGCAATCCATCGTGCTTTCCCTGCCCGCGCTGCGCCGGCTGCGCTTCCCTGATGGAGATGGCAAACTCAACCCGGCCCGTGATGCCGCAGCCCGGACCGTTCTTGCCGCCCTCGGCCTCTGTGCGTCGACTCTCGCCATGGACAAGGGGCTCGACCTCCGTTCCCGCTGCCTCCTTTGGCCCGAACAGCCCGCCGAGTGGGAACTCCTCGACATTCCTGGGTCCGATCCCAAGCGCTTCACGCTCGACCATAACAGTGCTATCGCCCTGCTGAAGGAGAGTGTGGTGGCCGCCGCGAAGCACGGCCTCAGGTGGTCAGGCCCGATCGCACTCACCGCCTCCGACCCCTTGGTTGAACTGGTCCGCAAGAGCCAGGAGCTGGCCTTGAAGGAGGGTTCCGAGGAGTCAGAGTGATGCCTTCCCTCGTCCTCGGAATCCGGTATCTCACGGGATACGCGGTCGCGACCGATCCCACGAACCGGGACATCGCCGAGTGGCCGCCGCATCCCGGAAGGGTCTTCATGGCCTTGGCAGCCGCCTACTTTGAAACTGGGGAAGACGTTGCGGAGCGGGCCACCCTCGAGTGGTTGGAGTCTCTTCCGGCGCCGTCACTCCACGCACCGGAAGCCGACCCTCGGACCGTGGTGACTCACTTCGTTCCGGTGAACGATACCGCCGGGCCCTCCAAGGCGCCCTTGCAGTCTGCCCCGGACTTCACCCGCGATCGCGCTGGCCGGACCTTCCCTCGCGTTCGCTTGCGTGACGATCAGGTTTACCTGACATGGAACGGAATCGACGTACCGGAGAGGCATCGCACAGCCTTGCAGGGTCTGTGCGCCAAAGTCACTCGCGTTGGGCACTCGTCATCCCTCGTGCAGATGTGGATGGCGGATGAGGTCAACGGGGATCTCCAGCAGTTCGACCCCGACTCCGTCGCGGCCGATCAGCACCTCCGCATTGTGAGCCCTGGCACGCTCCAGTATCTCCTCCGCGAATACAACGGTACAGCCATTGAGAACTTTGCCCGGCTCTCCGATGCCATTCTTGGAAGCCGGGGCAAGGAGCAACTCGCCCTGAAGGAGGAGTTCGAACGAACATTCGGGCTGCCATGGAGAAAGTCGCTTCAGCCGCCCGAGAACCGGCGCCCGGTACTCGGCCTCTGGCAAGGTTACCGTGCGGTCGAAAAGCCGAGAGAGCCTCCGGCGCGGACTGTGTTCGATCCCGCCTTGATCGTCCTGCGCCTGGCGAGGGAGGACAGCCGGTACGAAGCCCTCGAACTGGTGACGTCACTCAGGGTGGCCGATACGCTGCGCAAGGCCGTGCAGCGGGTGGCCGACCAGGACCTGCAGCTTGGCATTGTACCCGAGGTTCTTTCGGGCCACCGGCACGATGGAAAACCAAGCGAACGGCCCCACGCCGCTTTCATACCTCTTGGCTTCGTCGGCGATGAGCATGCTGACGGCCATCTACTTGGGATTGGGATTGCCCTCCCGCGGAAGGAACATTGGCCCAACGAGGAATCGGAGCGCAGGATCGTGATGACAATCCTTACCCGGGTGCCACATCTGACGCTGGGACCGCTCGGGGTCTGGACACTGACCCCCGAACTACGCGAGACTCCGCCCAGGGCGCTCATACCCGAGATTTGGACAGGGGCGCCTCGCGGAGCGATGACGTGGGCCTCCGTGACTCCGGTCGTGTTCGACGAGCACCCGAAGGAGAAGGAACGCGTCGCCTATCTGGAGGCCGTGGGCCGGATGGTGCGCGCGGCCTGCGTCCGCGTCGGCCTCCCCGAGCCGGTGAACGTGGATGTGAGCCCTGTCTCATGGCACCTCGGTGCCCCGGTAGCCAAGGATTTTCCCCGACTGACACGTAAGGACGGGAGCGAACGCCGCCACCTTCACATCTGGTTGGAGTTCGCCCAGCCGGTGGTAGGCCCCATCATCCTTGGTGCGGGACGGTATCGCGGGTACGGTCTCTGTCGCCCCTTGCTCAGGAAGTCTGGGGTGACGCGATGACCCTTACCGCCGGGGACTTCCCCGCCTTCTTCCGGGCCATCCACGGGGACGACCCCTTCCCGTGGCAAGGAATGCTCGCGGAGCGAGTAGCTCAAATCGGCTGGCCGGACGCGCTCGACCTGCCCACAGGAAGCGGGAAGACCGCGTGTCTGGATATCGGCATCTTTGCGCTTGCCTGCCAGGCTGATCGGCCGGCCGCGGAACGCACGGCCGCTCGGCGGATCTTCTTCGTCGTGGATCGTCGTATCGTGGTGGATGCCGCCTTTGCGCGCGCATTGAAGATTGCGCGCGCGCTGCAGAAGGCCAGGGAGGGTGTCCTGGGGGAGGTGGCGGACGCCCTCCGCCGACTCCATGGAGAACGGCTTCCGTTGTTCGCCGCTCGGATGCGGGGAGGAGTCACCCGCGACGACGGGTGGATGCGCTCACCGGCCCAGCCGGCGATCATCACGGGGACGGTGGACCAGGTCGGCTCCCGCTTGCTGTTCCGTGCCTATGGTCCGCGGCTGGCCACGGCGCCGATCCACGCCGCCCTGGTCGGGAATGACAGTCTGATCCTGCTCGATGAGGCGCACTGTGCCGTGCCGTTCTACCAGACGGCGAGTGGGGTGGCGCGCTATCGCCGGCCCGACTGGGCCACAGAGCCGTTGCCGTTACCGTTCAACGTGGTGGTCATGTCTGCGACGCCGCCCGAGGGGGCCACGGATGTCTGGCCGGGCCCGGCGGAGCGGACTCGCGCACTGGAACACCCTAAGCTGGACCAGCGGTTGCAGGTCCCCAAAGGCGCAGAGTTGGTCTTGGCACGTATCCCGAAGCGGCCAAAGAAGGGCGAAATTGGCCTTCGGGGCGATCCAGTCAGCGATGATGATGAACTCGTCGCAGACGCGGCCGACCGCGCGATCAAAGCCGTGGCGCAGGGAAGAAGGCGGATCGCCATCATGGTGAATCGGGTCCGAACGGCCCGGAGGATCTACCAGCAGCTTGTGGCCGAGGTTGGTAGCACCACGGACGCCCTCATCGCGGATCTGGTGCTCCTCACTGGGCGGATGCGTCCGCTCGATCGCGATACGGTTGTCGGCCGATGGAGTGCGGACCTGAACGCCGCAGAGATTCAGCCCGCGTTGGACCGCGCAGTGATCGTCGTGACGACACAATGCCTCGAGGTCGGCGCCGACTACAGTTTCGACGGTTTGATCACTGAGTGTGCCAGTCTCGACGCCCTTCGCCAGCGTTTCGGCCGCCTCGACCGGCTGGGCATTATTGGTGACGCCACCGCAGTGATTCTTGTCCGGAAATCCCAGGTCAAGAACGAGGAGAAGCTTGAGAAGCTCGATGGTGAGGGGAAGCCCGACGATCCAATTTACGGCAACGCGTTGGCTCGCACCTGGAACTGGTTGAGTTCGGTGGCCACGGAGGAGGATGGGCGGCAGGTCGTGGATTTCGGCGTGGCGGGCCTCGGACATCTGCTGCCCAAGAATGAGGAGGAACGACGCACTCTGCTCGAGAGGCTGAATGCCCCGGCCCCCGATGCTCCGGTTCTGCTTCCGGCGCACCTTGATTGTTGGGTGCAGACCGCGCCTCCACCGAATCCTGATCCCGACCCAGCGGTGTTCCTGCACGGGCCGAACCGAGGGGAGCCCGAAGTTTCTGTAGTCTTGCGCTCCGACCTGCTGGAGAACAATCCCGAGGAGTGGCCGGAGGTAGCGAGCCTCTCTCCCCCCAGCTCGCTCGAGGCCCTATCAGTGCCGCTCAGGGTGATACGCGCCTGGATTGGCGATACCAGCGACGTCGACCCTGGTGGAGACGTGGAGGGCGAAGTGAGAGGCGAAGATGAAGGCGAACGCCAGCGCGGCCGGCGCCCGGTACTGATCTGGAAGGGGCGAGATCGGAGCAAGGTCACCAGCCACCCCAAGGACATTCGTCCGAATCAAGTACTCATACTTCCTGCGACACCGGACGCCCACGGTCTGGGCGATTTTCCGCGGGATGGACTGATCGAGGACCTTGGCGATGCCGCGTCGTACGTGGCACGACGGCGACCTCGGATTCGTATCAATGGAGCGGTGCTGAAGCCATGGAAGGATCACCCTGCTGTCGCCGCCTTGTTGGAATGGAGCAGCACTGAGGAAGTGGAGGACGACGAGGTGCTATCAGTCCTGTCAGGTCGGCTTGAGGCGGTGGCGACCGCAGGCGGTGAACAGGAGGGTGGGCATGCCGATCCGCTACCGGACTGGCTCCGGAAGGCAGCGGGGTATCTCACGGCTCCGTCCCGGCGACAGGTGCCCTTGAAGCACCCGGGCGGAGGTTGGATCGTGGAGGCCCGCGGCCGTTTGCCGGTTGAGGACCCATTGGCCGAAGCCGTGGAAGAGGAAACCACTGCGGATGGGGACGATCTGACCTCGTCCTCGGACGTCGAAGTCACCCTGCAATCCCATCTCGCGGATGTGGCCGTAATGGCGGGGCAGTTCGCCACCCGCTGCCTGCCGCCGCCGCTGCATCCGGTGCTCCAACAGGCTTCGCGGATGCACGATCTGGGTAAGGCGGACTGGCGATTTCAGGTCATGCTTCATCGTGGCAGCGAGATCGAGGCCTATCGGACTGCGAGGCTGCTCGCCAAGTCCACCGACGTACCCCGATCGCAGGTGGCGGCAGCCCGGGCGCGCCGGCTTTCCGGGCTCCCCGAGGGATGGCGCCACGAGATGCTCTCGTTGCAGCTTGCCGAACGGGCAGCAGTGGATTCCGAGCAGCGCGATCTCCTTCTCCACCTCATCGCCAGTCATCACGGTCATGCCCGGCCTTTCGCACCGGTGATTTCCGATCCCGACCCGGGCGCGGTGGATCTCAGCACACTTCCCGGGGCACCCGCTGGGCTGGATGCTGCAGCGCGGGCTACCCTTGTTCCATCACACCGGCTCGATTCTGGAGTCCCGGAGCGCTTCTGGCGCCTGACACGGCGCTACGGCTGGTGGGGGCTCGCTTACTTGGAGGCCAGCCTGCGGCTCGCCGACTGGAAAGCCAGTGGCGTCGAGGAGTCGGCAGCCGGAATGGCTCACCAAGAACCGGGTGTCGTATGACTACGTCGCCGGAACGAACCGCGTTTCTCCTCGAGGGACTGGATGGGGGTAATCCTCTGGCGTTTCTGGCTGCCGTCGGGCTACTCCGCGCGGCATCTCTGGTGGAACCATGCTGGACACCTTCGATGTCGTGGGCGGTGGCGTCCGGAGGACTGCGGCCCACGCTGGCGCTTGCCGGCGCTGTGGACCAGGCGGACCTCCTCGATCGAATACATCGACTCCTTCAGACCATGGATGGCCATCTGGCATTGGCACGATGGGACAATCTCGGCGTTCCTTTGAAGGAATACCGGCAGTACATGCAGGATGCTGCTCTCGCGGCTACACCATCAGATCGCACCTGGGCGGACTTTGCCGCTGCCTTCGGCTCCGACGCCGTCGCGACCCGGGATGCGAAGAAGAACATGGTGATCGAAGACACGGCGTTGCGTACCGTCAGTGGAGCGGGGCACCAGCATTTCCTTGGGATCATGCGAAACGTAATCGCCATCACCACGGTTGATCACCTCCGGCGGGCGCTCTTCGCTCCTTGGGACTATGCCGACCCCATGCCGAACAGCACGCTCCGGTGGGATCCGGTCGATGATGCCCGCCACGCGCTCCAGTGGCGGAATCCGAGCGGCGATCCGGCACGAAAGGTGGGAGGCACGATGCTCGGGGCCACCCGTCTGGCGATCGAGGGACTGCCTCTCTTCCCAACCATGCCCAGTGGGACTCGGCTCCAAACGACTGGCTTCACCGGTACCGGCCGGCGAAACACGTTTTTTACCTGGCCCCTCTGGGAGGGAGAGATCGGGGTGGACAGCTGCAGGAGCCTGCTTGCGCTAGCCGCACTGCAGGGGGAGGTACCGGACGCGGCCATGCTTCGGAAGCGAGGAGTGCTGGCGGTATTCCGGAGCCAGCGGATCACCGAGGGAAAGTACCGGAATTTCACGCCTGGACGGAGGGAGGGATGACGTACCGGGGCGCATATGAGAGGCCCGCCCTGCAAACAAGAGGACTAGCCTGTATTTCATTGCGAGTCGAAGTCTTCCAGGTCGCATAAAATGCCAAGGCCAGCCGAGATCCTGTCGTGCCTAAAGGCTCCTTTCATCGTTCAGCATCTCGGGCAGCATTTCCCAAGGTGGCACGTTCACCTCACCTTCGATCAGCCCCTGCTAGGACCAGGCGCCATTGGCACCGGGCGACACGGGGGCTTGAGTCTATTCGCCATCGTTCAGAATGCTGGTGAGTGTCGGCCATCAGAGACCGAGTCTTCCTTCCGATAAGGTTTCCTCATGCCCGCTTCCGGCGAGCCACCCGACCTCCTCCCCGCCCGCATGCTCAACGAGTATGCCTACTGCCCACGTTTGTTCCATTTGATGCACGTGGATGGCCGCTGGGCCGACAACGAGTACACGGAGGAGGGCCGCGAAGCGCATCGGCGGGTGGACCGTCTCGATCACGTACTCCCGGACCCTGAGGCCTCCGCAGACCGGCTGGAGAAGCCCGAGACCGACGGCGGTGACGACCCGCCCGAGCTCTCCCGCTCGGTAAGCCTGGGCTCCGAGGCCCTCGGACTTACCGCCAAGCTCGACCTGGTTGCCACGGCTGGCGACGAAGCGGTGCCGGTTGAGACCAAGCGTGGGCGTGTACCGAGCAACCCGGAACGTTCCTGGGAGCCGGAGCGGGTGCAGCTCATGGCGCAGGGGTTGCTGCTTCGAGAGCACGGTTATCGCACCGATCACGGGGTCCTTTATTTTGCCGGCTCCCGCACCCGGGTGGACGTGCCGTTCACGCCGGAACTGGAAGCGCAGACACTCCGGCTGGTTCGGGAGGCCAAGGCCGCTACGGCCAGCCCGATCTTGCCCGACCCGCTGGAGGACAGCCCCAAGTGCGATGGCTGCTCGCTGTCCGGCATCTGCCTTCCTGACGAAACGCTCGCCCTGCGTGAAACCCCCGGAATACCGGAAGATGCTGGCTCCGATGCGGTTCGCCGCCTTTATCCGGCACGGGAAAATGCGCTGCCACTCTACGTCCAGGAGCAGGGGGCCAAGGTCGGGAAGAGCGGCTCGACGCTGGTGGTGAAGAAGGGCGAGGAGGACTTGGGCAAGGCGCGCCTGAAGGACGTGAGCCAGTTGGTACTGTGCGGCAACGTGTCCATTTCGGCACAAACGATTCAAGTACTCTGCGAGGCGGACATTCCAGTGGTTCACCTCTCACGGGGCCACTGGTTCTATGGCATCACGCGGGGAATTACCCTCCGTAATGCCTATGATCGTGCGGCGCAGTTTCGCGCCGCGGGCGACCCCGCACGGGCCGTGGCGTTCGCCAGAGCGGTGGTTTTGGCAAAAGGTGCTAACCAGCGAACGTTTTTGGGTCGCAATGTGTCGCCCACGCCAGCGGATATCATGTCCAGCATGGCCGCGAGGCTCAGCAGGGTCGGGGCGGCCGAATCGCTAGCCGCCCTGCTCGGCCTGGAAGGTGCGCTGGCCTCCGATTACTTCGGCGCGTTCGGCCGGATGCTTCGGCCGCGAGATTTTGATGCGGAGTGGGACTTCACGTCCCGGAACCGGCGCCCGCCCAAAGATCCCGTGAACGCGTTGTTGTCGTTCGGCTATGCGTTGCTGGCGAAAGAGTGCGCTGTTGCGCTGCTGGGCGAGGGCCTTGACCCGTGGTGGGGCCTGTATCACCAGCCGCGGCACGGCCGGCCGGCGCTGGCGCTCGACCTGATGGAAGAATTTCGGCCGCTGCTGGTGGATAGTGCGGTGCTCACCGCAATCAATACAGGGATGGTCACGGCAAAGAGCTTCCAGCGCTCGAACGCCGCGTGTGTGCTGACCGATACCGGACGGAAGGCCTTCATTCGAGCTTACGAAGCACGAATGGATCATCTCATCACGCACCCGCTCTTCGGCTACCGGTGCACTTGGCGGGCGGTGGTCCGGGTGCAGGCGCGCCTGCTTGCCCGATGGCTCCGGGGTGACGTTCCTGCGTACGTCGGGGTGACTACCAGGTGACGGAGCGCCGGCATTATATCATCGCGTACGACATCAGCGACGACAAGCGCCGGAACGAGATCTATACTATGCTTTGCGGCGCTGGCGATCATGCGCAGTTCAGTGTATTTCTGTGCGAGTTGGATGGCCGGGAGCTGGCCGCGCTCCGCGGCCGCCTTCGCACAGTAGTCAATCACGGGGAGGACCAGATCATCATTCTCGACTTGGGTCGCGCGGAGCGCCCACTGGATGAGCGCCTTCAAGTGATTGGCCGCGGGTATGAACCGTCAGTGCGCACGGTGGTGATCTGATGACGCCGGTGAGCCAGCGAGCGCCGGAGTGGTGGGCGCATCCTAGTCGCCGCTCGAACGCATTACGGGACAGCGTGTTACCCATCACGCGCATGGGATGCCCTGACCCGGTTCTGAATCACTTCCGAGGGTCTCTCGCAAACCTCTTTGTAAGTGATGGCCACATCGGCAGTTGCGCGCTGGGCCATTTCCGTAGCCTCTGAGCTACGGCCACATTGAAGCAAGCGCAGTGTGTCACCACCGGACCGGCCGCCGCGCATTTCCGTAGCCTCTGAGCTACGGCCACATTGAAGCCGGCATTTGCAGATGCGGTGGGGATCGGTCGCCCGATTTCCGTAGCCTCTGAGCTACGGCCACATTGAAGCCTTGAAGGCACGGCGGCAATGCTCACAGTGGCAAGCGATTTCCGTAGCCTCTGAGCTACGGCCACATTGAAGCGTGGCCATGTCCCGCCGCTCCCGCCGGATGGTGCGCATTTCCGTAGCCTCTGAGCTACGGCCACATTGAAGCGCGAGGTCTGCGTTGGTCCAGTCGAGCACCTTCATGATTTCCGTAGCCTCTGAGCTACGGCCACATTGAAGCGTGAGCGGACGCGATTCCACGGTGCGGCGCGAGACATTTCCGTAGCCTCTGAGCTACGGCCACATTGAAGCGCGCGCGGCGGGCTCGTGGCCGATGCCGCAGCCGGATTTCCGTAGCCTCTGAGCTACGGCCACATTGAAGCCTCATGAGCCAGAACCTGTGGGCGAATGGGCTCTACGGCATTTCCGTAGCCTCTGAGCTACGGCCACATTGAAGCCTGTCAATGCCGTGCGTAACCGTGTCAATTATGTGAATTTCCGTAGCCTCTGAGCTACGGCCACATTGAAGCTTGAAGTAGCAGCGCCGGAGCGGGTAGGTGCCGGCGATTTCCGTAGCCTCTGAGCTACGGCCACATTGAAGCGAGTCGCACGACCCGCCGGTCGCCGGGCTTGCCACTGATTTCCGTAGCCTCTGAGCTACGGCCACATTGAAGCTCCGTGCCGCCGTGCCGTGCATTGTGCGGGACTCAACATTTCCGTAGCCTCTGAGCTACGGCCACATTGAAGCGAGGCGTTGGAGTCCCTGCTCAAACTCCTCCTCGCTATTTCCGTAGCCTCTGAGCTACGGCCACATTGAAGCTTCGTCGGCGTGGAGGAATGCTACCAGATCGGCTGATTTCCGTAGCCTCTGAGCTACGGCCACATTGAAGCCGCGGAATGTGTGCAGGGGGAGTGGCGTATCCTTGATTTCCGTAGCCTCTGAGCTACGGCCACATTGAAGCCCGACGATCGCGGCCGAGACCGAGATCACCGTGCAGATTTCCGTAGCCTCTGAGCTACGGCCACATTGAAGCGATTGGTGTAGCGTTCCTTGACGAGCAATTCCGTAGATTTCCGTAGCCTCTGAGCTACGGCCACATTGAAGCCGCGCCGACGTGAGCGCCCCGTTGAGCGCCGGCAGGTAATTTCCGTAGCCTCTGAGCTACGGCCACATTGAAGCAGCTCGAACAGGTTTTTCTCGGTCCATGGATTCCAGTATTTCCGTAGCCTCTGAGCTACGGCCACATTGAAGCGGTGATGCCCGGGCCGCCACGGCCAAGCCCGCGCTATTTCCGTAGCCTCTGAGCTACGGCCACATTGAAGCGGCGACTGCCTCGGTGGTCTTGCCCTTCTTGCCCTATTTCCGTAGCCTCTGAGCTACGGCCACATTGAAGCGGCGCGATCTCCTGCGCCTCCACACCGTCGATTTCCAGGATTTCCGTAGCCTCTGAGCTACGGCCACATTGAAGCGAGCACGACTTCCTCCGGCTCCGGCTGGGGATGCAGGATTTCCGTAGCCTCTGAGCTACGGCCACATTGAAGCACGCCACCACCGCGTGATCGTCGGCGCTGTCGGGATGATTTCCGTAGCCTCTGAGCTACGGCCACATTGAAGCGCCAAGATCATCCAGGCGCGGCAGAAGGGCAGCAACATTTCCGTAGCCTCTGAGCTACGGCCACATTGAAGCGTGGGATCGCCCTGCCCCGCCCGCAGCACAATGACCATTTCCGTAGCCTCTGAGCTATGGCCACATTGAAGCAGCGCGAAGCACCCGGCGGCCGCGGCGAAATGGGTGGATTTCCGTAGCCTCTGAGCTACGGCCACATTGAAGCGCCGCCATATCGCCCATGCGGTCGGAGGGCCATTGGCATATTTCCGTAGCCTCTGAGCTACGGCCACATTGAAGCGCCGCAATGAAAGAGCCGTAGTAGACATGCGCGCCATTTCCGTAGCCTCTGAGCTACGGCCACATTGAAGCATTCGCTCGATCGTCCACAGCAACGCGCCCCTCGCCATTTCCGTAGCCTCTGAGCTACGGCCACATTGAAGCAGTCAGGAAAAGCAGTTCGTCATCGAAACGGTAAACAATTTCCGTAGCCTCTGAGCTACGGCCACATTGAAGCTTTGTCAGCCAGGTGCGGGGTGAATACCCCACCACGGCATTTCCGTAGCCTCTGAGCTACGGCCACATTGAAGCTCCATTGGTGTGGTGCCCTCCAGGGCGGGTTGAGCGATTTCCGTAGCCTCTGAGCTACGGCCACATTGAAGCTTCATCGTGGCCGACGGGGATACGCTGCCGCCTGGCATATTTCCGTAGCCTCTGAGCTACGGCCACATTGAAGCGCTGGAGGACATCAAGCTCATCAGCGAGGAGCGGATCATTTCCGTAGCCTCTGAGCTACGGCCACATTGAAGCGTCGAATACTTGAGCGCGAACCGGGCGCCCGCCGGTCCCATTTCCGTAGCCTCTGAGCTACGGCCACATTGAAGCAGATTGTTGGTCCCGGAGAAGCTGCGGCCATCCGGGATTTCCGTAGCCTCTGAGCTACGGCCACATTGAAGCGCGGCCTTCTTGCCCTTCACGGCCTTCGGTGCTTCGGTATTTCCGTAGCCTCTGAGCTACGGCCACATTGAAGCGGGCCGTGGCGAGGGCCGCCGCGAAGCCCTCCTCGGAATTTCCGTAGCCTCTGAGTTACGGCCACATTGAAGCGCGGCCAGCGCCCTGAGCGCGTCGATTTCCTCGCGACATTTCCGTAGCCTCTGAGCTACGGCCACATTGAAGCGCGACCAAGGGGTTGCTCGTCACGCTCGGCCCCATCGGATTTCCGTAGCCTCTGAGCTACGGCCACGTTGAAGCCCTGGCACCTGGGCCCGCCCGCGTCGGACCTGGCTCATTTCCGTAGCCTCTGAGCTACGGCCACATTGAAGCTGGCGCTCGGCGTCCGCGATCTCGGCGGCCGCGGCATTTCCGTAGCCTCTGAGCTACGGCCACATTGAAGCGGATCGATGGTGTGCGCGATATGGCTCAGATACCCGATTTCCGTAGCCTCTGAGCTACGGCCACATTGAAGCCAGGTGTACGCCTTCGGCATCGACGTGCTGACCGTATTTCCGTAGCCTCTGAGCTACGGCCACATTGAAGCCGGCCAGCCTTATTGACCACTTCCTCGGTGTCGGCATTTCCGTAGCCTCTGAGCTACGGCCACATTGAAGCTCCCTCGTGACGTGAGGCGGCGAGACACGGCCCTGTGATTTCCGTAGCCTCTGTAGCTACGGCCACATTGAAGCCCGCCTGAGCGTCCCACGCTGCCCCCTGCCGCGCCATTTCCGTAGCCTCTGAGCTACGGCCACATTGAAGCCCAGCGAGTGCCGTGGTCACCGTCGCCGCGAAGCTATTTCCGTAGCCTCTGAGCTGCGGCCACATTGAAGCAGCGTCCAGCTGCCCAGCGTGACCAGTCCCGTCAGCAGATTTCCGTAGCCTCTGAGCTACGGCCACATTGATGCCCGGGGTCCTTCGGGTCCTCCTGATAGCCACCCTCGAATTTCCGTAGCCTCTGAGCTACGGCCACATTGAAGCGATGTCTACGTGCTGAGCAGCGCCAAGAATCCCGATGGCATTTCCGTAGCCTCTGAACTACGGCCACATTGAAGCATCACCGGCCGCTGGCGCCAGCGCTGTTCGTCCTCATTTCCGTAGCCTCTGAGCTACGGCCACATTGAAGCGCAGTGTTGGTGACTCCGACCTCCGACACCTTCCACATTTCCGTAGCCTCTGAGCTGCGGCCACATTGAAGCAAGACATTTCTCGGGGCGCTACTGTGGGGCGTGGGTGATTTCCGCAGCCGTTGAGCTGCGGCCACATTGAAGCGATCTCTGGCGCGACCTGATGCTCTGGGGGCAGGAAGCATTTCCGCAGCCGTCGAGCTGCGGCCACATTGAAGCAAAACGTTCATTGGCGCGCTAGTCTGGGGCGTGGCCATTTCCGCAGCCGTTGAGCTGCGGCCACATTGAAGCTCGTACAGCACGGCCAGTGCGTACAGCTCGTCGAACCGATTGCCGTAGCCTCTGAGCTACGGCCACATTGAAGTCATAGCGGCCCAGGCTGACTGCAGCAGTCGCGCTGATTTCCGTAGCCTCTGAGTTACGGCCACATTGAAGCGACCGGAAGATGGTCCACCGGGGAGACATCCTCCCATTTCCGTAGCCTCTGAGCTAGGGCCCCATTGAAGCGGCCACTTCAACATCCACACGAGCCCGAAGCACGCATGTCCGCAGTCTCAGAATTGCGGTCTCATTGAGGCCGCTCACCAGGAAGGCGGCCTTGTTGAGAGCCGTCACCTTAATTGGGATGGCATTCGCGCCGGGCCTCAGCTTTCAGTTTGTGGATGAGCCTCGGCTGACATCCACGGTTCGGGATCCTCGTCCTGCTCGGGGCCGAGCAGGAATCCGTCATGATCGGCCACATCGTAGATGCGGTCCAAGCCCGCATCGAAGGATGCGAAGTCCGCAACTCCGTGACGATCTTCCGGCCCCGATCTCGCCGGGTCAACGAGGTGTCCCGCAAGATGGCCACCACATCCACCAGTGGCTCATCCATATCATATCCTTCGGTATAGGCGCTCATTTCATCTCTGCGCTGGAGGAGTCATCAAGCCCCCCAAGGTCGGGGCGGGGTGTGACAGGGTGCTCTCCGCACGGCGTCCCCACGCTCCGGTCCCCGGGTGTACATTGGGGAGTAGCTCCGACTCGCTTGTTCCGCTACCGCAGGAGGCCGTTCATGGCCACCCCCTCGAAGCCCCAGCGCGGCGCGCACTTTCTCGGCGCTGACGGAAACCTTCACGTCATTGTGGAAGTGCTTGGCCAGGCAGCATCTACGCTGGTTGCGGGGCTCTTCGTTGTCCGAAGCCAGCTCGGTGCCCTCTTCACCGTCCATCAGGCCGCCGAACACAGCCTGCCCCAGAGCCCGACCGAATGGGTCGAGGTCGACGTGCAGCAGGAACACACCCTGACGCCCGGGGAACGGGATGCGGTGGCGAAAGGGAGCTAAGGGCTGAGAGCTCTGAGCTGAGAGCCGAGAGATCGCGTACGACCCTGGGCTCTTGGCTCTCGACTCTCGACTCATTGAAACGGCACCCTCACCGGCACCGCACTCCCCGCCATCGCGACCGAGCCCAGCTGGCCGTATTCGTTATCGCCCCAGCAATAGGCCACGCCCGCCGTGGTCACTCCACAACTGAACGTGTCTCCCGCGCTGATGGACATGAAGGTCAACCCGCCCGACACCGCCCTCGGCGTGAGCCGGGCGGTGGTGGTGCCGTCGCCCAGCTGGCCCAGGGCGTTGTCGCCCCAGCAGTAGGCGGCACCAAGCGTCGTGATGGCGCAGGTATGCCGGTAGCCGGCGCTGATGGCCCGGAACTGGAGGCCACCGGATACAGCGGCCGGTGCCGTAGCGTCGGTCGTGTTGCCGTTGCCGAGCTGGCCGTTCTCGTTCTCGCCCCAGCACACGGCGCTGTTGTTGGTAAGGATGCCGCAGGTGTGGGCAAGTCCGGCGGAGATGAACGACTGCCCCGGGATGTAGAAGTCGGGATCCGGCGCCGCAGGGACAACCGAGGGCTCGGTGCGGAAGATGAAGCCACCCAAGACAGCCACCGGAATTCCAGCCGATGTGTCAGCATTGTTGCCCAGCTGCCCGGATGTGCCCCACCCCCAGCAACGAGCCTGCCCAGTGGTCGTGAGGGCGCAGGTGTGAAGCCCGGTAGTGGTCACAGCAGCGAAACCGTTACCCACGAAGCCGCCAGGCGGCGCGACGAATGAGCCAGGCACAATGACAGAATCCACTCCGATCTGGCCTTCACCGTTCGATCCCCAGCACCAGAGTTGCTGCGAAAGCGAGAGCGCGCAGCTATGCAGAATCCCTGCCTGCGCCACGCGGAATGCCGTGGCGGGCAATGGCTGAACCCGAACAAAAGAAGGTTGCGGCGGAGAGGGGTTTCCGTTCACTTGGCCAGCAGTATTGCTTCCGCCGCAAAGCACGTCGCCCGAGAGAGTGACTTCGCAACTGTGGTAGCGACCTCCGCTGGTCATGCGCACCGTGAGGTCCGTGGCCACCCGCGTGAGCGGCGCGATGGTGCTTAACGCACCGGTCCCCACCTGGCCGTCCTCGTTGAAGCCCCAGCAGATGGACTGCTCCGCCGTAGTGATGCCGCAGGCGTGGTAACTGCCCACCTCGACATAGCGGAATACCAGCGGACCACCTGTGGGTGTGGCCGCCGCGCTGAAGGCGACTGATGGCATGCCCTCGGCCGACGCGGTGACCACGACGGTGATCGGCTCACTCGGCAGCGTGAGGGTCGCCTGGGCCTTGCCGGCTGCATCGGTCGCCGGTGCGAGCGCAGTCACGGTGCCGGCGGTGGTTTGCCATGCCACCGTGTATCCGGAAACCGGATTGCCAGCGTAGTCCGTCATGGTGATGGTCAGCGGCAGCGCCAGCGCTGCTCCCACAGCACCCACCTGCACATCACCACTTTCCACGGCCATGGCCGCCGTCGCCACCGCATGAAAAACCAGGGCGGGGAATCCCTCGACCTTGGCCGTGATCTCCACTGTATCGGGCGTCGGCGGCAGGGTAAGGGCGATGCCGGAGACGCCAGCATCGTCGGTCGTATCGGCTGGCGCACTGAGTGAACCGGCCGTCGCGCTCCAGCTTACCGCATAGCCCGGCGCGGCTCGGCCGGAGTCATCCTTCACCACGACGCTGAGCAACTGGGGCAGCGAGTCGCCCACGGCGCCGATCTGTCCGTCGCCGCTGGCAATGGTGAACGAGGTGCCCGGACCCGCGAGACCAAGAGGCGCGACCGATTCGTTGCAGGCGCTGACCATCCCTGGGATGGCCAAGGCCAGGAACGCGCGGCGTAACGTGATGGCGTTCATTCCACGCACCCCGAGACGACACCGTGAGGTGCGGTTGTGGTCATCTCCGATTCAACGACGTTACCCAGTCCGAAGAATGTCCCTTGCTCTACCCAGGCCCGGAGCGTGCCAGCGTCGCTGTCCTTGACGATGCGCCAGCAGACGCTGCCGCGGCTGGGGGTCCGGGCGGGGAGCCGGCCCTCGTATGAGCCACGCCCGCTGATGACCGAACCGTCAATCGTCCCGGTCCAGGATGTGTCAGACTCGATGCGGAGGATCTGCTCGCCGCAGCTGGATAGAAGCAAGGCTGCAACGATCGGCAAAGCGGATCTGAGGCGCATACCCAATACTCCCCGGGGGATGAGGGTTCCAGGCGGCAAAGGAACAAGTACTTGCAGCAACAGGCGTTATAGCCCGCAGGCCGAGGCACCGGCTGCCCTGCGAGCGGACAACTCATGCTCCCATCGGCCACTCGCCAAGCTAGGATGCGGGAGTGACAGCCTATATTTGCCCCATGAATTCGACTGCGGTGCCTGGCGGCGCCCCCCTTATTGCCGGGGCCGGCATCGCCGGGCTGTGGACTGCCTGGCGGCTGGCCAGCGAGGGCCGGAGCTCGGTGCTGCTCACCAAGGGCGCCCTGGCCGACAGTGCCAGCGCGTGGGCCCAGGGTGGGATTGCCGTGGCCCTGGCCCCGGGTGACAGTCCCGGCCAGCACGCCGCCGACACCCTTGCAGCCGGCCATGGCCTCTCCGATCCGGAGGCAGTGCGCATCCTCACCACCGAAGGGCCGGACCGGATCCGCGAGCTGGTCGCCATGGGCGCCGAATTCGACCGTGGTCCCGATGGCCAGCTTCGGTT
>Ga0207707_10002282_pt1 | contig 17303 bp, 14 predicted proteins | sample KBSC83BmetaG_FD_184336 | JGI IMG/M metagenome (GOLD analysis project Ga0207707, IMG submission 184336) | Corn rhizosphere microbial communities from Kellogg Biological Station, Michigan, USA - KBS C8-3B metaG (SPAdes) (version 2) | ecosystem: Host-associated > Plants > Roots > Rhizosphere ...
CAGGGTGATCGGGTGGGGTTGTGCAACTTGCCCTGAACCGTTCGGGCCGAGCATAGCGCCGCAGGCGCGGAGTCGATGCCGCGCGGCAGCCCTTCGACTCCGCCGCGGCGCGGCTACGCTCAGGGTGATCGGGTGGGGTTGTGCAACTTGCCCTGAACCGTTCGGGCTGAGCGTAGCGCCGCAGGCGCGGAGTCGAAGCCGCGCGCGCGGCCCAAGCACGTTTTAGTGCTTCAGCGGCTCGATCTGTTGTTCGATCGAACCGAAGATCGAAGCACCGGCAACGTCGGTGACGTCGATCTTCAAGCGGTCGCCGTACTTCAGGAACGGTGTGCTCGGCTGGCCGTCGCGCAGCGTTTCCACCGTGCGCTGCTCGGCCAGGCAGGAGGCGCCCTTGCCGGTATCTTCGTTGGCGATGGTGCCGGAACCGACGATGGTGCCGGCGGTCAGCGGCCGCGTCTTGGCCACGTGGGCAACCAACTCGGCGAAACTGAACTGCATGTCGACGCCGCACTCGGCCTCGCCGAACCAGGCGCCGTTCAACCAGGTGCGCATCGGCAAGTGCAGCTTGTCGCCGCGCCAGGCGTCGCCCAGTTCATCCGGCGTCGCCAGCACCGGCGACAGCGCGGAGCGCGGCTTGGACTGCAGGAAGCCGAAGCCCTTGGCCAGCTCGCCGGGAATCAACCCGCGCAAGCTGACGTCGTTGACCAGGCCGATCAACTGGATGTGTTCGGACGCCTGCGCCGGCGTCGCCGCCATCGGCACGTCGTCGGTGACCACGATCACCTCGGCTTCCAGGTCGATGCCGTAATCCTCGCTGGGCACGACGACCGGATCGCGCGGGCCAAGGAAGCCGGCGCTGGTGGCCTGGTACATCAGCGGATCGGTGTAGAACGACTTCGGTACCTCGGCGCCGCGGGCGCGGCGCACGCGTTCGACGTGCGGCAGGTAGGCCGAGCCGTCGACGAATTCGTAGGCGCGCGGCAAGGGCGAAGCCAGCGCGTGCATGTCCAGCGCGAAGGCGCCGGCGGCGCTGCCTGCATTCAATTCATCCGACAACGCGTTGAGCCGCGGTGCCGCCTTCGACCAGTCGTCCAGCGCCGCCTGCAGCGTCGGTGCAATGGCGCCGGCCTTCACCGCGCGGGTGAGGTCGCGGCTGACCACCACCAGTGTGCCGTCGCGGCCGCCTTCCTTGAGAGATCCGAGTTTCATCGTGCTGCCTTGTGTCTGCTGCGTGGATGGGTTGCCGTCACGGCGCGAAGTGCTTGCGGATATCCTGCCAGCATCGGTAGTAGTCGTGCTGCAGCTGCGGCGCGTCCAGCGCTTGCCGGGTGGGACGGATCACCATGCGCGTCTCGAACATGAAGGCCATGGTGCCGCCGATCACGTCGGGCTTCGACAGGTCGGCGTTCGAGGCTTTCTCGAACGTGGCCGCGTCCGGCCCGTGACCGCTCATGCAATTGTGCAGGCTCGCGCCGCCGGGCAAGAAGCCCTCGGCCTTGGCGTCGTACACGCCGGCGATCAGGCCCATGAATTCGCTGGCCACGTTGCGATGGAACCACGGCGGCCGGAACGTGTGCTGCGCCACCAGCCAGCGCGGCGGGAAGATCGCGAAGTCGATATTCGCCGTGCCCGCGGTGTCGCTGGGCGAGGTCAGCACGGTGAAGATCGATGGGTCGGGATGGTCGACGCTGATCGAGCCGATCGTGTTGAAACGGCGCAGGTCGTACTTGTACGGCGCGTAGTTGCCGTGCCAGCCGACTACATCCAGCGGCGAGTGGCCGATCTTCGCCGACCACAGCGCGCCCTGGAATTTCGCCACCAGCTCGAACGCGCCTTCGACGTCTTCATACACCGCGCGCGGGGTGAGGAAATCGCGTGCGTTGGCCAGGCAGTTCGAACCGATCGGGCCGAGGTCGGGCAGGCGCAGCAGCGCGCCGAAGTTCTCGCAGACGTAGCCGCGCGCCTCGCCATCGAGCAGATCCACGCGAAAGCGTACCCCGCGCGGAATCACCGCGATCTCCTGCGGTTCGATCTCGATCACGCCCAGCTCGGTAGCCAGCCGCAACCGACCCAACTGCGGCACAATCAGCAACTCGCCATCGGCGTCGTAGAAGAAGCGGCCCTGCATCGAACGATTGGCCGTATAGACGTGGATACCCACACCGACCTGGCCGGCCGGGCCGCCGTTGCCGGCCAGCGTGACCAGGCCATCGACGAAGTCGGTCGGCGCGCTGGCCAGCGGCAGCGGATCCCAGCGCAGCTGGTTCGGCGTGGCCGGTGCCTCGTCGAAGCGATTGTGGAAGGTGGCATGCGCCAGCGGCTCGAACGGCTGGTGTACCGCTGCCGGACGGATCCGGTACAGCCAGCTGCGCCGGTTGCTGTGGCGCGGCGCGGTGAACGCGGTACCGGAGAGTTGTTCGGCGTACAGGCCGTGGGCAACGCGCTGCGGCGAGTTCTGGCCTTCCGGCAAGGTGCCGGGAATGGCCTCGCTGGCGAATTCGTTGCCGAAACCGGATTGGTAGGGGGATGGAACGTCCACTGTGGATACTCCGAATTTTGTGTTCGATGCCCTTCGACTCCAGCCCTTCGGGCCTACGCTCAGGGGGATCGGGGCCTTACTGTATCGTCCGCGCTGAGCCCTTCGACAAGCTCAGGATAGACGGAATCGAAGCGCCTCACGACGAACGCTGATACCGATGTTTCCCTTTGGCCAGATCACCGACAGCCTTCCAGTCACCCGCCATGTACGCCAGCTTCTTTGCTCTGCTCCAACCTTTCAGCTTGCGCTCCATGACCAAAGCTTCGTAACGCGTTTCGAAACCTTCCGTGTGGAGCAACTTCAACGGGCGGCGGGCCGAGGTGTAGACGCAGCCCTTGCCTTCGTCGTGTTGCGCGAGTCGTTTGCCGAGATCGTCGGTATGGCCGATGTAGAAGCTTCCATCGGCGCATTCGAGGATGTACAGGGTGAATTCCATTTCGCTGGCTTCCTTGCCGGTTTGTTCGCTTGACTGCCCTTCGACTTCGCCGCTGCGCGGCTACGCTCAGGGCGAACGGTGCGTGAACCTAAGCTTGAATCAAACGGTGCCACCGCAACCGTTCACCCTAGGCGTCGGGGTTTAGCATACCGATCTCCCTGAGCGTAGGCCCGAAGGGCCGGAGTCGAAGGGCCGCGCAGAACTTCCAAACTTACAACACCCCGCGCTTCATCTGATCCCGCTCGATGCTCTCGAACAACGCCTGGAAATTGCCTTCGCCGAAACCTTCGTTGCCCTTGCGCTGGATGATCTCGAAGAAGATCGGGCCGATCGCGTTCTGGGTGAAGATCTGCAGCAGCAGGCGCTTTTTCGTCTCCTTGTCGGCATCGATCAGGATCTTGTTCTTCGCCAGCCGCGGCACGTCCTCGCCGTGGTTCGGGATGCGCGCGTCGATGACCTCGAAATAGGTGTCCGGGGTATCGAGGAATTCGACGCCCGCCGCGCGCATCTGCTCCACCGTGGTGTAGATGTCGTCGGTGAAGCAGGCGATGTGCTGGATGCCTTCGCCGTGATACGCGTCGAGGTACTCGTTGATCTGGCTCTTCGGGTCGTTCGACTCGTTCAGCGGGATGCGCACGATGCCGTCCGGCGCGGTCATCGCCTTCGACACCAGGCCGGTCTTGGCGCCCTTGATGTCGAAGTAGCGGATCTCGCGGAAGTTGAACAGCTTCTCGTAGTAGTCCGACCACTTCTGCATGTTGCCGAAGTACAGGTTGTGGGTCAGGTGGTCGATGAAGGTGAGACCGAAGCCGGCCGGGTTCTGGTCGGCGCCCGGGATCGGCGCGTAGTCGGCGTCGTAGATGCTGCCGGCGCTGCCGTAGCGGTCGACCAAATACAGCATGCAATCGCCGATGCCCTTGACCACCGGCGCACCGACCGCCTTGCTGGCGGCCTTGTCGGTCACCGCTTCGCCACCGTTGCCGAGCACGGTGGCAAGCACCTCGGCCGCGGGCTTCTTGAAGCGGATCGCGAAACCGCAGGCGCAGGGGCCGTGCTTGTCGGCGAAGTCGGCGGCGAACGAATCCGGCTGCTCGTTGAGCAGAAAGTTCACCCCGTTCTGCCGGTACACGGTGATCGGCCGCGTCTTGTGCTTCAGCACGGCGCTGAAACCCATCCGCTTGAACAGGTCGTGCAACTCATCGGCGCGCCCTTTCGGTGCGGCAAACTCGACGAACTCGAAGCCGTCGATCCCCATCGGGTTCTCGAACGTAGTGACCTGCATGCCAAGATTGGGCTGGGCGTTCATGTGATCTCTCCGGCGGGCTACGATGGGAACGGGCGCGCTGCCAATGCGGTTTTTTCTTGCACAACGCGCGCTAAATTGATGCGTGCTTTCCATGAAGAGTGCAGCCACGGATGGCTGCTTTTTGACTCTCGCGGTCACGGACGACCACACAAGTTATAGTTACAATTGAAACCAATTGCAAGGAGCCACGCCGCGATGCCCGCCCGACACAAACCAGCCCCCGCCAGCGCCGAGCACGCGCCGCTGCAGCTGGAACATTTCCTGCCCTACCGGCTGTCGATCCTGTCCAACACGATCAGCCAGACGATCGCCAGCGACTACCAGAGCCGCTACGACCTTTCGATGACGGAATGGCGGGTGATGGCGGTGCTGGCGCGCTTCGAGGGCCTGTCGGCACGCGAAGTGGCCGAACGTACCGCGACGGACAAGGTGGCGGTGAGCCGGGCGCTGGCGCGACTGGTCGAGGCGGGACGGGTGGATCGCCACATCCACGGCGGCGACAAGCGCCGCTCCGTGCTCAGCCTCACCGACCGCGGCTGGGCCATGCACGACGACGTGGCACCGATGGCGCGCGCCCGCGAGCGCGACGTGCTGGCGAAACTCGACGCGGAAGAGCAGCGGTGGCTGACGCGGATTCTGGACAAGTTGTTGTGACGGGATTCGAGATTCGGGATTGGGGATTCGTGAAGAGCAAGAAGCCGGCGCAGCCACTGCCCTGCCGAATCCCGAATCCCGAATCCCGAATCCCGGCTACCTGACCCCATGCATCAACTTGTTGATCAACGGCGAGACTGCCAGCAGCAGCACGCCCGAGCCGATCAGCACCCAGAAGCAGAAGGTAAAACCGGTCAGCGCCGAGGCCACGGTCATGCCGTGTGTGCCGCTGATCGAGCGCGCCACCAGGCCGGAGAAATCGCCGCCAGCGGCCAGCGACAGGAACCAGCCGCCCATCGCCAGCCCCACCAGGCGCGGCGGCGCCAGCTTGGTCACCATCGACAAGCCGATCGGTGACAGGCTGAGCTCACCCACCGTCTGCATCACGTAGCACAGCACCAGCGGCCAGAACGGGATCAGCCCGGTCGGGCCGAGCAGCTCTTTCAGCGCATACACCAGTACCACGAAGCCCAGTCCGTTGAAGATCAGGCCAAGGCCGAACTTGCGCGGGATCGACGGCTCGGCATTGCGCCTGGCCAGCACACCCCAGGCCAGGGTCAGCAGCGGCGCGAACACAAGGATCGCCAGCGGCGTCACCGACTGGAACCAGCCCACCGGGAACACCCAGCCGCCAAACATGCGGCGATCCACCCAGTTCTCGGCGAGGAAGTTCAGCGAAGTGCCGAACTGAAAGTAGAACGTCCAGAACAGCACGCTGAAGCCGAACACGATCAGCATCGCGATCACCCGATGCAACTGCACGCGGTCGTGCCGCAGCGCCTCGACGATCAGCGCCGCTGCCACGCCGACGAACAGCACGCCCAGCAGCCACTGCAGGCCCTCGGCGCCCACATAGGCCAGCAGTGCCCAGATCAGCGGCACCGCCAGCGCCGCGCCGAGCAGCACCCACAGCACGCGCAGGCGGTTTTCCATGCCCGGCAGCGGCCGGCCCACGTTCTTCAGGCTGCGCCGGCCAAACCAGAACCACAACAGGCTCAGCAGCATGCCCACGCCCGCGGCGGCGAACACCACCCGGTAGTTCTGCTGCATGGCGGTGTCGGTGAAATACGCGGCCATCCAGCCGGTGAGCAGCGGCGCCACGAAGGCACCGGCGTTGATGCCCATGTAGAACAGGGTGAAGCCGCGGTCGCGACGCGGGTCGTCCGGGCCGTAGAGCTGGCCCACCATGGTGGAGATGTTCGGCTTGAACAGCCCGTCGCCCGCGACCACCAGGGCGAGGCCCAGCATCATCAGCGGCTTGCTCGGCAGCAGCAGGGTGAACAGGCCCACCGACATCACCGCCGCGCCGAGCAGGATCGAGCGTTGATAGCCGATCACCCGGTCGGCCACGTAGCCGCCGAAGATGCAGGCGGCGTAGATCAGCGCGGTGTAGGCGCCGTAGATGCCGGCGGCCCAGGCCTGCCCGGCCGGATCGCCGTGGTAGAACTGCGCCACGATGTACAGCACCAGCGCCCAGCTCACGCTGTAGTAGGCAAAGCGCTCCCAGAACTCGGTCATGAACAGCATCCACAACGGCCGCGGGTGGCCGAGCAGTTGCGGGTAATCGGGCGGGACGGCGGCGACGGCAGTGCTGGTCTGGCTCATGCAACTCCTTGGTCGGCATGCGTCAGGCAGCCCCAAGCGCGCAGATGTAACCGGGCGGCCGGTATGGCGTCAATGGTTTGGACGGGATTCGGGATTCGCAAATGCGGTGGCGACGCGAGCTTTTGCTCCCTCCGAATCTCAAATCCCGAATCCCGAATCCCGGCTATTGGTGTAGCCATCGAGTGCCGAGGCCACGGTCATGCCTTCCTCGCCGCTGACGTGGGCGGCGAGCCGACCTTCAGCCGCCTTGCCGACGCTAATTCCGGATGAGCTCGACTTCGCCTTCAATCTCCACCGGGATATTGAAGGGAAGCTCGGCAAGGCCCACGGCACTGCGACTGTGGGCACCCACCTCAGGGCCGTAGAGCTCCAGGATGAGGTCGGAGAATCCGTTGATGACATTCGGCTGCTGGTTGAAGCCGGGCGCCGAATTGACCATGCCGAGCACGCGCGACCAGGCCGCTATGCGGTCAAGGTCGCCAAGCGCACGCTTGAGGCTGCTGAGGATGGAGAGCGCAACAAGCCGGGCGGCAATGTACCCCTGTTCGAGCGAGACTTCGCGCCCGAGCTTGCCGAGTGGTTCCGCAAAGGAGCCATCCGGATTCTGTGGTCCGTGGCCGGAGATCAATACCCGGTTGCCGAGAATCCTCACAAACCGGAAAGGAAGGACGATGCCGGGTGGAGGCTGGGGCGCCGGTGGCAGCGTGAGCCCAAGTGCCAACAGTTTTGCTTCTATCTTTGCCATGAATATTCCTCGGACGGGAGCACCGGCCCGTCGAGGCCGGCGGCGTGGTTGTCGTTGCAGGCGCCGCAATGAGAGGCGCTCATGCGGCATGGATGCCGCGCAAGGTTTTCTTGTCGAGCTTGCCGACGCTGGTCTTGGCCAACGCTTCGACAATGAGCACTGTGTCGGGCACCGCGTAGGTCGGAATGTCTCCCTTGCCCGCCAGTTCCATGAGGTGTTGACGGATGGTTTGCGGCTCCAGTGTCGCGCCGGATCGGGGGACGACCAGGGCCAGCGGGCGCTCGCCCCATTTGGCGTCCGGCACACCAATCACGGCGACCTCACCGACACCGGACACCCTCGAGATCAGATCCTCCAGCGCCAGCGAACTGATCCACTCGCCCCCGGTCTTGATCACGTCCTTGAGCCGGTCGCGGATCTGCAGCCGGCCGGCGGCGTCGATGGTGCCAATGTCGCCGGAGTGCAGATAACCGCCTCGCCACAGGCTCCGGGAAGTCTCCGGCTCTTTCAGATAACCCTGGGTCAACCACGGGCTGCGGAACACGACCTCGCCCTGGGATTGCCCGTCGTGGGCCAGGGCCTTCATCTCTTCGTCGACGATGCGCACATCGCACAGCATGAAAGCTTGACCGGTGCGTACGCGCAGCGCGGCCTGGCTGTCGATGTCTCCGGCCAGTTCGGCGCGACTCAAGTGCGTGACGGCCTGGATCGGAGCGGTTTCGCTCATGCCATAACCGGTGAATACGTCGACGCCTCGTTCCAGCGCCATCCGGCACAAGCCCTGCGACAGCGCCGCGCCGCCGATCACCATCTTCAGCTTCGACAGGTCGGTGTTCTCCGCATCGGGGTGGGTCAGCAGCATCTGCAGCAAGGTCGGCACGCCATGCGAGAACGTCACGCCTTCGTCCCGGATCAGCTTCAGCATCGACGCCGCGTCGTAACGACCCGGATAAACCTGTTTGAGCCCAAGCAACGTCGCCGCATAAGGCATGCCCCATGCGTGCACGTGGAACATGGGGGTGATCGGCATGTAGACGTCTTCGCGATGGAGGCGGCCCTGGGCAGGAGCGGTACCAAACCAGCCGGCGATCGCCATGGTGTGCAACACCAGCTGGCGATGGCTGTAATAGCAACCCTTGGGCACGCCGGTGGTGCCGGTGGTGAAGAATGTGGTGGCGCGGGTGTTTTCGTCGAAATCGGGGAATTCGTAGTCCGGACTGGCATCGGCCAGCAACGCTTCGTATTCGCCGGCGAACGACGGATCGTCATCGGCCTCGCCCGACGCACCATCGCGCATGAGGATCAACCGAACGCGCTTCTCCAGCAGATCGCGGATGCGGGCCAGCAAGGGCAGGAACCCGGCATGAACCACGATGACGTCGGCACCGGCGTGGCGGAGCGTGTAGAGAACCTGCTCGGGCGACAAGCGCACGTTCACGGTCTGCAACACGCAGCCCATCATCGGAATGGCGAAGAAGCATTCGAGATAGCGGTGGCTGTCCCAATCCATCACCGCCACGGTCATGCCCGGCTCGATACCGAGTTTCGCCAGGCTTGAAGCAAGGCGACCGATACGCGCGTAAGTGTCCCGATAGGTGAAGCGCTGCCGGTCGCGGTAGACGATATCCTGCTGCGGTGCATTAGCCAGCGGCGTGATCCACAGCTGTTTGATCAGTAGGGGAAAGTCATAGGCCGACTCGGTGCGCTCGATCGGGTTGCCGATGTCGATATACATGGGGGTTCACCTGAATGATGCGGTCAGACAATGGCTGCCGGGTTCCAGCGTCAGCAAGGCATCGGCTGTCGGTGTTCCATTGATCGTTTGCCAGCGGTGCGGTGATGGGCAGATACAGTCGGCCGAGCATCCATGGGGCAGCTTAACCTCCATCCGGAGGAACCGGGCGCCGTCCAGGCGCCAGTCGATTTCAACAGCCCCGTGTGGCGTGGGGTAGCGGCCTCGTGCCCAATCCAGATCGGCCAGGGTCGGGGCAATGCGCACGCGGTCGAATCCCGGCGCCAGCGGCGTCACGCCGAGAACGTCCGTGGACAGGTCGAACGTTGGCGTGCCCGACCAGGCGTGGCACAGGCTGGTCGTCGGCGTTCGCTGCCAGGTTTCGCGCAGCGTGGTTTCGCCGCGGGCGAGCAGGTCGGCCCAGCGCCTGCGGATATTGTCGACGACCTGGCACTGTTGTCCGGCCATGCGCAGCGCGCGGTGCACGAAGTGCATGAAGAACGGCTGCGCAAGCGCGACGTGGCGTTCCTCATCGAAGACTTGCGTGACGCCGTCCCGTTCCGAGCAGCGGGTCAGGATCAGACGATCTTCATCCAGGATGGAATCGAGCATGGGCACCCAGCGCTCACGGGGCGCCACCCCGCAGGCGATCGCCGCCGCATTGGCCTGCTGACTGGTTCGCAGTCCGAGTGCACCATGCCGCCGCGCATCGACGTAAAGCAGGCGTTCCTGATCCCACAACAAGGCATTGATGGCCGCGGAGACACGTTCGGCCAGCGCGCCGAAATGCACCGATTCATGCGGGTACTGGCAGATGTCCGCGAGTCGTGCGGCGGCTCGCAAGGCAGCGACGAAGTGGGCATTCACGGTCGTGACCTGGCCGCGCTTGTCCAGTTCGGCCCAGTCGACGAACACCCAATGCGGCAGCTCGTCCAGAAGGTCTTCGTTGTCGAGGTGGCGTTCAAACCAGCGCAACGCGCGCACCACCGACGGGAACAGTTCGCGCGCAATTCCGCGGTCGCCGGCGTACAGAATCACGTCGTCGATCATCATGATCCAGTACAGGCAGAACTCCGGGATGTTGGTGAAACCCAAACGGGCGAAATCGCCCGGGGCGGCCATCATGGTCAGGCCGTCCGGTCGTTGCGACTGCTCCACCTGGCGCAACATCTGCGCCGCCAGCCGCCTGTCACCGAAGGCGACGTAGTTGATGCGCGCACTGACGTAGCCGTCCATCCACTGGCGCTGCTCACGCGAGGGACAATCGACGTAGCCATCATGCATGCAGCGGCGCAGGGTGGTGGCACCCGCCTGCCAGATGCGATTGAGCAGCGGATCGGAACACTCGAAAGAGCCGATGGCCTCGACCGGGTAACCGGTCTCACGCAGTGCGACCTCGTTCACGCGCAGCGATCGCGGGCAGTTGCGGATGGTCAATTGCAGATAGCGCAGCCCGCTCCATTCGAAGCGCTCCCATGATTGGGCTCCTTCGCGCAATACATAACGGTGCGCGGGGACAGCGTCGAAACCGTCGATGCCGCCGAAGATCCGCACCCGACCGTCGGTCAGCAACTGTTCGCCATGCACGAAGTCGATGACGGCCCCGGCAGGGCCGTCGAGTTCAAGGTGAATATAGCCGGCAAGGATTTCACCGAAGTCGTAAACGACCACGACCGCGCAGCCATCTCCGGTTCGAACCGTCGTGGGCTCCTGGCCGGCCGCGCAACGCGTCAGCGGACGCAGCCGTTCGCTGGATATCTGTTCGGCAAGATCATCCGCCGGCACTTCGGCAACTTCGTGAACCGCAATGAGCCGCGCCCGCGCGGACATGGCTTCGCGCATCGGCGGGATTCGCCGCGGCACCAGGGCGCCGAAGGGCACCACGTCGCCGGAGAAGTTGCGCCCAGGCATTCGCAGCGCCTGGGCCGCGGGCCATTCGCGGTCGTCATAACCCGTGGTCGTCCATCCGTAAGGCGCCCGGCGCGCATCGTAATGTTCCATGCAGCCCAAGCTGTTGGAGGGTACGTCGCGCCGCCATGCGGCCGACTCCAGGCAGCGCCAGTCCGACCCCGTGTCCAGGCGCACGATGCCTGATTCGGTGATGGCTTCGCCCTGCAGAAAGAAACCGCCACAACCGAATGCGCGGGCATGCTCCCACCCCGGCAGTTCGTACCAGGCCGTGTGCCGGCCGTAAGCATGCGCCAGCACGGCGATCACGTTGCGCCCGGGTTCGAGATATCCAGCGAGGTCGTAGTCATCCAGGGACTGCAGCAGCGGGCTGCAACGACCGGGGCCGCGACCGGCGAGGACTCCATTGACGTGGAGACGGTAGCGCCCGTCTGCCGATGCAAGACACTTCGCCGACGTGACGGTGCCCGGGATCCGGATGGTCAGCCGAAAGTAGACGTAGCGATTGGCCTCTTCGCCGATCCGGGAGCCTTCCGCCGCAAAAGCGGGCCCATCGAGCTGGCGTGGACGCCAGATCCATTCGGCACGGCGCGAGAAATTTTGCTCCGACATTTGCCTGCAGCATTCCTGACGCACGACAGCCCCTGGGTTCGCGCGCCGCAGTCGCGTGATCAGCCGCTTGCCTGCCCGACGGCGGCAAATGCGTGCTGAAAGAAGTCCACCGTGGCCTGCCGCGACCTGGCCGCGGCATCCGGGTTGGCTTCGAGTCTCACCTCGCCGCCTTGCCCGAGATGAGCGTAGGGATCGCTCACGGTTTGTGCCGGTTCGAGTCGATTGAATCCATGGGTCGCCTCGGGGTACATCGTGACCGTAACCCGGCGCCGCGCCTGCTCGGGCAGGCCATTCACCAGATCCGTGCACGAACCGGGCTCGTCATACGCGTCGCACTCTCCGCTCTGGATGAATACCGGCGCACCGGTGAGTTCGGCAAATTCGTAGCCGGGAATCCGGTTGTAACCCCAGCACACCGGATAAAACGGTGCGTGTGCCGCGAAGCGCAGCGGGTTGGCGCCCATGTACAAGTCGCTGTATGGCCGCGTTGCCGTCAGCATCGACACCACCCCGCCCCAGGAAAACCCGGTGATGCCGATGCATTGCGGATCGATCCACGGACGCGAGGCGAGATACAGAAGCGCGCCGTAGGCGTCCGGCAGCGTTTCAGGGACGCTCTCCGGGCGCCCGCCGGGTTCTGTGCCACCGTTCAGTCCGCGTGGCGACCACATGTCCAGTTCCAGCGTGGCGATACCCGCATCGTTGAGCGCCTGGGCGTGGTAACTGCCACGACTGTCCACTCCGCTGGTGCCGTGCACGACCACCACGGCGGGAACGTTGCCGGCGCATGCCGGGACACGCATCTGCGCGGCGATGGTCAGGGGACGCTCCTGCGACACGTTCGGGAACGTGACGTAAGACACCCGGGGCAGTGAACGAAGTTGGATCTCGGGCATGTCGGACCTCTCTGGCATGCCTCGATGCTAGCGACTGGCTCAGTTCCCGTGTACCTGTCATTTTTGACAGTTATACCGCCCTATTCACATGGCTATGCTCGGCGTGAAACTTCGCGGAGGGGTGCATGAACATCAAGCCAAATCGCCTGACTTTTGCCATCGTTGCCGTTCTTGCCCTCCAGCCTGCCTATGCGCAGCAGAACGGGAAAGCCGACGCCGCGACTTCCGAACCCGGAAAAGGGCAGCTCGCCGAAGGTCAGAATGCGCGGACGCCGACCGAGGCCGGGCAGCCGACGAATCTGGCAACCATCACGGTCACCGCCACCAAGCGCGTCGAACTGATGCAGGACGTGCCGATTGCCATCAATGTGGTGACGGCGCAGGACATCGAGTCGGCAGGCCTGACCAGTGCGGCCGACCTCCCCATGCTGGTTCCGGGCATTACCATGATCCCGGTGGCTGGCCCGGCAGCATCGAACGTGGTCATCCGCGGATTGTCGACCACCATCGGCGAGCCCAACGTCAGTTTCTTCATCGATGGCGTGTATATCCCTTCGCGCAACGCGCTCGATTTCATGCTGGCCGACAACATCGATCGCGTCGAGGTGGCAAAGGGGCCGCAGTACGCCCTGTACGGCCGCAACAGCTTTGCCGGTGCGGTCAACTTCATCACCAAAAGGCCGAGCAACAAGCACGAAGGCTCGATCAGCGTCGGCCTTGGCAACTACGACCGCCGTGACGCCAAGGCCGTCGCGTCCGGCCCATTCTCCGACGGATCCTCCTACCACTACCGGGTGGGTGTGGCCCGCAACGACTTCGGTGGCTTTTACCGCAACGAACTGACCGGGAAAAAGCTGGACAAGACGAGTGCCCGTGGCGCCTTCCTGACCCTGGATGGAGCGCCCACGGATCGTCTGAACGGGCAGTTCAATGTGATCTACGACGGCATGCGGCGACGTGATTTCGCGCAACAGTTCGTGTCGAACAACGGAGGATTCGTACCCAATTTCAATGATAACCAGCAGTATTTCGGCGATGTACCATCGCTGACGAATGGCTTTGCGGTCACGCCCGGTCACTTCGATCGCGACAGCCTCCTGTCATCCTTGACGGTGAACTACGACATGGATTGGGCCACCTTGACGTCGGTGACCTCCTATAACCATCTCAAGCTCGATTACGACTACGACTCGGACTACTCGGCAGCACAGATCGCCAGGGCCGGAACTCACGGCCCCGAGACGTCGATCAGCCAGGACCTTCGCCTGGTTTCGCCAGGAAACGAGCACTTCGACTGGCTGCTTGGCGTGTACTACTACCACCTCGGCAGCGACCACGTCGACGACAGCCAGTACGTGGGCCCGGCGGCTCCCCTGGGCGGCCTGAGCAGCGACAACCGCGAGCGCACTCGCAGCGCCGCGATGTACGGCACGGCAACCTGGCACATGACCCCCAGGTGGGATCTGGGTCTGGCGATGCGCTATACCCGGGAAACCAAGTCGGCCGATGCCACCACGACCAGCCTGCCCAGCGCCGGCAATCCCGCCGGCTCAACCGCACTGTTCGGCGCATCACGCACGTTCACACCGTTCACGCCGGGTCTGTACCTGACCTACAAGCCTTCGCGGAACAGCACCTTCTACGCCAGCGCCGTCAAGGCCATCAAGGTCGGTGGGTTCAACACCTTCACGGCCAACGGCGCGATTGCACCGGACGAGCGCTCCTACGATGCGGAGCGCAGCACGAACTACGAGCTCGGCGCGAAATTCAGCCTGCTCGAAGGCCGCATGCTGCTCGACATGGACGTGTACCGCATCAACTGGCGGAATCAGATCGTGCGTACCATCGGCTCGATGGGCGCGTTGCTGAACACCAACGCCGGCGCAACCACCTCGAAAGGCGTCGAAGCCAACCTCCAGTACGACGCCAACCGGAACTGGTCGTTCAAGCTGGGCGGCACCTACAACGACGCCAAGTACGACGAGTACATATTTCCGATCGTCGGCCTCCTTGGCGGCAATCCCGACTTGTCCGGCGTGCGACTGCAGTACGCGCCTCGCTATACCGCCAACATGAGCGTGATCAACCGGCAGCCACTCAGCAACGGCTGGATCTGGAGCACCCGGCTGGACGGCCAGTACAGGACGGACATGGCCGCAATCCAGACCGGCACGGCAACCATCCCTTCCGCAGCCCTGTTCAACCTCAACACCAGCCTGGACATCGGTCAGTTGCGCATGTCGCTGTGGGTCGACAACATATTCAACAACAAGGATGCCCCCGGCGCGGTATTCACTGGCGACCCGGCAACGACATTCCAGTTCGCCACCCGCCAGCGGCCCGGGCTCCAGTTGTTCCAGGCACTGGTCAATGCACCCAGGCTGCGCACGTTTGGCGTCGACCTCCGCTACCGGTTCTGAGTTGACAGTGGACACTTCCCGATGTGACGGCTACGCGCCTCGGCGCTCGTGCAATCCGACTCGGTGCCCCGGATGAACGCCGCTGCACTGCGGCCATGGCAGTTGGCCGGCTATGGCAGCGGCAGCATGGTGCTCGCGGCCTACTATCTGGTCAGCGTCTCGTTCCTGTTCTACGCAACCGCCATCCTGCACGTGCCACCCGATGTCGCGGGCCTGGTGATGGCGGCATCGACGCTGTGGGACGCGCTGGTCGATCTGCCGCTGGGCTGGATGTCCGATCACACGCGCTCGCAGCGCCTGGGGCGCCGCCACCCATTCCTGATCATTGGCGGAGTTGCCATAGCCGTGCTGAGCGTGCTGCTGTGGTCCATCCCGGAAGGGATCGACCTGTGGCTCAAGACGGCATGGCTGGCCGTGGCGTTGATGGGGCTGAAGACTGCCATCAGTACCTTCGTGGTACCGCACACCGCCATGGGTGGCGATCTGGTCACCACTTACGATGCACGTACGGTCGCGCAAGGCTACCGAGCCGCCTTCCAGGTGCTCGGCATGGCTCTGGCGCTGGTCGGCAGCAGTGCCTGGTTCTTTCGGCCCACGGCCACGTTTCCACAGGGTCAGCTCAACCCCGCGGTCTACGCACCGATGGGCTGGGCCTGTGCCATTCTGGTGCTGGGGGTAACCCTGGTCACCGTGACCAGCACCTGGCGCTTCATACCGCGGATGCGCGCCGATCGCGACACTCCTAGGTTGGACTGGCACGCGATCCGGGGTGTCCTGCGCGACCGTAATCTGCGCGCCCTGGTGTTGATGATCCTTGTAACCGAAGTGGGCGTACAGCTCACGGTGGCACTGGGGTTCCACATCAACACCTTCACGTATGGCCTGTCCGGCCCACAGATCGCCATCCTTGCCGTGGCGTTGCTGCTCTCCGCGATCGTGGCGCAACCGATATGGATCAGGGTGAGCAGGCGCTTCGACAAGAAACCCGCGCTGTATGCCGCCATTGCCCTGGCCGCTGTCGGACTGGTTGGCGCGCCGCTGACCCACGTGGCCTGGCACTGGTTCCCGCTCGAGCCCTCGGCGCACCTGGTGGCCACCCTGCTGCCGTTTCAGGTACTCGCCGGCCTGGGCAACGGAGCCTTCTGGTCGCTGCCTTACGCCATGGTCACCGATTGCGCACACGCGCGCGAACGCACAAGCGGAAGCAACCTGGCCGGAACCTACACCGGCCTTTACATTTTCGCCTACAAGCTGGGGGGCAGCCTGAGCATCGCCGGAAGCGGCGCCTTGCTGGGCTTTATCGGTTACCAGAGCAGCGCTTCCGTGCAGACAGCGGCGACGCGCTACGACCTGGCGGTGTATCCCGCGCTACTGATGCTGCTGTTGTTGCCGGTGATTGCCTGGTTGCTTCACATGTATCGCCTCAAGCGAGCGGATTTCGTGGAGCGGGGCAATGACGTACCGGGGTGATCCGGGCCCCGTCAGCGCCATTGCATTGTGATAGCGTGAAGGTACCGGCGACACGAACCGGCACGCCGGCCCGTGCTTCATCGCATGCCGAGGATGGAAACTTCATGACGCAATCATTGATTGTCAACGAAGCAACCAACGAGCTGTGTGCCAGTGACCGCATGCAATTGTTTGCGCATGGAGAAGAACTTCTGTCGTTGTCCAGCCGCAGCGGCCTGGCCGATTGCCTGGGCAGCCTGCGCGCATGGCTCGATCTGAGCGAAATCGTGGTGGCTACCGCCACGATCGAGACATTGCCGGACGCGCGCGTCATTGGTTCCGGATACGACCCGGAATGGATGGAGTTGTATTTGCGCGAGCGGTTCGCCCTGGTCGACCCGATAGTTCGCGCGATCGTCAACGGCCAACGGTTCCTGAACCGGTCGCATGCGATCGCCAAGAATAACTCAGTCGCCCGACTGGGGCCGCACGGGCCCACGCTTGAGCGTTTTCTGGAAGCGGCGCAAGACCATAGCCGCCTCGGCTACGGGTTCGCCAGCGGAGTGGTATTCAACGGCCGCATTGCCCTGTGCTCGGTGATCACCTCGTCGGATCCGGGCGATCAACGCGCGCCACTGGCCCTGCGTGCGTTGCGTCCGATGCTGTACCAGGCACTGATGCGGGTGTTGCTGCCAGAGCCGGTATTTCCCAACCTGAGTCAGCGCGAAGTTGCCATCCTCGAATGCCTGGCCAGCGGCCATGGCGACACCCAGATTGCCGATGCCATGTCGATCTCTGCATCGACCGTCCGCTTCCACCTCGGCAACGTGTTCGAAAAGCTCGGAGCGCGCAACCGCTGTCACGCCGTCGCCATCGGTTTCCAGTCCGGCCTGCTACAGCGCTAGGCAAGTCCGGCCACGTCGGCCAGTGCTTCTCTAATTGCGGCGCCGGCCTCGCTTAGCGCCTTGCGCGCGGTGGCACTGGTCAACGTGAATTGCGTA
>Ga0207707_10002284_pt1 | contig 17300 bp, 11 predicted proteins | sample KBSC83BmetaG_FD_184336 | JGI IMG/M metagenome (GOLD analysis project Ga0207707, IMG submission 184336) | Corn rhizosphere microbial communities from Kellogg Biological Station, Michigan, USA - KBS C8-3B metaG (SPAdes) (version 2) | ecosystem: Host-associated > Plants > Roots > Rhizosphere ...
CCGCCGCTTCAGCGTGCCGTACTAGGGCGGTTCTTCCGCGCCCGCGCGCGCGACCGCCGGCGTCGCCCACCCCGAGCGGTAGCCCCACAGGAAGAACACGAAGCCCACCACGGCTACGACCACGAGGTCCCAGCCCCAAGGCAGGTAGTCACGGCCGCCGAACTTGGCGCTGCCCGCCCAGGACACCGCCGCGATGGCGGGCAAGTACACGATCATCCACCAGGCGCCCCGCAGCTGCCGTGCGAAGTCGTCCCAGCCCGCGCGGGCCTGGTAATAGAAATACACCGGCAGCGCGACGACGACGAGCAGGATGACGCCGCCGGTCAGCGGCCACTTGGCCCAGTACAGCAGCTCGGTCGCGAACACAAACGCGAGCGCCGCGATCAGGTGGAGCCCGGGCAGGCGCAGCGGCCGCGGCACGTTGGGAGCGGTGCGTCGCAGCGTCAGCGCGCTCACCGGTCCGGTGAGGTAGGAGATGATGGTCGCCACCGAGATCACCGCGGCCAGCTTGCCCCAGCCGCGGAAGAAGAACAGGAACAGGAACGAGACCACGAGGTTCAGCCACATCGCCGGGCGCGGCACGCCCCACACCGGGTGCAGTCCGCCGAACACTTTCGGCAGCGTGCCGTTCTTCTGCATGCCGAAGATCATGCGCGCGGTGCTCGCGGTGTAGGTGATGCCGGTGCCGCTCGGGCTCACGAACGCGTCCGCGTAAAGCAGGACCGCGAGCCAGTTCAGGTTGACCAGCAGCGCGAGCTCGGCGAACGGCGAGCGGAAATCGATGCCGTGCCAGCCCGAGCGCGCCAGCAGCTCCGGCGGCACCGCGCCCAGATACGCCACCTGCAGCAGCACGTAGACCACGGCGGCCAGTGCAATCGACCCGAGCACGGCGATCGGCACGGAGCGCGCGGGGTTGCGCGCCTCGCCGGCGAGGTTCACCGGGCTCTGGAAGCCGTTGAAGCTGAATACGATGCCGGCGGTCGCCACCGCGTTCAGCACCGCGGCGAAGTCCAGCGCGTGCGCCTCGCCGCGGATGCCGACGCTGAAATTGTGGGCGTGGAAGCCGCTGGCGATGAGCGCCACGCCGGTAGCCGCCGGGACCACCAGCTTGAACAGCGTGATGGTGGTGTTGGAGTGGGCGAAGACCTTGACGCTCCAGAAGTTGATGAGGAAGTACACGATCACCAGCGCCGCCGCGATCCACAGCCCCGCCGGCGCCAGCTCGCCGTGACCGTCGGGCAGGTGCAGGTAGAGATCGTGCGCCCACTGGTAGGGCCAGGAGGCCATGTACTGCACCGACGCCTCGGCCTCGACCGGGATCACCGAGACGATCGAGATCCAGTTGGCCCAGGCGGCGATGAAGCCGACCAGCGAGCCGTGGGAGTAGTGCCCGTAGCGCACCATGCCGCCGGTCTCGGGGAACATGGCGCCGAGCTCGGCGTAGGTGAGCGCGATGATGATGATGATCGCCGCCCCCAGTACCCAGGCCCAGACCGCGCCGGGGCCGGCGAGCCCCGCGGCGCGCCAGGCGCCGAACAGCCAGCCCGAGCCGATGATGGAACCGAGTCCGGTCAGCATGAGCGCAAGCGTGCCGACCTGCCGCCGGGCGGGGCTGTTTGAGCTCATGTGATTCCCTGACGTTGCTGTGTGGATGGCGGTGAGTCGGTGCGTCGCGGCCGCCGGGCTCAGGCGGCGGGCGCCGCGGCCGCACGCACCGCGGCCGTGACTTTCTCGTGCAGCTCCTTGTCGAGCGGGTCGGGCACCAGCTCATCGCCGCACGCCACCCCGGCGATGGCTTCGGCGGCCGCCATCAGCATGGCGTCGGTGAAGCAGCGGGCACGCGCCTCGAGCGCGCCCTTGAAGAGGCCGGGGAAAGCCAGCACGTTGTTGATGCCCTTGCCGTCGGCGGCGAACGCCGCGCCCTGCTCGCGCGCCACGAGCGGCTCGATCTCGGGGTCCGGGTTCGACAGCGCCAGGATCACCTGGCCCTGGCGCACCCAGGCGGGCCTGATGAGCCCCTTGACGCCGGTGGTCGCGATCACGATGTCGGCGCGCTGCATGAGTGCTTCCAGCGTCACGCCCTCGCCGCCGCCGGCCTCCAGTCGCTGCACCGCGCCGGGGTTGCGGTCGGTGCCGAGCACGCGCTTGACGCCGAAGGCCTGCAGCAGGCGCACGATGCCCGAGCCGGCGGCGCCCAGCCCGATCTGGCCGACCACGCTGGCGCGCAGGTCGATGCCGGAGCGGCGCGCGGCGTTGAGCAGCGCGGCGAGTGTCACCACCGCCGTGCCGTGCTGATCGTCGTGCAGCACCGGCACGTCGAGGCGCGCGCGCAGCTGCTGCTCGATCTCGAAGCACTCGGGAGCGGCGAAATCCTCGAGCTGGATGGCGCCGAAGGAAGTGGCGATGCCGGCCACCAGCTCGACCACCTTGCCCGGCTCGGTGGCGTCGATGAGGATCGGCACGCCGGACAGGCCCACCAGGTCGGAGAACAGCGCCGCCTTGCCTTCCATCACCGGCAGCCCCGCGAGCGCGCCGATGTTGCCGAGGCCGAGCACCGCGGTGCCGTTGGTGACGATGGCGACGGTCCTGCCGCGCGCGGTGTACTCCCACGCCGCCCGCGGGTCCTTCTGGATCGCAAGGCACACGCGCGCCACCCCCGGGGTATAGACATCGCGCAGGATCTGGCGCGTGTTGATCGCCAGGCTGGCCACGGTCTTGATCTTGCCGCCGCGATGGCGGTTGAAGACGCGGTCGGACTTGCCGACGAAGCGCGCGTTCGGCAGCTGCCCGATCCGCTCGTACAGCGAGCGGTCCGCCTCCTCGTCCATCTCGAGCGTGATCTCCCAGAGCGTCTTGCCCTGGTCGCGCCGCAGCGCGGTGAGGTGCTCGATGGCGAGCCCCGCGTCGGCGATCACCTGCAGCACCCGGGCAAGGCTCCCGGGCTGGTGCACGGTCTCGACGATGATGATCTCGGGGATCTTCATGGCCGCAAAGGGTGCCCCAACGTTCGCCGCAGCGCCACCGGTCGGGCCCGGATGTCGCAGGCGGCGGAACCCGCTATCATGCGCGCCCCCCAGCGGGAGCCCGATTCTCAGGAGACGCCGTGGCCACAGCCGCCGGTACCGCCAAGCCTGCCGCCGCCATCGATCCGCTCGACTTCTACGCCGTGCGCGCCGCGCTCAGCGAGGAGGAGCGCCTGGTGCAGGAATCGGTGGCGCGCCTGGTGGACAGCGAAGTACTGCCGGTCATCCAGCAGTGCTTCGAGCAGCACCGCTTCCCGCAGGAGCTGGTGCCGAAGCTCGCCGAGCTCGGCCTGCTCGGCTCCTCCATCCAGGGCTACGAGTGCGCCGGCCTCAATGGCGTGAGCTATGGGCTCATCTGCCAGGAGCTCGAGCGCGGTGACTCCGGCATCCGCAGCTTCGTCTCGGTGCAGTCGTCCCTGTGCATGTACCCGATCTTCGCGTTCGGCTCCGAGGAGCAGAAGCAGCGCTACCTGCCGCGCATGGCGCGCGGCGAGCTGATCGGCTGCTTCGGGCTCACCGAGCCGCACGGCGGCTCCGACCCCGCCAACATGAAGACGCACGCCAAGCGGCGCGGCGGCGACTGGGTGCTGAACGGCGCCAAGATGTGGATCACCAACGGCAGCATCGCGGGGCTGGCGGTGGTGTGGGCCATGACGCCGGACGGCATCCGCGGCTTCCTGGTGGAGAAGGAATCGCCCGGGTTCGCCGCGCGCGAGATCGAGCACAAGTTCTCGCTGCGCGCCTCGGTCACCGCCGGGCTGTTCTTCGACAACGTGGTGGTGCCCGAGAGCCACGTGCTGCCGGGCGGCGCCGGCCTCAAGGGCCCGCTGTCGTGCCTGACACAGGCGCGCTACGGCATTTCCTGGGGCGTGATCGGCGCGGCTCAGGCCTGCCTGCGCTCGCTGCTCGACTACAGCGCGACGCGCACGCTGTTCGGCCGGCCGCTGGCCGCCAACCAGACCATCCAGGTGCGCCTCGCCGACATGGCGCGCCGCATCACCACCGCGCAGCTCCTGGCGCTGCAGCTCGGGCGCATGAAGGACGCCGGTGTCATGCAGCCGGCGCACGTCTCGCTCGCCAAGTGGAACAACTGCCGCATGGCCCTCGACATCGCGCGCGACTGCCGCGACATGCTGGGCGGGGCCGGCATCAGCGCCGAGTACCCGCCGATCCGGCACATGCTCAACCTCGAGAGCGTGATCACCTACGAGGGCACCGAGACCATCCACCAGCTCTCGATCGGGCGCGAACTGACCGGCATCAACGCGTTCTAGGATAGACCCAGGATCGGTGCGGCCCCGGGCGGTTTACGCCCGGGGCCGCACGCTTTTCTACTGCTTCAAGTCCATCGCGGCCGGGTGCACCAGGTAGCACAGCACCGCGATGATGATCAGGTAGGCGAGCAGGATGAACGTCCAGCCCATGTTGTGGCGGATGACGTCGCCTTCCTTGCGCACGAACTTGCTGGTCGAGACGCCGACGCTCGCGGTCTGCGGCGCGATCGGCTTGCCGATCTCGGCGCCCACCGAGTTGAGTGACGGCAGCAGCAGCAGTGGCAGGCCGAGCTGCGAGCCGACCAGCGCCTGGAACTTACCGAACATGGCGTTGGTGGAGGTGTTCGAGCCCGACAGCGCCACACCAATGAAGCCGAGGATCGGCGCCACGATGATGAACGCGGTGCCCATGCTCGAGAACCCCTTGGCGAGCGAGGCCGCCATGCCCGAGTAGTTGAACGTGTAGGCGAGGCCGAAGATGAACACGCCCACCAGGCACGCACCCCACATCTGGTGGAACGTGCGCCGGAACACCTCGCCGATCTGCCCGCCCTTAAGTTTCCCCATTGCCAGCAGCAGGATCGCGACGATGATCCACGAGGCGAGGATGGCGCTGCCGCCGACGTAGGGCGCGAAGTTGAACACCGCCGTGACATTGCCCTTGTCCGGGCAGGTGGCGGCGAGCGCCGAGCAGGCTACCGCCTGGGTCTTGAACCAGCTGATCTTCGGCAGCGGCGACCACGGGCCGGTCCAGGCCGCCACCACCACCAGCAGCACCAGGAACGGCAGCCATGCCTGCATCACCCCGCCGGTGGTGAGGCCGTGGCCCTGCGTCTGCCGTGCGGTGGCGGCATCGACGGGCACCCCGCCGTAGCCGAGCACGGTCTTCGGCTGCCACACCCTGAGCAACAGCAGCAGCGCGATGAAGCACACGATCGAGCCGGTGATGTCGGGCAGGTACGGCCCGAGATAGACGGCTACCGGATACTGCCCGGCGATGTAGGCCAGCGAGCCCACCACCGCGAGCGGCCAGCCGCCCTTCATGCCTTCCTTGCCCGACACCAGGTACAGCAGCACCCACGGCGGCAGCAGCGCCAGCACCGCGACCACGGTGCCGACCGAGCCCGACAGCGCCAGCAGCGGGTAGCCGGTCACGGCCGCCAGCGCGATAACCGGTGCGCCGAGTGCGCCGTAGGACACCGGCGCGTTGTTGGCGATCGCCGCGACGCGGATGGCGTTGAGGTCGGAGATGCCGAGCGAGATCAGGATCGGCGCCACCACCGCCCAGGGGTAGCCGAAGCCGACCAGGCCCTCGAGCAGCGCACCGAACGCCCAGGCGAACAGCATGGTCTGCACGCGCACGTCCATGCTGCCCTGGGCGATGAGCCAGCGGCGGAAGTTCTCGAACAGCCCGCTGATGGACAAGGTGTTGAACAGCACCATGCCCCAGAAGGTGATCCAGTCGACATTCCACACGCCGGTGGCGGCTCCATACAGGTAGGCGTGCGAGCCCTGGTCGGTGGGCATCTTCCACACCCACACGGCGAGCACAAACGTGACGATCGAGCCGAGCAGTGTCGCCAGCCATGCCGGCAGGCGGAAGACCGCCAGCAGCACCAGGAGGAATACAACCGGGATCAGCGCCACGAGGCACGTGAGCGTCAGATTGCCGAGCGGATCGATCAGCTGCGTGAACATGCAACCTCCGTCGAAGACGGCGGCGCGTGGAGGCGCCGCGTTTGATTGTTATTTAGCGACTGCTCCTGCTGAGGTAACACCTGCGCTTCCCGGCGCGGCGGACACGCTAACACGGGGGGCAGCGCCGCTCAACGGGGCGTCAGGAACGGCACGCGCGCGGGGTGCCGGAACGCGCCAGCGTCAGCCGGGGCGTGTCGCTGGCGTGACCGGGGTCAGGGCGCGCAGCAGTGGGCGCGGAGGTGCGGCGCCGCGGGCCCGCCATGGGCCGCAGGTCCCACGATGCCGAGCGCCAGCAGCGCGAGCAGCGCCAGCCAGTTGGCGAGCCGCTCGCGCCGCTCGGCGACGCTGTGCAATGTAGGCCGCGGCTCGCTCATGGAAACACTCCCGCTGATGACGGGAGCAGTGTCTGTTGGCACACGGCTGCTGCCGCGGGCGCAAAAATGCCGGCGCGGCGAACAATTCGGGCGAATTGTGGCAGCGGCACTGCGACCTGCGTCGCGCGCGCGACCGTGGCAGCAGGCGCGCCCAGCCTGTAGCCTTGAGCGCATGAAACGCCTCATCGCCATCGTCGAAGACGAGGCCGCGCTGCGCGACAACTACGCAGCCGCGTTCGCGCGCGACGGCTTCGCGGTGCGCGGCTACGCCAACCGCGCGCAGGCCCTGGCGGCGTTCGCCACGCGCCTGCCGGACCTGGCGATCATCGACATCTCGCTCGAGGACGAGCCCGAGGGCGGCTTCGAGCTGTGCCGGCAGCTGCGTGCCATGTCGGCGGAGCTGCCGATCATTTTCCTCACCGCACGCGACAGCGAACTCGATGCGGTCTCGGGCCTGCGGCTCGGCGCCGACGACTTCCTCACCAAGGACCTGAGTCTGGCGCACCTGGCGGCGCGCGTGCACGCACTGTTCCGCCGCGTCGATGCCCTGCGCAAGCCGGAGAGCGCCGAGGAGCTGCTGCGCCGCGGCGCGCTCACGCTCGATGCCGAGCGTATGCAGGCGCAGTGGGACGGGCAGGTGGTGCTGTTGTCGCTCACCGAGTTCTGGATCGTGCACGCGCTGGCGCGCCATCCCGGCCACGTGCGCAACCGCCAGCAGCTGATGGACGCCGCCAACGTGGTGCTGGACGACAACACCATCACTTCGCACGTGAAGCGCATCCGGCGCAAGTTCCAGGCGCTCGACCCCGTGTTCGACGCCCTGCAGACCGTGTACGGCATGGGCTACCGCTGGGTCGAATAGCGGCGCGCAATGTCCCTGCGCCTGAAGCTGCTGCTGCTCGGACTCGCCACGCTGGTACTGCCGTGGGGCGGCTGCCGCTATGCGCGCGAGATGGAGTCGGCGCTGCGCGAAGGCGAGGCCAACTCGCTCCAGGCCGTGTCGCAGACCATCGCCGCCTCACTCCAGGGGCGCACCGACCTGCTGTACCGCGCGCCGCCCCCGCCGGCCGACGCCGCCGACGAGCCGCGGCCCGACAGCGGCGCACAGCAGGCGACCGCCGAGGCGTTCGACAAGCCCGGGCCCGACGACCTCGAACCGCTGGCGCTCACGGCGGCGCCGCTGCTGGATGGCTACGGCGACGACTGGCCGCACGAGCCGGGCGCGTGGGCGAACTTCAGGAAGGACGACCATCACCGTTTCGCACTGCTGAGCGGTGTCTACGAGCGCATGCTGTACGTGCTGCTCGACGTGCACGACGAGCACCCGCTCTACGACGCGCCCGGCACCAACACGCTGGACGCGGCGACCTTCGGCGACCGCGTGTGGCTCGGCTTCGACGATGCCGAGGGCGAGCAGCACCAGGTATTCATCTCCGCCACCGGCCCCGGATCGGTGAGCGCGCGCCGCATCGAGAGCGGCGAGTACGGCCAGCGCAGCGCACCGGTCGAGCCGCGCATCCGCGGCGCCTGGCAGCCGACCCGCGACGGCTACCGCATCGAGCTGCGCGTGCCGCTGTCCATGATCGGCCGCAGCTTCGGCATTCTGGTCGACGACCGCGACGCGCGCGGCGCGGCGCCGGTCAGCTACGGCACGCTGCGCAGCGACGACCTGCACACCCTCGGGCGGCTGATCGTCGCCTCGCCCGAGCTCAGTCCGTACCTGACGCAGTTCCTGCAGCCGGGCCTGAAGCTCGCGGTCAGCTCGCCCGCCGGCCGGGTGCTGGCGCGTGCCGATGCGCTGGCGCAGCCCCTGACGCTGGCTCGCGAGACCGCGATCCTGGCGAGCCTCTACCGGCGCTTCGTCGACCGGCCGGGCGAGCGGCAGGTGCTCGAGTCGACCGCGCCGGTCTACGACCGCGATCACGCCGCGGTGATCGGCAGCCTCGAGGTCACGCAGACCGCGGACCACTGGATCCGGCTGCGCGATCACGCGCTCACCCGCATGCTCACCTTCACGCTCGCGACGAGCCTCGTGGCGGTGGTGGCGATGTTCGCCTTCGCCGCGTGGCTGGCGCTGCGCCTGGCGCGCCTGCGCAGCGCCAGCGAGTCGGCGCTCACGCGCTCGGGCCTCGTCACCAGCTTCCCGGAGACCGCGGCACGGGACGAGCTCGGCGACGTCGCGCGCAGCTTCTCGACGCTGCTCGCGCGCCTCAACGAGTACACCAGCTACCTGCGCACGCTGGCCGGCAAGCTGGCGCACGAGATCCGCACCCCGCTCACCATCGTGCGCTCCTCGCTCGACAACCTGGACAGCGAGCCGGTCGGCGAGGCGGCGCGGGCCTACCTCACCCGCGCCCGCCAGGGGAGCGAGCGGCTGAACGCCATCCTGCTCGCCATGGGCGCGGCGACCCGGGTCGAGGAAGCCATCGGCGGCGCCGAGCGCGTCACCTTCGATCTGGTGCCGGTGCTCGGCTCCGCGGTCGCCGCCTACCGCGGCGCGTTCCCCGGGCGCGAGTTCCTGGCCGAGCTGCCCGCCGACCCGGTCAGCCTCAACGGCGCCCCGGACCTCATCGTGCAGCTGCTCGACAAGCTCATCGACAATGCGGTGGATTTCAGCCCCGCGGGCGCCCGCCTCACCGTTCGGCTCCGCCTCGAGCCGCAGGCGGCGGTCATCGAGGTCGAGAACCCGGGGCCGCCCCTGCCGCTGCACGTCGAGGGCAGGCTGTTCGAGTCGCTGTGGCAGTCCCGGCCGGACGGGGACAGCCGCCCCCATTTCGGGCTCGGACTTTACATAGTGCGGCTGATCGCCGAATTCCACGGCGGCGAGGCCGCCGCCCGCAACCTCCCGGACGGGAGCGGGGTGCGCATCAGTGCGCGGCTCGCTCGCTAGGGCGACTGTCGACAAATTGAGACATGGTTTTCTCCTCTGGAGCGCGTACAATTGATGACGGAAGGTGCCGTCGCTAAAAGAATTTCTGGCCCCGTCCGGTTAATTTGTGGCGACGGTGATGCAGATTAGCTGCGACGACACAGGAAGGATTTACAACAGAAAACTCGGGGATCGACGCGGGCACGGGTACGACAGCGCCAAACTTGTTGGGGTTGTCAGGAACGACACAACGCGTGGATGAACATGCGGGCCTCGCGATAGAAGCCGGAGCGATGGCTCCAAGCGTTTCAGCCGGAAAATCTAGATGCTCGTGATGACGCGACCTGCCGGAGCGCTGCGCCGACTCATCTGGGTCCGATACGCGCGCCCCGGGAGGAGCTGACAGCGACCCACCGGGTCATTCGAGGCGACGACCATCAAAACCCCGCTCCCTGCGAGCGGGGTTTTTTTAACCCGACGCAGCTCGTGCGCCGGGCATTTCCAACACGGACGTGGTTGCGCCGCAGCATGTGGGCTGCGGAGCGGAGCGGCGGCTAGCCCACGCCGAGATAGTTGAGTATGCCGCGCGCCGCCTCGCGCCCCTCGAACACCGCGGTCACCACCAGGTCCGAGCCGCGCACCATGTCCCCGCCGGCAAACACGCGCGGGTTCGTGGTCTGGAAGGCCTGCGCCTGCGCCGCCGACACCCGCACGCGGCCGTTGTCGTGCACGCGGATCTCATGCTGTGCGAACCAGCCCGGCGGATTCGGCACGAAACCGAAGGCGACGATGACGGCATCCGCGGGCACGATTTGCTCCGAGCCCGGCAGTGCCTCCGGCACCCGCCGCCCGCGCGCATCCGGCGCGCCGAGGCGCGTCTCCACCAGCTTCACGCCCTCGACGCGCTCGGCGCCGACGATCTCGATCGGCTGGCGGTTGAACAGGAACTCCACGCCCTCCTCGCGGCTGTTCTTGTAGTCGCGCCGCGAGCCGGGCATGTTGTGCTCGTCACGCCGGTAGGTGCAGGTGACCGACGCGGCGCCCTGGCGCAGCGCGGTGCGGTTGCAGTCCATGGCGGTGTCGCCGCCGCCCAGCACCACCACGCGCCGGCCGCGCATGCTGACGAGGCCCTGCGCCGCGCCGGGCAGCTCCAGCTCGTGGTTGATGTTGGCAACGAGGTAGGCCAGCGCCTCGTGCACACCGGGCAGCTCCTCGCCGGCGAAGCCGCCGCGGACGTTGCCGTAGGCGCCCATACCCAGAAACACCGCGTCGTACTCGCCGAGCAGCCGCTCTAAGCCGATGTCGGCGCCGACCTCGCAGCGCAGGCGGAACTCGACCCCCATGCCCTGCATGATCTCGCGCCGCGTCTCCACCACCTCCTTCTCCAGCTTGAACGGCGGGATGCCGAAGGTGAGGAGCCCGCCGATGCGCGGGTGGCGGTCGAACACCACCGGCTGCACGCCGTTGCGCACCAGGATGTCCGCGCACGCAAGTCCCGCCGGTCCCGCCCCGACCACCGCCACGCGCTTACCCGTAGTGCGCACGTGCGACATGTCAGGACGCCAGCCGCGCTTGAGTGCCTCGTCGGTGATGTACTTCTCGATGGCGCCGATGGTGACCGCGCCCAGGCCATCGTTGAGGGTGCAGGCGCCCTCGCACAGGCGGTCCTGCGGGCAGATGCGTCCGCACACCTCCGGCAGGGAGTTGGTCTTGTGCGACAGCTCCGCGGCTTCGAAGAGGTTGCCCTCCTCGATCAGCTTGAGCCAGTTGGGGATGTAGTTGTGGACCGGGCACTTCCACTCGCAGAACGGATTGCCGCAGGCGAGGCAGCGGCCGGCCTGCTGCGCGGCCTCCTCGGCCTGGTAGGGCGCGTAGATCTCGCGGAAGTGCACGACGCGCGCCTCGACCGGGCTCTTGGCGGGCTCGGCGCGCGGCATGTCGAGGAACTGCAGGTTCTTGTCGGGCATGCCGTCAGGCCGCGCGCCGCAGGTTCTCGATGAGCGAGTCGATGGAGGCCGCCTTGGGCTTCACCACCCAGAACTTCGGCAGGAAGGTGCGCAGGTCGGTCATGATCTCGCCGGCCCAGGCGCTGCCGGTGTGCTCGATGTGCCGCCCGAGCAGGTTCTCGAGATGCTGCACGTGCGACTGCATGGCTTCGGGGTGGATGCGGCTGATGTCGATGAGCTCGTGGTTGTAGCGATCGACGAAATTGCGTTCCAGGTCCAGCACGTAGGCGAAGCCGCCGGTGAAACCGGCGCCGAAGTTGACGCCGGTGCGCCCGAGCACGCACACCGCCCCGCCGGTCATGTACTCGCAGCAGTGATCGCCGGCGCCCTCGAGGACCGCGAGCGCTCCGGAGTTGCGTACCGCGAAGCGCTCGCCGGCGACGCCGGCCGCGTACAGCTCGCCGCCGGTGGCACCATACAGGCAGGTGTTGCCCATGAGCACCGTATCGCGCGGCAGGTAGCGCGCCGCGCGCGGATGGCGCAGCACGATGCGGCCGGCCGCCATGCCCTTGCCGACGTAGTCGTTGGCGTCGCCCTCGAGGTAGAGGTGCAGGCCGCCGGCGTTCCATACCCCGAAGCTCTGCCCGGCGTTGCCGCTGCAGCGCACCGTGACCGGCGCATCCTGCATGCCGTAGTTGCCCCAGCGCCGCGCGATCTCGCCCGACAGGCGCGCGCCGATCGAGCGGTTGTAGTTGGCGAGTCGGTAGCTCCATTCCCCGCCGCTCCGGCCCTCGATCGCCGGCAGCATGTCGCGCACCATGCGCTCGGCCAGCTCGCCGGTATCGAACGGTGCGTTGGCGGGCGTGACACAGAAGCGCGGTGCATCGGCGGCGAGCCCGGCCTGCGACAGGATGGGAGTGAGATCGAGCTTGCGCTGGCGGGGCGTGGTCCCGGGGAGCGGGGTCAGGTACTCGGTGCGGCCGATGATGTCCTCGAGGCGGCGCGCGCCGAGCGCGGCGAGGATCTCGCGCACTTCCTCCGCCACGAAGCGGAAGTAGTTGATGACCATCTCCGGCAGCCCGGTGAAGTACTTGCTGCGCAGCACGCTGTGCTGCGTGGCCACGCCGGTGGCGCAGTTGTTGAGATGGCAGATGCGCAGGTACTTGCACCCCAGGGCCACCATCGGCGCGCTGCCGAAGCCGAAGCTCTCCGCGCCGATGAGCGCCGCCTTGACCACGTCGAGCCCGGTCTTGAGCCCGCCGTCGGCCTGCAGCCGCACGCGCTGGCGCAGCTGGTTGAGGCGCAGCGTCTGGTGCGTCTCCGCCAGGCCCAGCTCCCAGGGAGTGCCGGCGTACTTGATCGAGGACAGCGGGCTTGCGCCGGTGCCGCCGTCGTAACCGGAGATGGTGATGAGGTCGGCGTAGGCCTTGGCGACGCCCGCGGCCACCGTGCCGACCCCCGGCTCGGCCACCAGCTTGACCGACACCAGCGCCTGCGGGTTCACCTGCTTCAGGTCGAAGATCAGCTGCGCCAGGTCCTCGATGGAGTAGATGTCGTGGTGCGGCGGCGGCGAGATGAGTCCGACGCCGGGACGCGCGAAGCGCAGCGTCGCGATCATGTCGTTGACCTTGTGGCCGGGCAGCTGCCCGCCCTCGCCGGGCTTGGCGCCCTGCGCGATCTTGATCTGCAGCACTTCGGCGTTGATCAGGTATTCGGGGGTGACGCCGAAGCGTCCCGAGGCGACCTGCTTGATCTTGGAGTTCTTCTCGGTGCGGTAGCGCGCCGGATCCTCGCCGCCCTCGCCGGAGTTGGAGCGCGCGCCGAGGCGGTTCATGGCGATGGCGAGCGCCTCGTGCGCCTCGGGCGACAGTGCCCCGAGCGACATGCCGGCACTGTCGAAGCGCGCGAGGATCGCTGCCGCGGGCTCGACCTCGGCGAGCGGCACGGGCGCCGCCCGCGGGGTGAGCTGCAGCAGGTCGCGGAACGTGGACGGCGGCCGCTCGTTCACCAGGCGCGCGAACTGGCGGTAGTGCGCGACGTCCCCGCTCACCACCGCCGCCTGGAGTGCGGCGATGACGTCCGGGTTGTACATGTGGTACTCGCCGCCGTGCACGTACTTGAGGAGCCCGCCCTGGCCGATGGACTCGCGCGGGTTCCAGGCCTGCGCGGCGAGTGCCAGGGTGTCGGCCTCGAGGTCGGTGAAGTCCGCACCGCGCACCCGGCTCGGCGTGCCGCTGAAGCAGCGCTCCACCACCGCGTCGCCGAGCCCGACGATCTCGAACAGCTGCGAGCTGCGGTAGCTGCCGATGGTCGAGATGCCCATCTTCGACATGATCTTGAACAGCCCCTTGCGCAGGCCGGCGCGGTAGCTGCGCCCGAGCTCGAGGCGGGCGGCGAAGTCGAGCTTGACGCGCCCCTTGCGCATCATCTCGAACAGCACCTGGTAGGCCATGTAGGGGTAGACCGCGGTGGCGCCGTAGCCGATCAGGCAGGCGAAGTGATGCGGCTCGCGCGCGGTGCCGGTCTCGACCAGGAGGTTGCACTTGCAGCGCAGCCCGGTCTTCACCAGGTGGTGATGCACCGCCCCGGTCACGAGCAGCGCGTGCGCCGGGATCCGTCCCCGCACCAGGTAGCGGTCCGACAGCAGCAGCACCAGCTTGCCCTCGCTTACGGCGCCTTCGGCCTGGGCGCACAGGCGCCCGATCGCCGCCTCGAGGCCCTCGGCCGCGTCGTACTGCAGGTCGAGGAACTCGTGGCTGACCTCCTCGATCGCCAGGATCTGGCGCAGCTTGCGTTGCGACAGGATCGGGGAGCCGAGCACGATCTGGCGCGCGTGCTCCGGGGCGGGCTCGAAGATGTTGCACTCCGGCCCGATCTGCGTCTGCAGCGACATGACGATGCTCTCGCGCAGCGGGTCGATCGGCGGGTTGGTCACCTGCGCGAACTGCTGGCGGAAGTAGTCGTACAGCGAGCGCACCTGGTGCGACAGCACCGGCATGGGCGTGTCGTCGCCCATCGAGCCGACCGCCTCGTTCTCGTCCTGGGCCAGCACGCGGATGATGTCGTCGCGCTCCTCCTGGGTGACGTTGAACATCTTCTGGTAGAGCGCGAGCGTGGCGCGGTCCATGGGCTCGGCGGCGAGCCGCGCATCCACCAGGTCGCTCTCCAGGTACCGCACGCCCTGCTTGAGCCAGCTCTTGTAGGGATGGCGGCTCTTGAGCATCTGGTCGATGTCGGCGGAGGACAGCAGCGTGCCGGTCTGCAGGTCGAGCGCGATCATGTCGCCGGGGCCCAGCTTGCCCTTCTTGACCACGTCCTCGGGCGGGTAGTCCCACACGCCGGTCTCGGAGGCGATGGTCAGGCAGCGGTTGCGGGTGATGCAGTAGCGCGCCGGCCTGAGGCCGTTGCGGTCGAGGGTGCACAGCGCGTAGCGCCCGTCCGTCAGCACCACGCCGGCGGGCCCGTCCCACGGCTCCATGTGCACCGAGTAGTACTCGTAGAAGGCGCGCAGGTCGGGATCGAGCGCATCCAGCCCGTGCCAGGCCGGCGGGATCAGCAGGCGCATGGCGTGCAGCGGGTCGAGCCCGCCCATGAGCAGCACCTCGAGCATGTTGTCGAGGCTCTGCGAGTCCGAGCCGGACGGCGTCACCAGCGGCAGCACCTCCTGCAGCTCCGGCAGGAGCGCTGAGCGCAGCAGCGGGCCGCGCGCCGTGGCCCAGTTGCGGTTGCCCTGCACGGTGTTGATCTCGCCGTTGTGGGCGAGATACCGGTAGGGGTGCGCGAGGCGCCACTGCGGCAGGGTGTTGGTCGAGAAGCGCTGATGGAATACCGCCACCGAGCTGGTCAGGCGCGGGTCGGCGAGGTCGGGGTAGAACTGCGCCAGGTACTGCGGCATCACCATGCCCTTGTAGACGATGGTGCTGGCGGACAGGCTCGGCACGTAGAACGCCGCGTCCGCCTCGCAGGCGCGCTCGGCGAAGCGCCGCGCCATGAACAGGCGGCGGTTGAAGGCGGCCTCGTCGAGGTCCACCGACGGGCAGTTGACGAACAGCTGCTCGATGCGCGGCAGCGATTTCAGGGCTTCGGTACCGCAGGCCTCGACCCCGACCGGTACCACGCGCCAGCCGGCCGGCGCCAGCCCCTGGCGCGCCAGCGCCGCCTCCAGCGCGGCGCGCGCGGCGGCGGCCTGCGTGGCATCGCGCGACAGGAAGACCAGCCCGGCGGCGAAGCGCGGGCCGAGCGCGAGGCCGGCCTCGGCGGCCACCGCGCGCAGGAATTCCTCGGGGCGCTTCAGCAGCAGGCCGCAGCCGTCGCCGGTCTTGCCGTCGGTGGCGATGGCACCGCGGTGCGTCAGGCGGTTGAGGGAGGTGATCGCGGTGCGCACCAGCCAGTGGCTCGGCGCGTCGTCGAGGCTGGCGATCAGGCCGAAGCCGCAGCTGTCGCGCTCGTAGGCTGGCTCGTAGAGTCCCGGTGACAGGGCGTGCATGGTGATGATCCGGTGAAACGGGCAGCCCGCGTCGGTGCCGCGGACGTGACAGTCCGCAAACCGCGGAGCGGGCCGGCAATTTGTGCGCTGAGGCGAGAAGAGGCGGCCGGCGCGGACGCGTGCCGTCGCTCGGCTGCCTTACACCATCACTATGCGATCGATAATACCGGCATGCGCATCCCTTGCAAGCGCCGATGCACACCCTGACGACCGCACGGCTCACGCTGCGCCAGTGGCGCGAGGCGGACCTCGCGCCCTTTGCCGCCATGCATGCCGACCCGGTGACCATGCAGTTCCTGCCGCGCTGCCCGAGCCGGGCCGAGAGCGACGAGTTCGCCCGGCGCCTGCAGGGCGAGCTCGCCGCGCGCGGCTGGGGACTGTGGGCCGTGGAGCACCGCGCCCGCGGTGAGTTCCTCGGCTTCGTCGGACTTGCGGCGCCGGCATTCGAGGCGCACTTCAACCCCTGCACGGAGATCGCCTGGCGGCTCGGTCGCGAGCACTGGGGATGCGGCTACGCGACCGAGGCGGCACGCGAGGGCCTGCGCTTTGCCTTGGCCACACTCGCTGTGCCCGAGGTGGTGTCCTGCGCCGCGCTCGACAACGTGCGCTCGCAGGCGGTGATGCGCCGCCTCGGCATGCGCCAGGACGGCGGCTTCGAGCACCCGCGCCTGCCGCCCGGGCACCGACTGCGGTCGCACGTGCTCTACCGTATCGCGCGCGGGCACCGGCAGCGCGCGGCGCGCTGAGGTTTTTCCCGACGCGGCCGCTTGCATCGCCTGGTGCGCTGCCCCACCATGCGCACCGCCGCAACCGTCCGCGGCGGGCGAGGTGTTGCCCCTAAGATGAAGCCGCGCAAAGTGTCGACTGACAGCGACCCTGGGCCCCGCCTGCAACGTCTCAACGCGTACCTGGAACGGAATTTCCCCGATTTCTTCGCCGAAGCCCGCTTCCAGGTCGGCAACGACGACTACTTTCTCTACGCGCGCTTCGGTGAGTACCTGGCGCGCACCATCGAGCAGAACCGCGCCTCCGGGCGCACCATCAGCCGCGGCTTCACCCTGCTGAACCGGATGGCGCAGGCCTCCGCGCGCCATCCGGCGATCCGGCAGATGCTGGTGTCGGGGCCGCTCGAGTACATCCTGGATGCGCCCAAGGCGCGGGAGCTGGCCCGCAAGCGCCTGTCGCCCGAGGCGCAGGGCTATCTCGAGAGTCTGTGCGAGTAGCCCCCGGCTTGCAGCTCAGGACCCGTACCCGCCACGAGCAGATCAGGGCGGTTCGCGCGTGGTGAGTGGCACGGTCAGCAGCTGCGTGCGGCGCACGACGCCGAGCTCGAGCGTCGTACCGGGCGGCACCCGCCCCAGCAGCCGGTGCAGCGCATCGACGCCGTCGACCGGCTGACCGCCCACGCCGACGATCAGGTCCCCGGGGTGCAGGTCGCAGGCCGCGGCCGGCCCCTCGCTCTCGCGCGACAGCACCTCGACCGCCTGCGTGGCGCTGAGGCCGCGCGCACGCACCAGGCGCCGATCGAGCGGCCGGTCGCGCGCGGCGACCCCGAGCCAGGCGCGCCGCACCCGTCCCTGGGTGAGGATCTCGGTCAGCACCCACTGCGCGGTCGCCGCCGGGATGGCGA
>Ga0207707_10002287_pt1 | contig 17281 bp, 10 predicted proteins | sample KBSC83BmetaG_FD_184336 | JGI IMG/M metagenome (GOLD analysis project Ga0207707, IMG submission 184336) | Corn rhizosphere microbial communities from Kellogg Biological Station, Michigan, USA - KBS C8-3B metaG (SPAdes) (version 2) | ecosystem: Host-associated > Plants > Roots > Rhizosphere ...
CTCGTGACCGGGCCAAAGGGAACCTATCCCATCGAGGTAAAGAACGACCCGACCGACTGGCGGCGATGGCAGTTGCAAGACGGGACAGGCATAAATTTGAACAGCGACATATTTGGTTCATACGCTTCGGCGAACCCGCTTCGCAGACGTGTCGGCGGACCGAGCGACTCAGAGTCGTCGGCTCCCGACGTTCGGACGGAAACGCCAAACGGCTCATTTGCCCAAGAGGTCACGCTTGCAGCCGGTCAATCGCTCGATATCGACGTTGCGGTCGAGGCCGCGCCGAATTTCGGCATCACATTCATGGCGGACCCAAGCGTTTCTGCGTCGCTTGTTGATGACAAAGGCGTAGTGAAGGCGCGCAGCGCTGCCGGATCGACGTTTGCGATCTCGATGTTTCGCAGCCTGCTCATAGCAAAACCGGTAGCGGCCGGCCGCTGGAAACTTCGACTTGAAAACACATCGAAAAACGAGCAGTCGTTTGTCGGTTACAGTTGGTCGCTGCCGAGCGGATCGATTCCCGCGAACTGATAAGACGGACCGCGTAACTGGTACGGGAATCTGACCGGGAATGCGGAAAACTTATCTTTTTACCGGTTTTGGCTGTCGTTAGGCACGCTATTTGAGTAATCCAACATACCGAAGGGAGGATTGTACGCCATGAAGCTAAATGAAGTAATGACAGAGAATCCGGCGTGTTGTTTTGATACGACGAGCCTGGCGGATGCTGCAAGGATGATGGCCGAATTCGATTGCGGAAGCATTCCGGTTGTCGATGCACACGACTCGCGTCGACCGATCGGAACGATCACGGACAGGGACATCGCTATCCGCGCGGTGGCAAAAGACAAAAATCCGTTGACGATGATCGCCGGTGAGATTATGACACCAAACCCGATCACCGTCCCGATCGATGCTAGCCTGAAAGACGCGTACGAAGCAATGGAAGCAGCGCAGATCCGGCGCATTCTGGTTGTCGACGACAAGGGCGCCTGCGTGGGCATCTTGGCCCAAGCCGATATCGCAATGAACGCTAACGCGAAACAAACAGCAGAAATGGTAAAGGAAGTCTCGGCATAGCGGTGATTAGCGGCGGGCGGTTAGAAAAGAGGCGACCGCGCACTACGATCGCCTGTCTGCGATGGCTATACAACGACTGGGACATGCGGCGGCCGCTAATTTACCGCGTCGAGCGGTCTCACTTAAGGGCGTGTGTATCGAGAGTGTACGGGCCCTGTATCGGGGCTGTATCGGGGGTGTATCACGCTGTTGATGCACCCGGAAGTCATTGACATGAGAGAGGTTACGAGCACCAAATGGTCGGTGTCGCGCGATATTGTGAAAAAAAATCCGGCGATCTAGCGAGACCTAATTACCAGGTTTCGGCGGTGTCGAAATGGTCAAAGATCAGTAAGCAGGCAGGCAACAGTCGTAACCGGACTAAATATGAGTATATCATACGTGTCAAGTTCCAATTCTCATTCTTCGCAGGCCGTCTACTGCTTCGAAAATCGCATGGCGTGAAATCGATATAGCGCTGTTTCGCTTCCTGATTCGTTGACGCGCGGCTTTATTTCAATTCTTGGCTTTGTTTCGGGCGCGATCAGGTCCATACTCAGACCCGTCCCTGCACCATCGCGCCATTTCGTCACACGGAGAAGAATTTATGACAGACAGGAAAAGTGTCTTAGTGGTCGGCTTAGATCCCCGACTGATCGATTTTTCGCAACCCGGTTATGCACCGGGAATGGACGCAGCAAAGGTATTTGCCGGCATCAAGTCGTCTGAAGAACTATTGACCGGTCTCGGATACAACACACAGACGTGCTTGACCGATTTTGGCGAGACGGCGGAGGCGGTCGTGCAAAACGGTCTTAACCAACAGCCGTGGGATTGCGTCATGATCGGGGCGGGTATAAGGATCGTCCCAAGCAACTTCTTATTGTTTGAAAAGCTGGTCAATATTGTGCATGAACATGCTCCGCAAGCCAAGATCTGCTTTAACGAACTCCCAGCCGACATAGGCGAGTCGGTAAAGCGCTGGGTCTGAGCATGGGTTCATTAAGGTGATCAATTTCGTTTTGCGGCGAACGTTATGACGCCCAGTGAGAGATCATCTTCGGCGCCAACGAGGAGTAACGCGTTATTATTCCGAACGATCGATCTGAATTTAATTAAAGGCGTAATTTCTATGACAGCGAATTCAACCATCAAGATCGGAGCATTGTCGATCAATTATCTTCTCGATGGTGCAGCGACGGGTACAGCGGGAATGTTTGAGCTTGAGGTTCCGCCGGGAGCGATAGTTCCCCCGCCCCACAGTCATACGCACAACGAAGAATGTGTTTATGTTCTTGCGGGCACGCTCCGCTATGCGGTCGACGGCGATGTACAGGACCTCGGGCCCGGCGAGTCGATGTATAGTCCAAAAGGTTCGGTTCACGCATTTAGCAATCCGCATGGCGAGTTGGCACGGGTACTGATATTCAATACGCCTGACATCGGCGCACAATACTTCCACGACGTCGCCGAAGTAGTCAATTCTGGTGGCCCGCCCGACAAAACAGCACTTCTTGCCGTCATGAACCGATACGGGCTGGTACCGGCACCGAACCCCGCCTGATTTTTTAGTTGGGGTCTGACCACTGGTCTGACCACTGTACTCTGAGATCGAATCCAATAACCAAGTAAAAATGACCTCGCAGGAGATCATCGAAATGATCCACCGCGCCGGCCTCGAGGCGGTGGAACGAGATACGGTTTACAACCGAATTGAAGCGGCGGCGGTTTGACGCGCACTCGTCGCCGACGATCCGGATGCGTCGCGCGGCGTCCCGCTTTTGATCGACTATCGCCAGCTAAAGATCCCGGAGATCAATAGAGATAACCTCGAAGACATTTCGATAAGACTCGGCAACCTGATACAACAGATAAGAGCAGGGCGCATCGCGCTATTGGCCCAAAGCGACCTTCAATTCGTGGCGTGGAAATCGGTGTGGAAATCGGTGTCACGTCTGCGATTCTGCGATATTCCTGTTATCATTTCGGCGATATGGCACGGAAGCTCAGGGTCGAGGTCGAAGGCGGTCTTTATCATTTGATCGCCCGTGGCAACGACCGTCAGGATATTTTTCATTCGCCCGAGGATCGGCAGAAGTTCCTCGCTCTGCTCCGATTTTCTGATCGAATCTTTTACGCTTACCTTTACTGGCTGAGGCGTTTGAGCTCGGCTAAGGCAAGAGTGTATTCAAAAAAGCTCTTGTTGCCATTGGCCCTCACCCACTCAAAATGCACTTTGGCCGTGTCCGGAGACTTATTGATAAGCTGTATTTCTCCGATGTAGCCTTGGGCTTCGGTCAATTTGTCATTGTCGGTCGCGAGGGCAAGTAATTGAGCCGCAGTGATCTCACCATGGAAGTAACGCATGATCTTTGTCGTCCACGCATCATCCTTGACCTGTTTCAGCCAACCGGAGAGGAACTCATCGGCCTTGATCTTTTCGCCACTCTTGAGCAAGCCTAGATAACCGACAATGACGGCATATGGGGCGCTGTGGCCTGCCAGCCCATTCAACTCCAGATACGCCACTGATTTCTGATGGGCAAGAACGGGCTTGCCCTGATAAAAATATGTCCACGCAAGGGTGTGGTAAACGTTGAGGTTCTTTGGGTCGAGTTCGCCTGCCTTTGTGTGATCGGCGATCGCCAGATCGTAGCTGCCTTTGTTGGCATACGCCAGTCCACGGTTGGTATAGGTGTCCGCGTCCTTCGGATTTATTTGTATCGCCTTTGAGTAATCGGCGATCGCGAGGTCATAGCTGCCTTTGTTGGAATATGCTTGTCCTCGGTTGTAATAGGCGCTTCCGATGTCGGGGTGGGATTGTATCACCTTCGTGTAGTCGGCGATCGCAAGGTCATATCTGCCTTTGCCGGCATATGACATTCCGCGGTAGTAATAGGCAAGAGCATAGCCTGGGTTTATTTGTATCGCTTTTGTGCAGTCGGCGATCGCCGGGTCATAACTGCCTTTGTTGACATATGCCAAGCCTCGGCTGGTATATGTGTCCGCGTCATTTGGGTTTATTTGTATCGCCTTTGTATAGTCGGAGATCGCCGGATCATAGCTGCCTTTTGCGGCGTACGCATTTCCTCGGGTGAGATATGCATCCGCGTCGTTTGGGTCTATTTGTATCGCCTTTGTGTAGTCGGCGATCGCCTGGTCATAGCTCTCTTTTTGGGTATATGCTAACCCGCGAGTGTAATAGGATTCCGCGTCGTCCGGGTTTATCTGTATCGACTTTGTATAGTCGGCGATGGCGAGGTCATAGCTGCCTTTTTTGTCATATGCCAAGCCTCGGTTGTGATAGGCGTTCGCGTAATTAGGGTTTATTTGCAGAGCTTTTGTACAATCAGCGATCGCAACGTCAGAGCTGTCTTTGAGGTTATACACATATCCTCGATTGTTATAGGCCTCCGCGAAGTTTGGGTCGATTTGTATCGCTTTCGTCAGATCGGCTATAGCCAGGTCATAGCTGGCTTTGGTCTCTGCATATGCTAATCCTCGATTGTTAAAGACGCGCGCGTTGTTCGGGTTCATTTGTATCGACTTTGTATAGTCGGCGATGGCCAGGTCATACCGGCCTTTCTCTGCGTTTGAATTTCCGCGATCAAAATACTCCTGAGGAGTGGTTTGACCGGGTGCTGTGTTTGTCGGCGAAGTAGTCGTAACCGGCATGGTATTGGCTGGGCGCGCGGTGCTCGCCGTATTTTGGGTCGGATTGGACGAAGGTCCGCCTGTGTTTGTCGGCGGCGTGTTTCTTATCGGCGTGGTGTTGACCGGCTGCGAGGTGCTTGCAGTATTTTGGGTCGGGTTGGAAGGCTGTCCGCCCGATGGATTCTTCGAGTTGACGGACGAAGGGCTATTTGTCCCACCCGGAGTGCTGTTTTGAGTTGCCGGCGAAGTTGCGGACGTTTTCGCTGGACTAGGCTTCGTTCCAGGCGTCTTATTCAACGGCTTTGAAGTGCTCGCCGTATTTCGGGTCGTATCCGACGAAGGTCCGCCGCTGAGCTGGCCGAGCAAGGTTTTGAGCTCGTTGTAGTTTTGCTGGTTCGGCCCGGCGTCGTAGAGCCAGGTGCACGACTGGTTGCTCAGCTTAATTCTCTGTTCTATTAGATTGCCGAACGTGCATTCCCCGCCCGTCGCCAACAGTATGAGGTGCGTGCTTTCGGGTCCGAAATCACTGATCTTGAGTCCTCGCGCCATCTGGTCTAACGACGCATTTTCGGTCTGCGTCCAACTGGCCCAATGTTCGTTATTAACGGTGTATTTTTCGGAATACTGCATTGTGACTTCGTCGCCGCGCGAATCCACGCTCACGTTAGTTGCTTCTAGAGATCCAGCGTTGGTGGACAATGTGGCAGTCCTAATATTCGCCTTTAGATTGTTGAGGATCTTTTGCTTGATCGTTCCGGCTGCAAGGTCGATGCCGTTCGTGTCAGGCGGTTTATTGGCTGGAGCAATTTTCGAAGCAGCCGCTGTGGTCGGATCAGCGCCGCAGGCTGCGTATTCACCGACGTCACTCCTGAATCTCACACGCTCGATCGCCATTGAGCGGATATAGTTCTTGTCCATCTTTTCGACAAACTGGATAGTTCCACCCGGCGGGATCGTGTGCCGCGTCCCGAACCTCTCTCGTCCGTCGGCGTCTTTTAGGCTGAGGATAAAATAGACGGTTACCGGATAATCGTTCTTCGCCTGAAAGTAGTAATGAAACTGATAGTTCAGGTCCAGCAGCTCCTTCGTGCGGTACTGATAGGTCAATCTGCTGAAACAATCATTCTTTATCCACTCCGACCAATTCCCGCTTGAAGTGGTCGGTGCCGGCTTGCCTGGTGCTGGTTCAGGTTTGGGAATGCATCCTGCCACCAAGACCGAAACGGCTGCGAAAGCCGGGTCTCTTACCAGTTCTATCGCTTGCTCTTTTGTGGTGGCGCGAGGGTCACCGCTGACATATCGATAATCGACTTTGCCGTTATCAAAGGTTCCCTTAATGAGTGCATAGCAGCCGTACTGGTTATTGCTGCACTCTTGTTGTAGTCCATTAAAGCGCCATAAACCATTACGGGTACCGCCTTTTCGCGTATAGTCCTCGTCGGCAGCACTCTCCCTCTTACAGCCCGTATTATCAGGTCCGATCGCCCACCCGATATGATCGTCGTCTAATGCATAACTCTGGACAGAGAGCTGCGCGTTGCAAAACTGCGCGGGCAGAAGAATGGACAAGGATATTCCGAGGACTAAGAGTAGATTTGTTTTTCGCATTGACACAGTTTTTCCTATGAAAAAAGCTCTACTCCATTAGCATCGACCTGCAAAAGGAAACGCGTAGATTTGTGCGGGATTGAACTAATATAGGCGCATCGAGAACATTGTCAAGGCGTGCCTCTCCCGAAGGGCAACCTTAATAAAAGCAAAAAGCCGGTTACAGGAAGTCGGGAAGTCGATGTCATGTCTCCGATTCTGCGACCTCGTCGGGCTGGTTTATTAGCTCGTTATAGGTTCCTCGGCCTTCTGGTTCCAGTGCCAGGTGTCTTCGAAGGCGTGTATCTGCGAATCGGCTTCGGTGCCGGACTCGTCTTTGAAAAGGACGTTGTAGTTGCGGTTAGAATTTAAGGGCGGATCTAAATATATCAAGTCTACAGACTCATCCTTGATGTAATCGCTGAGAATCTTGAGATTGTCGCCATAGTAAAATGAGAGACAAGAGAAGCACTGCCGCTCCCACCACCTCGTCAGCCCCGACAAAACTCGTCGGGACTGCCACTCCTCCTCAGGCAGGAGAAGAGCTGCGGTGCCACCCTCCTAGAAACAGGACGGGAGCATGCGGATATCTTATTGGATTTTCTGAACATGTAAAACGGCTGAAACATAATAAACGGCGCCTGGAGGGTGTAAAGTATTGATCACGGTAGGAAAGCTTCGAGGAGGAAAACTAATGGTCACGATGACAAGACGCGAGGCGTTGGCGGGGATAGCTGCAACCGCTGCGTTGAGCTTTAGCGAGAACTCGTTCGGACAGACGCAGACGACAGCGGCGCGTGCTTTTGCCGGACAGCATCAGCCGAAACCGCTGCCGTTTGACGCTACAAAGCTCGTCGGCATTTCGGAAAAGCTGATCCGCTCGCATCACGAGAACAATTACACCGGTTCGGTAAAAGCCTTAAATGCGGTCGAACAGCACCTGGCCGGGCTGGCTTCGATGAGCGACATGCCTGCGTACATGTATGGCGACCTCAAACGTGAGGAGCTCTTACGTACCGGTTCGGTCGTGCTCCACGAGATGTACTTTGCAAATCTGGGCGGAAACGGCAAGGCAGACGGCTCGGCGGCGAGATTGATCGGTCAGTGGTTTCGCGATCAGGGCTCGTGGGAAGGCGAGTTTAAGCGGATAGGAAACGCCCTCAGCGGCGGGTCCGGCTGGGTGATCCTCGCATATGACTTGCAGACGAAAGAGCTGCACAATTACTGGGCGGCCGATCACGCACATAACGCGCCTTTCAGCGTTCCACTTCTGGTGATGGATATGTATGAGCACGCGTACCAAATGGACTACGGCGCCGCCGCCGCAAAGTATATCGACGCGTTTATGCAAAACGTTAATTGGGAAGAGGTGAACCGCCGCGTTGAGTCTCTAAAGATATAATTCCTATGTACATGGGAGAGGCTAGATTAAAAGGCGGACCGAGGTATTACGTCTACAGATCCGTCCTTAAGTTAATCCCGCAGAATCTTGAGATTGTCGCCGTAGTAAAGGGTGTTCATGGAAGATGCGCTGGAAAATATTACACATTTCGGCGAAAAGCGCCAATTGCACGATCACCAATGTCCTTTTGAATGATGTAGAATCAAGCCCAATTGTGGCGAAGCTGAGCAACACCGTCATCTATCTAATAGGCGTCCCGGCAGTTGGAAAGTACACTACGGCCAAAGCGATCGCCGAGTTGACCGGAGCAAAGGTTGTCGACAATCAACTGATCAATTTTCCGATCTTTTTTCTTAGCGGTTACGACGGAACGGACCGGTTTTCTTTCCCAAAAGAAGGCGCACGGGCTATCGAAAAGATTAGGTCGGCAATACTGACATTTATCCGTGACCATCCCGACCCGGAAGTGAGTTTTATATTCACTAATGTCCTCGACTCATCGGCGAGCGACAAGCGGTTATTCCGAAAGATAGAGCTTTTAGCAAAGAAGCGAAGCGCGTTGTTCGTTCCGGTTTGGCTTAAATGCAATGCATCCGAGATAAGACAAAGAAAGAACAACCCAGACCGCCACCAGCGCCTAAAGGACACGGACCTATCGAATATCAAATTTTGGACCGAGGAGTTTCAGGAACTGCAGGCCCGCCATCCTAACGAACTGACGCTGGACACTTCGCACCGCGGCCCCTCCGAAACTGCCGGACTTATTCTTAGGCATATCGAGCAGACCAACGCTCGTTTTAGCGGCGGATGATCTGAAAGAACTCGGTATCAGGCTTGCGATTCTAAGTATCTCAGGCGTTGGTAATAGAATCGGGCATTTGGAACTCTCACTCGTTAGCGGCGTCGACACTTCAAACGTCAGCCGTCGCTACGACACCGCTCGTCTAAAACTCAAAACGGACCGCAAACTTGCCTACGCTAAAGGCCGGACCGAAAGCTTGTATCTCGCAAAGATCGTAGAATCGCAGACGTGACCCAGGCTTCGACTTCGGGCAATAAATACCATTGCGCTTGACTCGCGATCGAACTTCATAGATGGCCCCAATTCTGGCCGTCTCATTTTAAATAATCTTTGAGGACAAAATTCCGGATAGGAACATTTGGATCAATCTTGATACTCCTCGTCACCTTTTTGTCCAAATAATTTCCGCTAGACGCATCCGTGGTAGAAAACTGATCGGTCTTGACGTTTTGAAGCACGAGTTCATTTTCACTACAGGTAAATTCAAATGTGTTTTCATAATAATGAAGACTGCCGCCCCAAGCTACTTTCAACCGGAACCCGTCCGGGACATTTTTCGTCGATATTACTTCGAGGTTTTTAACGTCATTGAACGGTAGTTCAAAAGAGGCCAGCACCTGGGTACCGTCCATTACGCGCATCTCCTTTATAGGATCGCTCATTCCGTGGCTTTCGCTCTCAGCCTGTACGAAGCCATAGTTTGTGTTTGGGTCACAACTCGATCTGCCATTGGTTGATCGATGGGAACCTGGTTGTGCATCCGAGTCTTCAGAATTGCTGGACACATTTTCGGGCATATGCGCATCACCCTGAGTATTATTTACTGTTGTTTGCCGATTGTTAACGGCGACAGCTGAACAGCCGCACAATATCAAGACGAGCGGCGGCAAAAGAAAGGTGATTTTCATGACAAATCCTATTTATCCCATCTATATTTCTTTGTCCAAAAGATTGATTGCCCAGCGGCTCCCGTCGCATATAAAGTACCCCTGCCGCTATTTTTTCTATACACGAAACCAGATTCATGGAAATCGGTGTCACGTCTGCGATTCTGCGATATTCCTGCTTTCACTTCGGCCGGTCGATGATATGGGCAATCGGGTTATTCATGGCTTCCAGAATTTTCCAGAAGCGGTTGTCGTTGTGAACGCGTTTTAGATCGGGCTCGGTGCCCCACCAGATGAGCCAGGCGCTGTTTTCGGCGAGGGCCTTGTTAAAGAAATCGAAGGCGCGGTCGGTGTCGCCGGCGCCGAGCAGGGACATACCGACAAAATAGGGCGAGACGTATTGAGTTTCGGACATCGCAACGAGCTGGTTTGCGAGCGATAGAGCCTCTTCCGTTTGCCCAACGGCGGCGAGCGCGAAGCAGAGTGCGTAGGTGGGCAGCGGCGAGCGGCCTCCGAGCTCGGACGCCTTTCGGGCGTGCTCTAACGCGACCTGAAAGTCGCCAAGCTCGAGGCGGATGTTTGCCGACTGCAGGTAGCCCTGCCAAAATTGCGGGTCGAGCGCGATCAGCTCATCGGCCTTTTCGAGCGCGGTCTTGAGGTCGCCGGCCTGCAACAGAGTCCATGCGCTGAGAACCTTTGGCCGCAGCGATACCGGGTCGAGCATCTCGGCCAGAAGGATCTCTTCGCGGCCCTCTTCGAAGCGGCCCGTTCCGACCAGTGTGGCCGACAGCCATTCGTGGGCGAGGCCGTAATTTGGATTAAGCTCGATCGCCCGGCGGTGCTCGCGTTCGGATGCGGACCACTCAAACTGATTGGAATGATAGAGGCCCATCGCGGCGTGGGCTTCGGCGACGGTGTCGTCGATCTCGAGGGCGCGCCGCGCGGCCGCGAGAACTTTGGGATAGCTATCCGCGGGGTCGACCATGCCATAGATGCTGGCCCATGAGTAAAAATCGGCGATGCCAACGTGCGCGAGAGCGTAGTTTGGATCGAGCTCGACCGCCTTGTTAAAGTAGCCGATCGCCTGCTGCAGCGCCTCGGGCGTGAACCGGCTCCAGAAAAACCGGCCATGCAGATAGGCCTCGTGCGCAGCGGCATTTTCGGTGCCGCGCTTGGCGAGCTTTTGCTCCTCTTCGCCGGTTATCTTTGGCAGAAGCGAATGCGTGACGCGATCGGAGATCAGGTCCTCGAGCTCGAGCACGTCGCGGAATTGCTCGTCAAAACTCGCTGCCCAATAGACATTGCCGCCTTCGACGTCCAACAACTGGACCGTGACGCGGATGTGGCTGCCGACATGTCGGATAATGCCATCGACGACAAACTTGACGCCCAACGCGCGGCCGGCGGCAAATGGATCGGGCTCGTTCTTTACCGACGAAAGTACGGAGCTGGTCGGACGCACAAGAAAGCGTCCGATGTTGGAGAGCCGCATAGTCACGGCGTCAGCCAGGCCGAAACTCAAAAACTGCTCATCTGTGTCGGAGCCGCTCGCGCCGATGACTTTGAACGGGAAGACGGCGATCGAACGAACGCGCTCGTCCGTGTCAAAGCGAGACTCGTGCCCATTCCGGCTGCCGACGGCATTTGGATGGTTCAGCTTTTTGAGCAGCTCGAAATACCGCGGATCAGACCTGAGCGGATCGAGCTTGGGATCGACGGCAAACCAGACAAGCCACTCGTTTTTCTCGGCGACGGCCTTGTCAAAGAATTCAAACGCTTTGTCGTGCTCGCCGACGGCAAGGTGCGACATCGCTATGAAATACGCCTTTGTCTTAGGATGGGCGGTAACCTCTTTCAGGACGTCCTTCGCTTCGTCGGTCCTGCCGGCTCCCGCGAGGGCAAAACACAGCTTGAATTTCGGCATTACCGAGGTCGACCAGAGCCGCGCGCTCTCCTGGGTCGCCTCGACGGCCGCGTCATATTTGCCCAGAGCCATAAGCGCGTTGCCGAGATGCCACAGACCTTGTGGAAATTCGCCCTGCATGCGGTTTGCAAACTGTGCTTTTTCGAGGCTCTCGTCGTACCGCCGCGCGTGATACAACGTCCAGGCGGTCATCAGCTTTGCACGCGGCGACAATGGGTCTAACCCCTCGGCCCTTAGGATCTCGGCGACGCCCTCGTCAAACCGGCCCTGGGCGGTGTATAGATTTGAGAGACATTCGTGTGCAAAAGCATAATTCGGACTCAGCTCAACCGCCTTCAGCGCGATCTGCTCAGCGTCCTTCCAATTCCAGCCGTGAAGAAAAATGCAAAATGCAAAAACCGCGTAGGCTTCGCCGAGCGAGTTGTCGATCTCGATCGCGCGCTGGATGTATTCCGTGGCTTTTGTCAGCGCTTCCTGCGAAGACATCTCGCCGAATATTGCCGACCAGACGTAAACGTCTGCGAGGCCGACGTATGGTAAGGCATAGTTCGGGTCCAACCGCGCGGCCTCATTGAACGCCTCGACAGCAAGCGGCAAATGCTCGCCGGTAAACTTGTTCACAAAGTACCGTCCGCGGAGGTACGCCCGATAAGCATCAGGAACATTCGTGCCGCGCCGGTCTAGTCGGCCGCGCTCCTCGGTGGTCAATTGCGGAAGCAGCGAGCTTGCAACCTGATCAGAGATCTTGTCTTCGAGGGCGAGCAGATCAGACTCGCGCTCGTCAAACGCCTGGGCCCATTTCGCTGCGGCGTCGCTGACATGCAGAAGCTGTACCGAGACCCTGACGCGGTCGCCAACTTTGCGGATCTTGCCGTCGAGAATATAGTCGACCCCGAGCGTTCGTCCGGCCTCAAGCGGGTCTTCGCCGGCAAAGCCGAGTACCGAGCTGGTCGGAATAACCACGAGCCGCGAAACGCCGCTAAGCCGCGAGATCAACGCGTCGGCAAGACCAATGCCGAGAAATTCATCGCCCGACTCATCGCTGCCGGCTGCGCGAATGCTGTTCAGCGGCAGAACGGCCACCGAGACGCGATCATTTGCGCGGGGCACAGGCAGATTGGCGACCGAGACGAAAAATTCAGCCTGCACCGGCCGGTTGTCGAGGTAGTTTGTTATGTCGTCGGCAAACTCGCGGGCGGACGTGTAGCGGTCCGGCGGCGATTTGCGAAGCGCTTTAAGAACGATCTTGTCGAGATCACCGGAGAGGGCATTTCTAAGCTCATCCAGCGAGGAGCTCCGAGCCGCAAGTACCGTCGTGAGATCGACCCGATACGCAGCGGAAGTTTTGACCAGATTTTCGTCGCGGGTAAGACACGCGCTCGGAGCCAAAGGCTGGTCCTCGCGGATCGTCCGGGCACTTTCCTCCGGCAACTGCCGGCGAAGCAGATAAGGCCGATGTCCCGTCAGAAGCTCGTAGAGAATGATACCGAGCGAATAGATATCGGATGATGCCGTGATCGGCTCGCCGCTGATCTGCTCAGGCGACGCATACTCGGGCGTCATCACGCGCCGCTCGGTCGCGGTGGGGTCGATCTCCGTTACCATCAGATCAGGGTCGAGAACCTTTGCAATGCCGAAATCGAGAAGCTTTGGCTTGCCGTCGTTTTTGACAAGGATGTTTGAGGGCTTGAGATCGCGATGGATGACCTTTATTCCATGCGCCGCGCTGACGGCCCAACAAACTTGGCGAAAGATCTCCAGCCGCTCGCGGATCGACAGCTTCTGTTGATCACAATAGCGATACAGCGGCTTGCCGTCGACATACTCCATTACAAAGTACGGAAGCGCGTCGTCGGTCGTGCCGCCGCCGATAAAGAAAGCTATATTCGGATGGCTCAGAGCGGCCAGGATCTGACGCTCATTACGGAACCGCTTGAGCACAAGGTCGGTGTCCATCCCGCGCTTGATCAGCTTGATCGCAACCGTTTGGTCAAACTCGCCGTCGACTCTGGCGGCGCGATACACCGCGCCCATTCCGCCGCGGCCGACTTCTTCTTCGAGTCGGTATACACCTATGCGGCGTCCGATCATCGGATTTGGTCCAAACGATTCGTGTATATCCATTGCGAGACGGTGTGTCTACAGGGACGATACGGTCATTTTGCCATTAGCGGTCGGAAGGGTCAATCGATCTCGTTCTCGATAAGAATGGTCGTGCGGTCGCTGAAAACGCGGGTCGGTTCTGAGTCAGATGGAATATGCGAAGCGCGACGGCGCATCGGATGGTTAGCAGCACGAAGAACGGCCTGGAATCGGTCGTCGCCAAAGACCGGCTCGAACCTCGCCTCGACAGGCGCGCAACAGAGCCAGGCCTCGCCGGCTTCGAGCGACTGCTCTAGCAGATCGATGACACGATCGAACTGTCCGAGAAACGAATAAACCATAGCCTTCTGATAAGGTGAGACAAATCGCGTCTCGCTGAGCCTATCGAGATCAGCGACCTGTTCGAGCGCGGCTTCTTTTTGGCCGTCCGCCGCGAGACATTCGGCCGCCGCTATCTGTACCATCGTGCCGCCTTCGAGAAGTTCCATTGCCCGCGCATTCTCATCGATCGCAAGCCTCGTGTTGCCGAGATATCGATGGACCTTGCTAAGACCGTAATGGCCGAGCCCGTAAGACGGGAATTCCTCTACAACCTTTCGGTGCTGCTGCTCGGCCTCGCTAAACCGCCGGGTGTAATACAAACCGGTCGCGAGATTGTAGTGAGCATACGGCGTCAGCGGATCGAGCGACACAGCCCGGTTTGCATATTCAAAGCCAAGGTCGAACCGGCCGGACATATACAGAAATGTCGAGTACCAAAGATACGCGTTGGCGTTATTTGGATTGAGTTGGATCGCCTTCCGAAAATGAGCGTCAGCGTTTTTCCAATCGTAAATACCGACATGCAGCGAGAAGCCAAGACTTGCATGAGCTTCCGAGAGTTCCGGATCAAGCTCTGCCGCTCTCGTCGCAGCCTCGATCGCGGGACGGAAACACTCTGTCGGCGGCAGAACGCCGATAACGCCGAGCCAGTTGTAGTAATTCGCGAGTCCGCAATAGGCATGAGCGTAGTTGGGGTCAGCCGCGATCGCTCGATGAAAGAGCAGAAACGATCTTGCCAGATGTTCTTCGGTCATCAAGCTAAAGTGGTATCGGCCGCGAATGTAGTGCTCGAACGCCTCGGGCGATTCCGTTCCGCGGCGCGAGTATGTTGCCAGTTCGCCGCTGCCGATCCGCGGGATGAGCGCTCCAATGAGCTGATCGGAGAGCATCTGCTCCAGCCCGAAGAAATCACCGACCCTTTCGTCAATAGATGTCGCCCAGACCGCAGCGTTCTCCTTTACGTCGAGCAGCTGAACGCCGAGTCTCAAGCGCTCGCCGGCGATCTTGATGCTGCCATCGACGATGTAGTCGACATCTAGACGACGGCCCGCGGTTATCGGGTCGTTCGACCCGGAGTTAAAACCGATGATGGAGCCGGTCGGAACAACAAGAAATCTATTTATGCGTCCGAGCCGCGAGATCAGCGAATCCGCCAGCCCGACGCCGAGAAATTGTTCGCCGGTGTCCTGGTCATTCGTGAATGAAATTGTGCGAAAGGGAAGTATCGCGACCGAACGGACTTTAGCGTCAGATCTGCCTTTGAAACTGTCCGCGGTATTTGTTTGACGTTGGCCAGCAAGGTAGTTCGAGATCTCGTCGGCGAGTGCCGAAAGGTTCGCGAACCTTTCCGCTGGGTCCTTGGCCAGCGCCCTTAAGACGATGCGATCGAGCGATCTTAAACCGTGGGACAGCTCCGTCAGTTCCGCGCCTCGGACCTCAGCCGCTTCGAGATTCGAGCGGTAGCGACGCAACAGCGTTTGAGCATCCATTATCGACTTGCTCGGCGGCCCGGGTTCTACCTCGCAGATGATCTCAGTCAGATCCCGCAAACCGCGCTCGTTGTGAAAGTAGGGACGATGGCCCGTCAAAAGCTCGTAGAGCAAAACTCCGAGCGAATAAATATCGCTCGCCGGCGTGATCTCAAGGCCGCGCACCTGCTCCGGACTCGCGTAGTCCGGCGTCATCATCCGGACAACTGAAGCGGTCGGGTGGAACGACTCGTGGATGAGTTCGGGGTCGAGGATCTTGGCGATTCCGAAATCAAGGAGCTTTGGCGCTCCCGAGCGATTGATCAGGATATTGCTCGGCTTAATGTCGCGGTGGACGATCATGCGTTCATGGGCATACTCAAGCGCCGAGCAGATCTTTAGGAAGAGCTTCAGACGGGCGCGAATGTCCAACCGGCGGTTGTCGCACCATTCGAACACAGTGACGCCGCCGCGGATGTATTCCATCACGAAATATGGAACACCGTCTAGCGTCGTTCCGCCGTCGAGCAGACGGGCAATGAACGGGTGTTCGAAGGACGCCAGGATCTGACGCTCGTGCCGAAATCGTTTAACTATAAAATCAGAGTCGAAGCCGCGACGTAGCAGTTTGACCGCAACTTCCTGCGTGAACTCACCATCGATCCTCTCGCCCCGATAAACGGTTCCCATGCCGCCGCGGCCGATCTCATCAACCAGACGGTACGGACCCACGACCAGCCCGGTGAAATCGTCCTTGGCTTCATTGGTGCTATTTAAGGACCCAGAGATGACCTGTTTTACCGAAGAATCGACAAAGCTGTCGGTCCAAACCGGCGATTCCATAAAATCGCCGGCAAGCTCTGCGTGACCGAGCAACTTTTCGACCTCGCCTCGCAGATCACACTCTCCGGCACATCTCGCGTCAAGAAAAGCTTCGCGTTCCGCCGCCGGCACGTCGCAAGCGGCCTCAAAGACGGCCTCAATTTCCTTCCAGAGCTCGGGTGACATTAGACGAAGCTATTATGGAGGAAACCCTAAATGAAAGCCATCTTCCGGCCGGTCCCTGGAAACCAGGCGTGTTTCGGCGTTTAACACCTCGTTAAAACATGTTGATTACGCTGGGCGCGATGGTTTACAATGATGAAGGCGTGTCCTGCGCCGTTCCCCATAATGCCCGCCTTGCCGCGAAAAGTAAGTCTTGTTTATTTCGTAGTTTTGACCCTCCTTCTGGTGGGAATGGTGCCGCTCGTCCTGATCGGCTGGTTCCTGTCCGACCGCAGCGCCAAGGAGCTGCGCACAGTCGAAAACCGCTATCAGATCCAGCTCGTGCAGGAAAAAGCACAGCAGATGGAGATGTTTGCCAAAAGCTACGGCGATCTTGTAACCAGCATCTCGATGGCATTGGAGCTATCGAGCGATCTCAAAGTTCTCTCATCCGAACAGACCGAACGAAAACTCGGCGCCTCGCTTCACGACAATCCTGAGCTGCTCGCGATCTGCGTCAAACCGATGCAGGCAGAGTCGCTCTCGGTCCGTCGCTCGGAAGCAATTTCGAATGAGGATGTTCAGGCATTATCGCTCGATTCGATGGCGGCGGGGAATCAGCATCTCCGGATCGGAAAGCCGACCGTTCTAGCATCGACCGGTGAGCTGGCGATCACTTTTTCATCACCGGTCAGACAAAACGACCAAACTGTTGCGACGGTCGTTGCGATCGTCTCTCTTAAAGACATAGGCCGGAGCATTGTCGGCATGGATCCGACCAACGAGGCAAATCTCTGGAACGCCGGATTGCCGATCATTTTCGTCGTCGACCAGGACGGCAAGGCGCTCTTTCACCCCGACCCCAGCCTGGTAACATCACAGCGTTCGCTCGACGACCTCAAGATCGTTCAGGATTGGCGGGAATCGAATCGGCAAGTACAATCGGCCCTCGTCCCATTCAACGCCGAATACGAAGGCAAGAAGCACGCGATGATCGGGGCGTATTCGACAACGAGCCTTGGTCCGAATGCCAACCTTGGCGTGATCACGATGCAGGACGAACGCACCGCCCTTGCGTCGGTAGGCGAG
>Ga0207707_10002288_pt1 | contig 17267 bp, 22 predicted proteins | sample KBSC83BmetaG_FD_184336 | JGI IMG/M metagenome (GOLD analysis project Ga0207707, IMG submission 184336) | Corn rhizosphere microbial communities from Kellogg Biological Station, Michigan, USA - KBS C8-3B metaG (SPAdes) (version 2) | ecosystem: Host-associated > Plants > Roots > Rhizosphere ...
GAGGAGATGTGGCAGCCGCAAATAAAGGCCGAGGAAGACGCGAACGGCAACAGTGGGTTTACAACTGATATCGGGCTGATATTTTTTCTCGACGCCCGCGCGCCGACGCAGCATCTAGGACACGGCGGCGACCAAAACGGCTTTATTAGCTATATCGATTTTGAGCCCAAGACGCGCGAGGCATCGGTGATGGTTTTCAATACGAACGTCATTTACCCGGCGAACACGCCGCCCGACGGCGATGTCGTAACACGGCTTAGAAATGAAGTGAGAAAGTTGTTTTGAAGGTGAAGTTATGGCAAGTGGGATCGAACTCAGGGCGGAAACAACCGCAGTGATGTGCATGGACTATCAAAACGGGATAGTCGCCTCCTACGCCGGGCAAGGAAAGGACGAGCTTTTATCGCGCGCTTCGAGAGTTTTGGATCATTCTCGGTCACGCGGTATGCAAGTTATCTACATTCACGTCGGTTTTCGTCCCGGATTTCCGGAGGTCAGCTCACGTAACTCGCTCTTCTCAGCGATAAAAACATCACCCGAAAGACAAAAAATGTTCGAGGGCGGCGGCTCGGATATTCACGCGAGCGTCGCGCCGCGCGAAGGCGACATTGTCGTAACGAAACACCGAGTAAGCGCTTTTCACTGCACAGATCTCGATATGATCCTGCGGGCGAATGAAATAGAATCGCTCGTTCTTTTCGGGATAGCTACAAGCGGCGTTGTCTTGTCAACGCTGGTAGACGCCGCCGATCGCGATTATCGCTTGACGGTGATCAAAGATTGCTGTGCCGATATGGACGAAGGGCTGCACTCGTGCCTTATTGACAAATACTTCACAAAGCGCGGCGATGTCATAACGGCAGAGGAATTTTGTTCGTAAAATGGGTTTATGTGCCGAAGTATCAAACCACTTTTCAATTTCGAGCCGCCTGCTACAACAGATGAGGTCCGCGCCGCATCGCTCCAGTTTGTAAGAAAGATCTCGGGTTACAATAAGCCGCCAAAGGCGAACGAAGAGGCATTTAACCTGGCCGTCGAGCGCATAGCGGCGGCCGCTCAGGAGATGTTGGATTCACTTGTTACAAACGCCCCGCCGCGCGACAGAGAGGAGGAAGCCGAACGCGCCCGAGAGCGCTCCGCGATTCGATTTGGGACAAGCGCAGGCTAAGACCAATAAATGCGATGAGTAATATACCAAGCCTTTATCGGATTATTTTGCAGGTTTCGGATCTTGATCGTGCGAGCGAATTTTACACGACGCTGCTCGGCATTGAGGGCCGCCGCATTCGCGGTGGGCGCCATTATTTCGATTGCGGACCGGTGATCCTCGCTCTGCTCGACGTAACGGCCGGCGGCGAAGCGGCAAAACCGTCAGCCGACAACATCTATTTTTCGGTCACCGACCTCGAAGCGGTTTTCGAACGCGCACAGGCGCTCGATTGCCTTTCCGAAGAAGACGTTCACGGCGATGCGGCCGGCGAGATCGTTACACGGCCGTGGGGCGAGCGATGTTTTTACGTCGAAGACCCGTTTGGAAATCCGCTATGCTTTGTTGACTCTGAAACTCTATTTACAGGTCGCTGAAAGACCTGTTGGCTGACCCGGGCTCTCAAGCAATAAACGCCGTCCAAGGAAACGCCACCAGAAAGATAATGGAACCTGACCCTAAACGCGAATTGCTGAGGCACATGCTGGCGACGGTTGCGTTTCGATGCGGCATCGCGATCGATAACGCACCCTTTGGTTTCGAAGATTTTCGAGTTGGCGGATCTGCCCGCTCGCCAGCTGAAATATTGGCGCATCTAGGCGACCTTATTGAAGGCACCAGGTACCTCCTGCAGGGACAGTTTGTCTCGCTCGCCTCGAAACCGCATAGATGGGATGACGAGATCGCGCGATTTTATACGGCCATACGTGAATTGGATTCGTTTCTTGCGACGGACATGCCGCTGGCGCACCCGGTCGAAAAATTTGTACAAGGCCCGATCGGCGACGCATTGACGCATGTCGGGCAGATCGTGATGCTGCGCAGGATATTTGGCTCGCCTATTACGCAGGAGCCCTACTTTTCGATAGAGATCGTCCCGGGAGTGTTTTGAGATGAAGCTGGAGATCTCAGGCCTGACGCCGCTGATACAGGTTTTTACCATGCCGCGCGCTCTTGAGTTCTATCGAGACATACTCCGTTTCGAGGTGGTGATGGATTCGGGCAATGGGGACGATTCTAGCTGGGTATGGCTTCGGCTGAATGGGTCGGATCTGATGCTGAACGATCAGTATGAGCCGGGACACATTCCGAACTCTGCCCCCGCGGAGAGGACGAGATGGCATGACGACACATGTCTATATTTTGGGTGCGCCGCCCCGGACAGTGCGTATGAATACCTGCGATCGAAAAATGTCGAGTGCAAGCCCCCAAAGGTTGCGCCGTACGGCATGAAGCAACTTACATTTCATGACCCGGACGGATACGCGATCTGTTTCCAATGTCGGGCTGATAAGTAGATGAATCGAAAAGACCTGCGGCAAATGTGCTCGGAAATTCTTCGGTCCGATAACTCATCGGCCGAGAACTACGATGTGTTGGCGCATGGCGTCGTAGAAGTTTACCGATCTAAGGATGATAATTTCAGGCAGCACATTAAGGATCGCGCGCGTCGGGTTACTGAGACGACCGGGCAAGAGTTTGATGCCGACAATTTCGATATCGAGATGGCTCGCGCGTTTATTGCTGATGAAATTGGTTTCACAGGATGGGAGGAACTGATCCAAGCAGTTAACGATCCTGAGAGGCGAAAGTACCCGATCCTTTTTCATTACGCTATGGCGGCCCTGTGGCGTGGGGGTTTTACGGCGCTGGAGCAGACACTAGGTGGGCCGGACGTTTTCGACGATCAGATTATCGGCTGGTACGAGAGCGGGTATTTAATGGCTGAGCCTGAAACTATGGCTGAGCTATTTGCGGCTGCTTGCTGGCTCGGTCACGCGAAGACAGTCGAATATTTGCTCGATAAAGGGGTTGATCCGCACGCTGGAATGCGAACGGGACTTTCGGGCTTTCACTGGGCGGCATCCAGCGGAAAACTCGAAGTGATCGGGCTCCTGATCGATCGAAAGATTCCAACAGAAGTTAAGAGCATGTATGACTCGACACCGCTGGGTCAGGCGCTGTGGTCGGCGATAAATGAACATACCGAATCTCACGCCGCGATCGTCGAGCGTTTGATCGACGGCGGGGCTCACGTCTGGCCCGACACACTCGAATGGTGGCTGAAACAAGATGTCCCCTCCATCGAGACGAAAGACCGAATTGCAAAGGCGCTGCGACGGAACAATTCTAATTAAAATCGACGTTTTTGCCCCAAACGGGTCCGAATTCATAAAATTTCATATCAACTAATTACCGTTTGTCGACCTAATGAGAGACTGACGGCAGGACGAAATTTCGGCTTTTTGTAAAACCTTTATGCAACGAGATGAGATAAAGCGACCGCGCATCGTATCGGTCGACCTGCTACGCGGCCTGGTCATGATCATCATGCTGCTCGATCACACTCGCGAATATGTCAATGCGGACGCCTTCTTATTTAGCCCGACCGATCTATCGAAGACAACGACCGCTCTCTTCTTCACGCGCTGGATAACCCATTTCTGCGCACCGGTCTTTGTCTTTCTCGCGGGAACGAGCATTTATCTGCAGCGCCTTCGAGGAAAGTCGACGGGCACGCTCAGCCGATTTTTGCTCACGCGGGGATTGTGGCTGATCGTGCTCGAGTTTACGGTCGTAAGATTCGCAATATTTTTCGATCTTGACTACAGCTTTTTCGGCGTGGCGGAGGTGATCTGGATCTTCGGCGTCTCGATGATCGTGATGGCGGGGCTGGTTTGGCTTCCCACGGCGGCGGTCGCCGTTTTTGGACTGGTTTTGATCGCGGGTCATAACCTGCTTGATACTTTCGCGGTGCAGCCGGCAACGGCTATGGCCGGCAATCCGCCGCTTAATTTTGGGCAGACGATCTGGCTGTTTCTTCATCAGCCGGGATTTGTGCCGTTGTTTGGCGCTGCGTCAAAAATGTTCGTCGCTTATCCGTTACTCCCGTGGATCGGCGTGATGGCGGCCGGTTATGCGCTGGGCTCGATCTACGGATGGGAAAGTAAGCAGCGGCGAAAGTTGTTATTCAGGCTTGGCGCCGTTGCTGTTGTTCTTTTCGCCATTTTGCGTTCGATCAATATTTACGGCGACCCGTCGCCGTGGCAGACGCAATCGAGCGAGTGGTTTACAGTGCTTTCGTTTCTAAATACAACTAAATATCCGGTGTCGTTGTTGTTTCTTTTGATGACTCTGGGGCCGGCGCTCGTGTTTCTCGCGGCCGTCGATGGCGCAAAAGGCGAAGGTTTGACGGAACGAATTCTTCTTACATTTGGCCGTGTGCCGCTGTTTTACTTCATCCTGCAAATGTTCATTGCTCACCTCGCCGGTGTCGTTCTTGGCTATATGGCAGGATTCGATGTCGGATTTTGGTTTACAAATTATCCGTTCGCTGACACTATCAAACCGCCGCTCGGGTATGGATTTAGCCTGCTAACGACCTATGCGGCATGGATCGCCGGTCTCATTCTGCTTTATCCTGTTTGCCGCTGGTATGGCGATCTAAAACGACGGAGTGGCCATTGGCTCTTTAGTTATATGTGATATGACGGAACGAAGAGTAATTCACACAAGGCATGTCCTCTCGGTCAAAGACCTGGCGGTCGAGGCCGCATATTATATCGACAAGCTCGGATTCGAGCGAGACTTTACCGCGCCCGGCTGGGAGTTTCTTTCATTTGGCACATTCAAAGTAATGCTTGGCGAGTGTGCTGATGAGATGACCGCCGAGGCGACGGGCAATCATTCGTGGTTCGCACACGCTCTGATCGAGAACGTCGATGACGTCTATCAGGAATTTATCTACCGCGGCGCAAAGATCTTGTCACCGATCGCGGATAAGCCATGGGGAATTCGTGACTTTACCGTCGTTACGCCGGATGGGCACCGGATCGTATTTGGGCAACTTAGCCGGGACGCCACGTGATAAAATATCTGTGAGATCAGTATGAACATAACGCTTACTGCGGTATTTAAAAAAGTTCCGGAAGGATACGTTGGCTACGTCGAAGAGCTGCCTGGAGCCAACACTCAGGGCGAGACGCTGGAGGAAGCTCGAGAAAACCTAAAAGAGGCTGTGGGACTGGTTCTCGAAGCCAATCGTCAACTGGCTGAGGAGTCATTGAATGGCGAGGAAGTTATTCGTGAAACACTCGCGCTCACTGCATGAAACTCCGAGATCTGATCCGCCACCTCGAGCAGAATGGTTGTGAGAGACTTCGGGAGGGCGGCAATCACACCGTCTACGTAAATCGGCGTCTCCGAAAATCAACCTCAATTCCACGCCATCGCGAAATAAACGAATTTCTAGCTAGAAAGATCTGTCAGGATCTAGAAGTACCGAAGCCGTAGCTATTTTTCTTTTCGAAGTTCAAAAAGTCGGCGCTTGGCGTAGTCGATAGCGTCCTCCAACCCGGTGAGAGGCATCCGACCCGCGAATCCACGAACATCGTCACCAAACTCTATTTCAAGCTCGCTCGGATCGCGCTCCTGGCTTATCACGAGTACCAGCCGGTCCTTGAAATAAATTTCGGCAATGAAGTCGGAGTATTCGTCAGGGAAAAGCAAATCGACACGGAATGCTTGAGATTTATCACCGTTTTCCATTTGATCCAGCGGATCCTACTCTGAATCACTCTCATCTATATCAAAATTCGCATAGACTTTCTGGACGTCTTCGTTGTCGTCGAGGGCGTCGTAGAGTTTCATCATCTGATTGGCGTCTGAGCCTTCGAGATGAATGTAGTTTTGCGGGATCATCGAGATCTCGGCGGCCTGCGGTGTTACGCCGGCTTTTTTGACGGCTTCGTTAACGGCTTCGAAATTTTCCGGCGCGGTGAGAATTTCCCAAACCTCTCCGTCGTCGTTTACGTCGTCGGCACCGGCCTCGATAGCTATCTCGAAAAGCTCGTCTTCGGATTTGGCGGCCTTGTCGACAACGATGTAGCCCTTCTTGTCAAACATCCAGCCGACCGAGCCCGACTCGCCCATGTTGCCGCCGTTTTTCGAAAAGATGTGGCGGATCTCCGCGACCGTCCGGTTTCGATTGTCCGTCATCGCGTCGACCATGACGGCGACGCCGCCGGGGCCGTAGCCTTCGTACGTGACCTCGTCATATTGCGCTCCCTCGAGCTCGCCCGTGCCGCGCTTGATCGCACGGTCGATCGTGTCGTTGGGCATATTCTGCCCCTTAGCGTCATTCACGGCCTTTCTTAGGCGCGCGTTCGAGTCGACGTCGCCGCTGCCGCCGGTCCGCGCCGCAACAGTGATCTCCTTGATGAGCTTGGTAAAGATCTTGCCGCGCTTGGCATCGAGCGCGCCTTTCTTATGCTTGATTGTGTGCCACTTAGAATGTCCTGACATGCGTTTTTACGTGAATTGGCAATATAACACGCTAGGTTTTTGCCTTCAAAATCAGCCTTCTTTGTATCTCTGAATGTCAGTTATCCGATCGGAATGAATGAGAATCTCTTCTATTCTATCTGCAAGCCGATCTAGCTCATGCGACTGCGTTGAACCAAAGACGATAAAACGTCGCATCTTGTCGACCATTAACAACCATCGGGCAGGAACATTGACGATCGACTCGTCCATGATTCCGACCCCAATGGTGAACGTCTCGTTCCCCTTTCTCGCCAGCGTCGCCCAACCCCAGTCCTCTTGAAATGGTTCCTCGAGCGCAAAACTAGGATCGTCGAACTGCTTTATTAGCCAGCCGATCATGTCTTCGCCAAAACAACGGTCGTTAATAAAATGCGGTTTGACTTCGGACGAACTGAACATGTCCGTTGTAAATTCGATCATCCATTTCATTTGGCTAAAGCTTTCTGCAGTTGGGTTCTATTTACCCCAATGATTTGTATTCGCTTGTTACGAGAAGATCGGCCCGCAACGATATTTATGGATCCGGGTCGAACACCAATCCGTTCCGCAATTAGATTAACCAGCTCATCGTTGGCCGCGCCGTCGACCGGCGGAGCCTTGAGCTTTACTTTCAGAGCGCCATCAAGCTCGCCCACGATCTCGCTTTTTGAGGCGCGCGGTATGACCCTGACGGCAAAGGTCACGGAGCTATTCCCTTCCTGAATGTCGATGTCACTCAATTGCGTGATTGCGAAATCGTAGTCGGTCTGGTTTATTATAGTCGCGAAATTCCACTTTATCCTCAGGAGGGACCAGTGCCCCAGATCACACCTCGCCGAATTGCCACTGTATTGGTTTGTCTAGCCGCAGCATTTACCGCTGCATGGCTTCATTTTTCTACGCGGGCCGACGACGATCAAGCAGGACCATGGTCGCAGAGCCGGATCATAACGCCGGCGGGCAAGCTTATTCTCGACGCGACGAATGGCCTCCCGGCGGTCGCGCCCCTGACGATGAATTTTGTGCGCACGCCCGACACCGCGGGACCGAACGGAAAGGGGCGGTATCTGATCGCAGTCAACAGCGGGTGGGGCGAGCAGTTCAATTCGCGCGGGCATCAAAATCAATCTCTATCGGTTATTGATCTTAACGCCTTGCCCGACCCAAAGGTCGTTCAGACCGTTTATTTCCCTTCGCCGCAGTCCGCGAATGTCGGTCTTGCGTTTGAAACAACCAAGCAGCCCGATGGACGATATCGTTTTTTTGTCTCGGGCGGGTATGAAAATCGGGTTTGGATATTAAGCTACGATCCCGCGGCGGCATTGCCTATCGCCCCAAAAAATGAACCTGACAAGGCTATCGAGACTCCATTCGTTGATATATCGGCGATGGCGGCAAACGCGCCGTCGCCAAATTACAACGGCAACGTGGCGGCGGTCTATCCGACCGGAATTGCGCTGAGCCCGGACGGCGAAACACTATACACGGCAAACGATCTCGGCGACACGCTCGGCGTCGTCTCGGACCTTCCCGATATGCGGCGAGTCGATCGAGTCTCGCTCGTTCGTCCGCGGTCAAATCAATTTGTCTATCCCTACGATGTGAGGCTGCTTACGCGTGCTGACAAGGTCGCGAAGATCTATGTCTCTCTCTGGGGCGACGGTTCGGTTGCTGCGGTGGACCCGACGCTGAAAGGCCCAGTCACATTTATCAAGGTCGACCGACACCCGACCATAATGACGATGAATCGCGATCAGACGCGGCTCTACGTCGTCAATTCCGATGCCGATTCGGTTTCGGTCATTGACACAAGGACAAATCGCGTCGTCGAGCGAATCGATGTGCGGTTGAGCGAAACCGCCAAGGGCGGCGTCAGCCCTGAGGGCGTCGCGCTAAGCGAGGATGAGCAAACCTTATACGTGGCAAACGCGCACGCTAATGCTGTGGCGGTTGTGAAACTCCTCTCGATGCCGACGGTCCGCGAACATTCAAAGCTGCTCGGATTTATTCCAACGGGAAATTACACCTCGGCGGTCGCGATCGTCGGCAACCGTTTGTTTATCGCAAACGGCAAAGGCACCGGCATGGAAAATTCGTCGAATATCGTAAACGGCACCGGAATGTATCCCAACATGCCGAACTCAGTCTTTCCTGGCGACCGTTACAACAAACAGGGAATGCATCCTGACGCGATAGTCGATGGCAATATCAGCGTCGCCAATCTGCCGGACGAAAAACAGCTCTACTCATACACGCAGCAGGTGATGCGAAATAGCGGTCTGGTCGGACGCGACACCGTAAACATTTTTCCGGGCGGCAAATCACCGTTCAAGCATGTGATCTATGTCATCCGCGAAAATCGATCGTATGACCAGGTGTTTGGCGACATCGCTGCGAGCGGCGACGGCAGCAAGGCGGACGGCGATCCAACGGTCGCGATCTTCGGCGGCGGACGCGCGGCGCGCTCGCCTAGTGACGCACCGCAAGATATTACGCCAAACGCTCATGCGCTTGCCTTGCGATTTGGCCTGCTCGACCGATTTTTTGTAAATGCCGAGGCGAGTCCAGACGGGCATAACTGGTCGACCGCCGCTTTTTCAAGCGACTATGTCGACAAAGCCTTTCGATGGAATTATTCGCGACGTGGCCGCACTTACGATTTCGAAGGCATCAACCGCGAACCGTCAGCCGAACCACCGGGGCCGATCGTTGCGGTCGCCCAGGGCCAACCACCAACGGTCCTGCCGCCCGTATTTAAGCTGCCCGCGACCGCCGAGGACCTCGCTAATTATGAAAGGCGTTATATACCGTATCTACACGGTGCTCGCGATATAGGTGAGCCAGAGACATTGTATCTCTGGGATGCGGCCCAGCGCGCAAAACTGAGCTATCGCAACTACGGCGAATTCATCGAAACGATCTCGGCAAATCGCGTCAAGGCAATGAACGACCGACGGTCGATGCCATATCCAGACATTTCGCCGACGCTTGCTGCTGTCGCGGTCAAGAAAACCCTGGAAGATCATTTTTGTCCAACGACGCGCAATTTCGACCTCCAAACGCCCGACTCGATGACGGTCGACTCGTACCGAACGGCGGTCGAATCGAAGGGAGCGACAAATGCGCTGATCTCGGAGGATCAATCGGACCCGCACTTTCGCGGGACGTCACGATTTGGCGAGTGGGTAAAGGAATTTCGTTCCTTTGTCGCGGACATTCAGGCCGGAAAACCCGACCGACTGCCAAACCTCTCAATCGTCCGCTTCTCGAACGACCATACGGCAGGAGTGAGCCGCAACCGACCGACGCCGCAATTTTATGTCGCCGAAAACGATTACGCCATCGGCCGCATGGTCGAGGAAATATCGAAGAGTCCCTATTGGAAAGACACCGCGATCTTTATACTCGAGGACGATGCACAAGACGGCCCTGACCATGTCGATGCGCACCGCTCGCCGGCGCTGGTCATTTCGGCTTACAACCGGCCGGGCGCTCTCATTCACGAATTTCACAGCACCGTCAGCCTCATCCGCACGCTGGAACTATGTCTCGGGCTCGAGCCGATGAACTTTCTCGACTCTAACGCCGTCCCGATCGATATTTTTAGCAGCGAGCCCGACCTGCGGCCTTATAACGCCGTCCTGCCGACGGTCGCCCTCGATAATTTGTTTCCGCCTCAGCGGCCGACGCGCGCGATGCTCGAATATATGAAGCTCACCTCGGAGCAGGACCTATCACACGCCGACCTCGCGAACCCGCAGGAACTGAACAAGATCATCTGGTTTTCGGTCCGCGGCGATGAGCCAATGCCGCAACCCGAGCGTCTGGCTGCCTTTGATCTGTTGCGACAAGGTTTGCGATCGGAACCGGAAAACGATCGAGACGCCGAGGAATGAAAACCGTTCGCTGATCTATAAACCGAAGACGTTTACGACGATCACTTGAAGAAAGCTGATCAGGATCAGCACGATCATTGCTGAGATGTCGAACATGCCGACGGTCGGGATCAGCTTTTGAGCAGGCACCATGATCGGGTCGGTAACACGTTTTATAAAGGCCAGGAACGTCTTTCGATGAAATACGAACCATGATGAGATAAAACGAATGAAAATAAAGAGCACAAGCACATCCAACAATGCGTAGATGACCAGCCCAATAAAGCCCTTTGTATTTCCACTTACGGTTACCTCGCCGAACTTGTCGATGACTCGAAATGTTTCGTGCACGATGCTCATCCCGAAATAGGTGATGACCAGCGCGACCAGGATCGTTAAGATCGGAGCAAGACGCGTATCGATGCGAAAAGACGCGAGGAATCGCGCTGATGGGTAAACCCATTTTTCGGTAAGTCTCCGGATCTTGTATCCCAGTCGGCCAATAGATCCAAACGGATTTGGATCGGCATAACTCAAGACCAGCCGAACTATGAGGATGACCACGAATGCCAAAAACAGCGACCAGACGACCCAGCTAAGGATCGGATAAATAACTAGACTAAGATAGCCGATGATCATCCGACCTTATTGTATCGCCGCTCGCCGAAAATTGCCGTCCCTACGCGAACAACGGTCGCGCCCTCGTCGATGGCGACCTCGAAATCGTGACTCATGCCCATTGATAGCTCGCCTCGCTCCGTTTTGAATGCTCCGTCAGCCGCGAGCCGATCACGAATTTCGCGAAGCCGAACAAAGTAGGGTCTTGTCGCCTCTGCCTGATCGAAAAACGGCGGAAGTACCATCAGGCCGTCAAACCGCAGCCGTTCGCAGCCGCGAAGAAACTCGACCATCGTCTGCAGTTTGTTTTCAGCGATACCTGACTTGGTTTCCTCACCGGCCAGATCGACATGTACGAAAACAGACAGCCCTTCGCGTCCTTCTTCAAAACAAATACGTTCAAGCCGCCGAGCGAGTTCGACTGAGTCAACCGAATGAATGACGTCGAAAAGCTGGACAGCCTTACGCGCCTTGTTTGATTGCAGATGTCCGATCAGGTGCCATTCAGCGGATCGGCGGCCAAGCTCAGTGATCTTGTCCTCGGCCTCCTGCACTTTGTTCTCGCCGAAAACGCGGCAGCCGGCGTTGACCGCCTCCCGGATCGCCGAGTCAGGCTGCGCTTTACTAACAGCGACGAGCTTGATCTCGTCGGGGCTTCGTCCGGCGCGATTCGCGGCTGCTGCAACGCGAGCCAATACATGCTGATAATTTTCGGCTACGGACATGCAGATTTACGTTATGACAACCGCCGGAAACTCACAACCGGGCGCGGTCAATCGCTTGAATTTCGGCCGGTCAATTAGTATTCTCGAAGTTCGCCTCAAAAGCGTGCGGACGTGGCGGAACTGGTAGACGCGCAGGTCTCAGAAGCCTGTTGCCGCGAGGCAGTGGAAGTTCGATTCTTCTCGTCCGCACCAACAAAAGGATGAAGAAAAAGGGATGAAGGATGAAGACGCCTTGATCCCTTTTTTGATCTTTTGCCCGCAGTGAGTATTCGGCAACAATTCATATCGGCGATCACCGCAAATCAGACCGAGTTCGGTTTGGAATTATCCGCAAAGACGGTCGAGAGCCTTGCGGACTACTTTGAGTTAGTTCAAGAAAACAATCCGCTTTTGCATTTAGTTGGGCCGTGCAAGCCCGAGGAATTTGCCGTTCGGCACGTTCTGGAATCGCTCGCAATGGCCGAATTTTTGCCCTCAGACGCGCAGCTTGCTGATGTGGGAACCGGTGCGGGGCTGCCCGCCGTTCCATGCATGATCGCTCGCGAAGACCTACGTGCGAAGCTCATCGAATCAAAGGAAAAAAAGGCCGCATTCTTAATCGGAGCGGTTGGGGCTCTCAGCATCTCAACGCGGGCGGAGGTCATTAACCACCAGTTTGAAGAAGTGCGCGAACGTGACTTCCAGTTTGTCTCATGCCGCGCGCTCGACAAGTTTATCGAACGACTCCCGCGGTTATTGAAATGGACGGGCAAGCGGCAGTTTCTATTCTTTGGCGGTCCGTCGCTCGGCGAGGCTCTCGAACGTCAGAAAGCTGCATTTAAGGCGCGGCTGCTGCCGATGTCCGAACAGAGATTTCTTTATATCGGTAAGCGCCGGTAAAAATGCAAAAGGCAGGTTGAATCAAACAAACTGCCTTTCGCTAAAAGTAGGAATTAACTGTTATCCGACGCGATGATTTCGACGCCAGCGGCGGTTGCGCTGGTTTCGAAGACGATACCTAATGCGACGTTCCCGACGGTTGAGGCGACGTTCACGATGATTGATACGACGGATCGTGCGCCGCTCGCGACGCATTCGCGGAGTCTGCAGGGCGGCCGGAGCGGCGGCACTTGCCGCGAGAGCCACGCCCGCATCCGAATACAAAAAGATCGCCAAAGCGGCGACCACAATAAAATAGCCGAACAATTTTTTCATCTACTCCTCCCTTTGATCTGACAAAAAATGCGAAAGGCCGTCGAAACGAATTCGACAGGCTTTCGCGATTATAAGAGGGTCAAGGATGAAAGTGAACAAAAATTTTTCAAGCGGTAAGCATTAGTTTCCGGCAACAAGCTCTCCTATCAGACTTTGCGCGTCTTTGCTCATATGGCCGCTCAAACTGTCGATGCGGACATCAACCGAGTTTGCGGCGGCTATCTTTTTGAGTGACTCGCGGCTGACACGGTAGAAAAACACCTCTAGCGCCCCGGGGCTCTCTCTTCCGCGGAGGCCGCGGTCAAGATTCGCGCGTATAGCGCGTCCATCGGCAATGATGGTTAGTCGACTCGCTCGTCGAGAGAAGTTGTAGTCATCGGATAAAGCCATGAACAAAAGATCGTAAACGTCCTGATGGCTGCCATCCGCCCCGTTTACCAAATAATAAACTGCTCGGCAACCGAGTTTTTGCCTTGTATTGCCGATTGATAAGTCGATAACCGCATTCGAGGTATAAAACGCGCGAAACTGTTTCTTTGGATCATCGTACGAATGAACGCCATAGGTCTCACCGCCGGCTGCTGTGATCCATTCAAACCATGAGTCCTTGTCAAACGCGGCCATTTTTTGATTGTTAAGCTCGCCCGGTTTGGCGTTTGACTGAAATGGCCCAAGGCCGGTGCGAATACCACGCATGGGAGTTTTGGACGCCTGCTGCTGACGGATTTTTTCTTCTTTTTCCGCCCTGAATTCCCACGCCGGTTTAAGGCCGGTCAGCGACCAGACACCACGCTTCTCAGATCTGGCCTGGTTCTCTGCCGCTCGATAAGATTCAAATTCCGCTTGGGGCTGACCCGATCTCTCTTGCGGAATCAGCCACGCGGCGCCATCACGAAGCATCTGCTGACTTATGTCGATGCCGCCCACGACGAGACGACCGCGGACGTCACTCGTACCGATGCCTACGAGCCTGAAGTCAGCCTCCTTCCCGCGGGTCAGCAGGCCGAGATGCTCGATTATGATTTGATGAAGGGCTTGCTCCGGTTCAGGCACCTCGATGTATTGCAGGACGACCTTCATTGGTCCGTTCGGTATCTCAAGCACAATGGTTTTGCCGTCCTTCACGTCGACGACCGTGCCGTTAAAGACGTTTTGGGAACGAGCCGAAAGGGCTCCGAACAAAACTATAAAGATCGCTACGAAGAGGAAACACTTTCGAATCATGAGAGTTCTAGGTCCGTTTGGTGGCTTAGCGAACGTCCAAATTGTATTCACGCAGACGGCGGTAGAGTGTCGAGGGCGATATCCCGAGAAGTTCGGCTGTTTTTCCGCGATGCCATCCGGTTTTTTCCAGTGCACCGATGATCTGCTGGCGCTCGACATCGCGGAGGTTTGTCGGCGCGGCGTTGTGAAACGAAGTGACGCCACCACTCGCGGGCGAATTGTAATTTATCGAAACGTTGGGTTTTTCAACTTTAAAGACAACCTCGGGCGGCAGCTCTTTAACTGTGATCAGGCCGCCGTCGCAGAGCAGTGCGGCGCGTTCAAGACAGTTGCGGAGCTGGCGAACATTGCCGCTCCAGTCAAACTGGCTGATGGCCTCGATCGCATTCGGAGCTATCTTCGGCGCCGCCGCACCGGAAAGCTTATTCAGCAGATGATCGGCAAGTGGCTTGATGTCTTCGCGACGCGTGCGGAGCGGCGGAATGTTTATTTCAAAGCTATTGACGCGATACATCAGATCGGCGCGAAATGTGCCGTCGGCGATCGCAACGTCCTTGTCGCGATTTGTCGCGGCAACGAGACGCACATCGACCTCTACCTTCTTAACGCCGCCGACGCGGAAGAACGACCTTGTTTCAAGTGCTCGCAAAAGTTTTGACTGCAGCGCGGCGGGCATCTCCATGATCTCATCCAAAAAGAGCGTGCCGCCATCGGCGATCTCGAACAGGCCGAGCTTTCGGGTTCGTGCGCCCGAAAAAGCACCGGCCTCGTGGCCGAATAATTCCGACTCAAGCAGCGTGTCCTGCAGCGCCGCGCAATTTAGATCGATAAAGGGCTTGTCATGACGACGGCTGAGACGATGTATTGCCTGTGCGATCAACTCTTTTCCGGTTCCCGACTCGCCCGTGATCAGGACCGATGTGTCTGAAGGAGCGACGCGTTGAACAAGGCGAAGCACCTCCTTCATCTGCGGCGAGTGGGCGACTATGTCAGGCATTTTGCCGCTTGTACGCGCGATCTGCGCTCTGAGCCGCTGGTTATCGATCTTAAGGCCCTGCTTTTCGGCTGCCTGATCGACGAGGACGGAAAGCTCCGCAATACGATAGGGCTTTGTCAGATAGTCGTATGCGCCAAGCTTCATTGCCTCGATCGCGGTCTCAACCGTGGCCTGGCCTGTTAGCATGATGACCTCGGGCCGGTTTTGGTTCTGTTCGCAAAGCCGACGCAAAAAACCCATACCGTCCAGCCTCGGCATGTTAATGTCGCAAAGAACGACGTCGAAATCATGCTGTTCTAAAACTTCCCATGCCTCTTCGCCGTCCGACGCGGTCTCGACGGAGTGTCCCTGCCGGGCGAGTTCCTTTTGCACGACCATTCGGAGATTTCTTTCGTCGTCGACTACAAGCAGCTTTGCCATATTAGTTCTCGTGAATAAACAGTGTTCAGTCTTTTTCGATCGCGGCCGGCAGGAGGATAGAGAACGTTGTGCCGACGCCGGCGCTCGAGCGAACGCTTAACCGACCGCCGTGATCGGTCACGATGCCGTAGCAAACCGCGAGGCCGAGACCGGTGCCGCGGCCGATCTCTTTTGTCGTAAAAAACGGCTCGAATATCTTTGAGAGGCTTTCGGTCGAGATCCCGACACCGGTGTCGGCTATATCGACAACCACGCTGTTTGCCTGATTAAAAGCGCGAAGGGTGAGCCGGCCGCCGCTGGGCATTGCGTCGATCGCGTTGGTGCCGAGAGCGATGACCGCCTGCTGTATCTGCCCGGCGTCGGCATCGACGGTTTGCAGGACCTCGTTGATATCGACCTCGATCTCGATACCAACACCGCGTTTCTGGTGTGAAAGAAGATTTGCCGAGGCTTCGAGCGTCTCGCCAATGTTTATCGGCCGCCTGTCGACCGTGCGCATGCGGCTGAAATCAAGCAGGCCGGTCGTGATCGATTTGCAGCGAAACGCTTCGCTTTTGATCAACCCGAGATATTCGTTGAGGTCGTCAACCGCATCGGTCTCAGCAAATACGCCTTCTTCAACGCGGGCCTCAAGAGCCTCGGCACAAGCCGCGATCGTCGCAAGCGGATTATTGATCTCATGCACGACGCCTGCGGCAAGCCGACCGACTGCCGCAAGCTTTTCCGCGCGTCCGATCGCTTGCGTGGCCTCGACCCTGGCCGTCACGTCCTCGCCAACGGTGATGACGTGAGTGACCGCGCCTGATCCCTCGTCACGCATCGGCACTTTACTGACGAGCCAGTGACGCGTCTGCCCTTTTTCGTCGACGGTTTGCTGCTCGATGCGCTCGATTCGGCCGGTTTCGAACGCGCGTTCAAACTCCGCTCGAAGTCGTCCCTGCGGATACCTCGCCAAAACTTCAAAAACATCGCGGCCAATGGCCGTGTCACGAGGTATGCCCTTGTTTCCGACTTCGCGATGACGGTTCCAGGTCACGATCCGGTAATCGCGATCGACGACGTAGAGCGAAACCGGCAAAGCATCGAGCACAGACTCGGTAAATTTGCGGTGCTCTTCGCGCGCGCGCGAAATGGATGAGTCGTATGTCGATTCGTAGTGAGACGTCAGACTGATACTCATCGCAGCGAGTTGCGTCGAGGCATCGATAAGGCGTTCGGAAGGCTCGGTCATTTCCGATCGCGAAACAAATCCGGTCACAATGGCCCCTTTGATCTCGCCGTTGATGTGAAGCGGCGAAACATATTCAAAATTGTGATCGGTGCCCGACAGGAAAAAGTCAGTCTCGTCTTCAATGCCATAGCCGACCTGCGGCGGGAGAAAATCGAGCCAGCGGTCAAAGGTCTTTTTATTGAGGAAATCGGCTTCCAACTTTCCGTTAAGATCGAACGCACAACTAACCAACCCGATGTTCTTCAACTCGGCTACGAACGCCGAGACCGCCGCGCCCGAACCGATGCGAACTGCCTCGGCGACACAGCTCGCGACCTTTTTCGGATGGACAGTGACGAGCAGACTCCGACCAAGATCGGCAACAAATTTCAACTCCGAAGAGGCTGAATTGCCGTCATCGATCCGAGGCCGTGGCCCCTTCACTTTGCCCGTTGCGGTGGGTCTAAGCATCTTGGTTTTAGGAATTTAACCG
>Ga0207707_10002290_pt1 | contig 17267 bp, 18 predicted proteins | sample KBSC83BmetaG_FD_184336 | JGI IMG/M metagenome (GOLD analysis project Ga0207707, IMG submission 184336) | Corn rhizosphere microbial communities from Kellogg Biological Station, Michigan, USA - KBS C8-3B metaG (SPAdes) (version 2) | ecosystem: Host-associated > Plants > Roots > Rhizosphere ...
CGTAAAGTCTATCAGGTCGTCCAGCGAAAAACCTTGCCGGTCGTAGGCCGGGGGCTTGCTCGGGAACGGCTGCGTGGCGCTGGTTTTTTCGCCGGGAACGGTCGACTGTTCCACCGGTTTTTCTTCCAACGGGAAGATGGGTTGGCCCGTGGTGCGGTCAAACATATATAAGAAGGCCTGCTTGGTGGGTTGCGCGACCGCTTTGATGGGGCGGCCGTTCACGGTGATGTCGACCAGGATCGGCGCGCAGGGGATATCGAAATCCCAAATACCGTGGTGGACCAACTGGTAATGCCACTTGCGGACTCCGGTCTTGAGATCGACGGCGACGATGCTCTCGCCGAACAGTCCGCTACCGGGGCGATGGCCACCGTAGTAATCGCCGGTTGGCAGCTCGACTGGCAGATACGCCAGGCCCAGCTGTTCGTCGACGCTGATCTGGCCCCACACACCGGCGTTTCCGGTGTAATCGGCGGAATCGCTTTCCCAAGTGTTGTAGCCGAACTCGCCGGGGCGTGGGATGGTGTGGAAGATCCACAGGCGCTTGCCGGTGCGCACGTCGAAGGCACGCACAAAACCTTTCACGTTGGTTTTGCTGCGCGGGACGCCGCCCGAGCGGTGCGCTGCGCCGACGATGATGGTGTCGCCGGCGACTACAGGCGCGGAGTGCAGACCGACTTCACCGGTGATGGGATCGATCACTTGATCGTCATCCATCTTCAGATCCACCAGGCCATCGTTACCGAAGGCGGCGATGCGCGCGCCGGTCTTGGCGTTCAGCGCGACGAGACGATAGCCCGGGGTTACATAAAATATTCGCTCTTCGCGGCCGTCGCTCCAATAGGAGAGTCCGCGGCCGGAGAGTTGGCGGGGGGCGTTGCGGCCGCGCTCGCCTTCGTTCTCGCTGTGCATCCAGAGCTGTTCGCCGGTGGCGGCGTCGAGTGCGACTACGGCGCGACGCGTGCCGGCGGTGGCGTAGATGACGCCGTTGGCCATGAGCGGCGTGCCTTCCAGGTTGTATTCGGGACGCGGGCCTAGGTTCTCGGTCCTGAAGTGCCAGGCGGGTTCGAGCTTGTTGAAGTTCGAGGCGTTGATTTGGTCGAGCGGTGAGTAGCGGGTGTTGCCGGTGTCTCCGCCGTAGCTGCGCCACTCGCCGTTCTTGGCGCCGGTTTGGGCCAACGCAGGGAGGGCTGCTACGGCGCATGCGATCAGGGTGCTCGTTAGTGTTCGTCGGAACTTGGACGGTTGCATTCGGTTCACCACCTCCGCATATTATATAGGTCAACGGGGAAGATGTTCGACCTGGAGGTCGAACGCGGACGGGGACGTCCGCCCCACTGGGTGATAACGCTGTACAATCGTTGCGATGAGCTATACACCTACGGACGTGCGTCGTTCCACACCGGCCGGGCCGCCTCCTAGCCGTGGTCGGTTGCCGCGGGCGGCGGGTTGGGCGCTGTGGGGGGCGATCTCCGTGCTGGGCGCTTTCGCGGTTTCGGTGTTGGCGAGCGACCGCGGCGAGCCGGTCAGCAGCATGTGGATGGTGACGGCGGCGATCTGCATTTACCTGATCGGGTATCGCTTCTACGCTTCGTTCCTGGCCGCTAAGGTGATGGCGCTAGACAACCGGCGCGCTACGCCGGCGGAGCGGCTGCGCGACGGGCATGACTTTGAACCCACTAATAAATGGATCGTGTTCGGGCAACACTTCGCGGCGATCGCGGGGCCGGGTCCCCTGGTGGGGCCGACGCTGGCGGCGCAGTTCGGCTACTTGCCGGGAGCGTTGTGGATCATGGTGGGCGCGGTGCTCGGCGGTGCGGTGCAGGATTTCGTGATCCTGTTTTGCTCGCTGCGGCGCGACGGGAAATCGCTGGGGCAGATGGCGCGCGAAGAAATCGGCAAGGTGGGCGGTTTCGTCGCGCTCATCACCGTGATGCTGATGATGATCATCATCCTGGCTGTAGTCGGGCTGGTGGTGGTGAACGCGTTGAAGGGCAGTCCTTGGGGGACGTTCACGATCTTCGCGACCATGCCCATCGCCATCTTCATGGGTTTGTACTTGCGATACCTGCGGCCGGGTAAGGTGCTGGAGTGCTCCGCGATCGGCTTCGTACTGGTGCTGGCGGCGATTTTCGGTGGGCAGGCGATTTCGACTTCGACGTATGCTCCTTGGTTCACCTATTCGGGCGTGGCGCTGGCGATCGCGCTGATCGTTTACGGTTTCATGGCGAGCGCGCTGCCGGTGTGGCTGCTGCTCGCGCCGCGCGGGTATCTGAGTACCTTCGTCAAGCTGGGCGTGGTGTTGCTGTTGGGGCTGGGCGTGTTCATCGTGCATCCGCAATTGCAGATGCCGGCGTTCACGCGCTTTGTCGACGGCACGGGGCCGATCTTCGCGGGCAAGATTTTCCCGTTCTGCTTCATTACGATTGCTTGCGGTGCGGTGTCGGGGTTCCATTCACTGATCTCATCGGGGACTACTCCGAAGCTGATGGCTCGTGAACGGGACGCTACGGCTACCGGGTACGGCTCGATGCTGCTGGAGAGTTTCGTCGCCATCATGGCTCTGATCGCGGCGACTTCGCTGCCGACGGGCGTGTTCTTCGCGGTGAACTCGCCGGCGGGAATCGTGGGCACGACGCCCGCGGCCGCGACAGCGACCATCAGCAACTGGGGTTTCCCGGTGAATCCCGCGGAGATGCAGTCGCTGGCTGATGAAGTGGGCGAGAAGTCCTTGTTCTACCGAACGGGCGGCGCGCCCTCGCTGGCGCTGGGCATGGCGCAGATTTTTGCGTCGTTCATTCGCGGCAACAAAGAAGTCCTGGCTTTCTGGTATCACTTCGCGATCATGTTTGAAGCGCTGTTCATCCTGACCATCATGGACACGGGAACGCGCGTCGGACGATTCATGCTGCAGGATCTGCTGGGCTCGGTGTGGCCCAAGCTCGGGCAGACCAATTGGAAACCGGGGATGCTGGGGACCAGCGCGGTGGTGGTGGCGGCGTGGGGTTACTTCCTCTACCAGGGCGTGGTCGATCCGCTGGGCGGCATCAATTCGCTGTGGCCGCTGTTTGGGATCGCCAATCAACTGCTAGCGGCGGTGGCGTTGTGCGTGGCGACGACCGTGCTGGTGAAAATGTATCGCGCACGATTCATGTGGATCACCTGCGTGCCGCTGGCGTGGCTTACGGTGGTGTGCTTCACGGCGGGATGGCAGAAGATTTTCGATAACGCTCCCGCGTTGGGATTCCTGGCACAGGCGGATGCACTTGCCAAGGGCCCGCAGACGTCAGCCACCGCGGCGCTGATCTTCAACGCGCGGCTGGACGCGGGTGTGACGGCGGTCTTCATGATTCTGGTAGCGATCATTCTGGTGGATTCGATCCGCGTGTGGATTGGGATTCTGAGTGGAAAGCGCGAGGCCAAGAACACTGAGACTCCATTCGTGCTGACCCGGCTGCCGGAGGAAGCATGAGAAACTTCTGCCGCTTCGTGATGGCGCTGCTGCGGGAACTGGGCGATGAGAACGCTTATCAGCGGCATCTAGCAGCGCACGGGGTCGTACATTCGCCTACGGAATGGCGGCGGTTTTGCGATGCACACTGGCTGGCGCAATCGCGTCGCGGACGGTGTTGCTGAAGTATATTCCTGGGATTGCCGTATAAATATGAGTGGGAAAAAGCGCCATACACTCTATATCAAGAACCCGGTGGTGTAGCGCTTGGCTCAGCGAGTGAGCAAGCGAATGGGCGTAACTCTGACGGAAGCGGTCATCCATGCCTTGGAGGACCAGATCAGAGCGCAAAAAAGACCAATCGACCAGAAGAAGGTGGATGCGATTTGCGCGAAGCTCGCCTCCTTACCCGACCTTGATTCGCGAACTCCGGACGAAATTCTGGGTTACGATTCGTTTGGCGTTCCGCGCTAAATGATCGTCGACACGTCCGTGGTGATCGCCATCGCATTAGGAGAACCGTCGGCAGGCGTGCTGAGGTACGCCATAGGGCGTGCCCCAAGACGCATCATCGCTTCGGTTTCGCTACTGGAAGCCCGCATTGTGCTGCGTGCTCGCTGGGGAGCTAAGGCTGCGCCGCTCTTGTACGATTTGGTGGACGGCCTGGGTCTTGAAGTCGCCGAGTTCGCAGAGGCCCACGCAAAGATTGCGATCGGAGCTGTCGCCCGTTTCGGGAAGGGAATGAAACATCGAGCTCGGCTTAACTTCGGCGATTGCGCCGTGTATGCGGTGGCCGCGCTGAGCGGGGAGCCGATCCTGGCCACCGGCCGGGATTTCGCGGCGACTGATCTTACACTGATCAGCTATTGACGAACGAGAAATCCTTACCGGCGATCGGCGAGGATCGTATAGTCGTACCACTCCACGATCTTTCCATCCTTCAAGAAGAAAACGCCGACACCGTGCCATGATTTCAACGCTCCGGTCGCGAAGGAGTCGATTCTTTCGTTGAACACCATTGGTCCTTTGGCGAACGTGTCGAGCACCTTGAACTCTTGCACGCGATCGACGAAGCTGGTGATCCTTGCCGTCACGGCTTCGCGGCCTTTGGCGGGTTCCTGGGTTTCGGTGACGCGATAGGCGCAGGGGTCGGCGAAGAACGACATGATCTTCGTTACGTCGTGGCTGGGCCAGGAGGCGCAGAAGGCGTTGACGGCGTCGACGTTGGCTTTCTCGGCTGGGGTCCACTCAGCGGCTTCCGCGCGGGCGGCAAACGCGGCGATTCCCAGGCTGGCGGTGGTCAGGGCGTTACGGCGTGTGGGGTGCATGGTTGGTCCTTTCAGATTCTTCTAATATACTGGGTGGTCGCATGAAAACACGTGCCCTGTTTGCACTGCTATTCGCGGCGGTTTTGCTGCGGGCGGCTGATTATCCGGCTCCGGTCGAGGGCGACTGGGTGGTTCGCGACTTCCGCTTCCATACCGGCGAAACGCTGCCCGAGTTGCGCCTGCATTACGTGACGGTGGGTGCGCGCACCGGCGAGCCGGTGCTGATCCTGCACGGAACGAACGGAACTGGCGGTGGATTTTTGCGTGCGGATTTCGCGGGCGAGTTGTTTGGGCCCGGACAGCCGCTGGATGCGGCGACGCACTACCTCATCATGCCGGACGCGATTGGGGCGGGGAAGTCGTCGAAGCCTTCCGATGGACTGCGCACGAAATTCCCGCGGTACAACTACGACGACATGGTCGACGGACAGTACCGCTTGGTGAAGGAGCACCTGGGCGTCGGGCATTTGCGGCTGGTCATGGGCACTTCCATGGGCGGGATGCACGTGTGGACTTGGGGCGAGAAATATCCGGACTTCATGGACGCGCTGCTGCCTACCGCGGCTCAGCCCACCGAGGTCGCCGGTCGCAATTGGATGCTGCGGCGGATGGTGATCGATCTCATCCGCAACGATCCGGAGTGGAATGGTGGCAACTACGCCAAACAGCCGCGCAGCCTCCCGATGGCGCAGGTGTATTTCGGCGTCGCCACCAGTGGAGGCACGCAGGCGATCCACCGGGCCGCGCCGACGCGCGAGAAGGCCGACCAGCTTCTGGATCTGCGGCTGGCGCAACCTTCGAACGCCGACGCGAACGATGTGATCTATCAATTGGAAGCCTCGCGCGATTACAATCCCGCGCCTAAGCTGGAGACCATCCAAGCCAGGGTGCTGGCCATCAATTCGGCTGACGACGAACGGAATCCGCCGGAGCTGGGCATCATGGAGCGGGAGATCCGGCGGGTGAAGCTGGGGCGCTACGTGCTGATCCCCACCGGACCGGAGACGCGCGGGCATGGGACCATGGGGCTGGCGAAATTGTGGAAGCAGTATCTGGCGGAACTGATGCAGCCGCCGGTGCAGGCGTCGAAGTAGCTTAGGCTACCGCGGCCATGACGGCCGGGCGCACGGACATGAAATCGCGACGCTTGGGCGCCTCAGACGCCGACTCGTAGTGGGCGGCGAACAGCTTATGGGCGGGGGCGCAGGCCGGGTTGGGATAGAGTTGCACGAACATCTGGCCGATGGCCTTCCCGCGGAGTCCTTTGCAGATGGCCGCCACCTGGCGCGCTGTTCCGGCAGTACAGCTATCGCAGGTGAGGCCGACTTCGGAGCAAATCTGGGGCAAATTGTCGGTCATCGGCGTGTTCATCTGGAATCATTATGCCCTGTGGTTTAGCTCGGGCCAAGGGAATTGAGGTGGGTTAGGGCCACCTCTTTTGCGGGTATCCGGGCATCTGGCGCTGCTATCCTGAAACTTCCTATGGATCAAAACCAATTGCGCGTGCTCCTCGAAGAAGTGCGCGCGGGAGCAGTGGATATCGACGCGGCATTGGACCGGCTGCGTCACTTGCCGTTCGAGGATCTGGGCTTCGCGAAGGTGGATCATCACCGGGCGCTGCGTCATGGCATGCCGGAGGTGATTTTCGGGCCCGGCAAGACGGTGGATCAGATTTCCGGGATCGCGGCGGCGCTGCTGGCGAAGGCGCAGAATGTGCTGGTGACGCGCATTCCGCGTGAGGTTGCCGAGAGGTTGCAGCGGGAGCATGCGGGCGCCGAATACTTCGCGGCATCGGGTTCGCTGCGGGTCTGGCGGGACCGGACGCTGCACGGCAAGGGCAAGATCGCGGTGGTGTGCGCGGGCACTAGTGACCTGCCGGTGGCCGAGGAAGCGCAGGTCACCGCCGAGGTGATGGGCAATGAGGTGGATGTATTTCACGATGTCGGCGTGGCTGGGATTCACCGGCTGATGCATCATCGGGAGCGGTTAGCGGAGGCTCGGGTAGTGATCGTGTGTGCGGGGATGGAAGGCGCGCTGCCGAGCGTGGTGGGTGGATTGGTGATGGCTCCGGTGATCGCGGTCCCTACTAGTGTGGGCTACGGGGCGAGCTTTCAGGGCTTGGCTGCGCTGCTCGGCATGTTGAATAGTTGCGCCAGCAACGTCACAGTGGTGAATATCGACAACGGCTTCGGCGCCGGGTACGCGGCTAGCCTGATGAACCGTTTATAGGGCGCTACGCAGCGCCGGCTACTTTGACGCGGAGTTCTTCGGCGGACACGTCGAAACCGAAAACAGGGCCGGGCTTTTGTTGATTCCACCGGCTCATTTTCCAATGCACGCGTAAGTGGCGCACATCGGGGATATCGGTCAGATCTACCGGCAACGAATACGTTCCGCAATACGACTTCTTGGGAAATGCTGCCACCGGCTGCCAAGTGGTGCGATCGCGAGAGCCGTGGACGCTCACTTCCAGGGTCTCCCGCTCCAGAATGCGACTGACGCGTAGGGTAAGCAGTAGGCGCTTGCCTTGCGTGGCTTCGAGCGCTACTTCTGCACCGTGGCCGTCTTCCCGCACAACACATTCGGGAAGAAGAGATAAAGGAGTCATGGGGCCTCCTCCCTTCAGCCTCGCACATTTGTCAGCAAAATGAAAGCGTTTTAATGGGCGGTGTAGCTCTTGCTGAAGCCGTTGCGACCGTTGGTCACAGTGAATTTGCCGTCGCGCGCGACTGAGGCTTGCAGCCAATTTCCTTTGCAGTCGACGGTGTCTTCGAGGTTCGCAATCATGTCGGGCGTCGTATTGTGTTTGGGGTCGGGATCAAGTAATGACAGATGCCCTTGCCAGATGCCCTCGATACCCGGCAGCTTGGCCAGACGCAGGTATGCGTTTTTCTCATACGGGGCCACAGTCTTGCCCGGCGGGTTGGCGGACTTGACGTTCGCATCCAGTTGTCCCATGCCCTTGCGCGGGCCGTTGTTCACGACGACGACCTGCGGTTGAATCGCTCCCAATAGCGCGGGTGCTCCGGCGCCGTCGAAGGAGCCGTGGCGTCCGGTTTGGTAGAGCGTGACTTTGCCGAGCTTGTTCACGGGGCACGCGAGTTCCATTTCCTTGGACCAATCGAGATCGATCAGGTTCAGGTAGGTGAACTTTCCATAGGAGAGCAGCACGCCGACGCCGCGCGCGTTCTCGGGGCCGGCTGATTCTTTCCGCTCCGCATCAGCGCACAGTGGATTGGGGCCGCCGCCGTTGATGGGGTTCGCGAGCACTTCCTGGTTCGAAGAGACGATGACGACGTTCAAGCCTTTTATGGGAATGGTGTCGCCTGGTTTGACGATAGTACGCTTGCCGCGGGACGCGGCGCGGTATTCGTCGAGCCAGCGCTTGTTCTCGATTTCGATGGCGTCGCCGCGATCATAGAACTTGGCGATGGGCATCAGCTTCGAGAGGGCCGTCAGGCCACCGGCGTGGTCGGCGTGGAAGTGGCTCATGACCAGGTAGTCGATCTTCTTCAAGCCGGCTCGCTGGGCTGCCGCGAAGATGCGTTTAGCGTCGCGGTCGCCTACGGTCCAGCCGGTGTCGATCAGCAGGGATTCGCCCGACGGGGAAACGATGAGCGTGGACGCTCCACCTTCGACGTCGATCCAGTACATGTTGAGGTCGGCTGCCGGGGCGCTGATCGCCAACAGCAAAAGCAGGGGGCAGAGGATACTGTCCCTCATAGGTTTCGCAGGCGCTCGGCGGCTGCCTCTAGGGTCGCTGGTTTTTTGGGGAAGCAGAAGCGGATCATTTGATCACCATCCTGGGGATTGGAGAAGAAACAGGAACCCGGTACGGCTGCAACACCAATTTTTTCTACTAAATAGCGCCCGAAAGTCATGTCGTCCTTGAAGCCGAAGCCGGAGATATCGGTCATCACATAATAAGCGCCTTGGGGGCGGTAGCAGCGGAAACCGACGGGGGTGAGCATGTCGATCATGGCGGTGCATCGCTCATTATATTTTTCGGCTAGCTCGGTGTAATAGGAGTCCGGCAGGGCCAATGCCGTCACGCCGGCGATCTGTAGGGGGTGGGCCGCACCGACGGTGAGGAAGTCGTGGACTTTGCGGATGGAATCGGTCAGGTCGGGACTGGCCAAGACCCAGCCTACGCGCCATCCGGTTACTGAATAGGTCTTGCTGAGGCTGTTGACTAAGATGGTCCGGTCACGCATGCCGGGGAGCTGCATCATGGGGATGTGCTGGGCGCCATCGTAGAGGATGTGTTCGTAGATCTCATCGGTGATGGCGAGGGCATCGAATTCCTGGCAGAGTTCGGCGATGAAGGTGAGCTCTTCGCGGTTGAAGACGCGGCCGGTGGGGTTGTTGGGCGAGTTCAGGATGATGGCTTTGGTCCGCGATGAAAAAGCCCGGCGCAGTTCGTCGCGGTCGAAGGTCCAATCGGGAGGGCGTAGGGCCACCAGTTTGCGCGTGCAGCCGCACAGCACGGAATCGGGACCGTAGTTTTCGTAGAACGGTTCGAAGACCACCAGTTCGTCGCCTGGGTTGGTGACGCCTGTGAGCGACGCGATCATGCCTTCGGTGGCTCCGCAGACCACGGTGATTTCGCGCTCGGGGTCGAAGTCGAGCTGGTAATGGCGGCGGTATTTGGCGGCGATGGCATCGCGAAACGGCTTCGCGCCCCAGGTGATGGAATATTGGTTGATGTCGGCTTCGATAGCTTCGATGGCGGCGCGCTTGAGGATGTCAGGGGCGGGGAAGTCGGGATAGCCTTGCGCGAGGTTGACGGCGTTGTACTGAAACGCCAGTCGCGTCATTTCGCGGATGACACTTTCGTTGAGCCCGGCGGCGCGTTCGCTGCGGAAGCGCAGGCGAACGTCAGTGGGCGCCAGTTGCGCGAGAACTTTTCCTTCGCTGATCGATCCCATTTGAATAGGATACCGGTTTGGTGGGAACGGGTGGCTTTTCGTTGGCGTACAACTGGCGATAGATATCGGCGTTGCGCAGGACGATCTGGATGTACTCGCGAGTCTGCGTGAAAGGCACGGTTTCGACGAACTCGGCGGCTTCGCGGAACTCGCCCCACGTGGACCAGGTTTTGGCCCGGCTAAGCCCGGCGTTGTAGGCGGCGAGCGCGGCTTCCCAGCGTCCTTCCAGGCTGTCGGCCACGGACTTCAAGTAGAACGAGCCTAATTTTAAGTTGACTTGCGGTTGGAACAGGCTGGCCGTTGAATACGGTTTGACGCGCAACTGGCGGCTGAGCTCGCGGCCGGTCGAGGGCATGATCTGCGTGAGCCCGCGCGCGCTCGCGACGGAAACGGCTTTGGGGTTGAACTCGGATTCCTGGCGCGCCAGGGCGGCAAATAGGAACGGGTCGAGATTGTTCTGGCGGGCGAAGCGTTCGAAGTCGGCGCGATAGGGCAGAGGGAAGGCCAGCTTCCAGAATTCGTTGGGGGCGGAGTCGATGCGCAGGTATAGGTAGTCGGGAGCGTAACGCTTCAGGTAGCGCATGGCTTGATCGGGTTGTGCCCGGCGGTTGGCCATGGTCGCTAGCTCCAAGCCCATGACGTGCGGCTGGTCTTCGTTCTGGGCGGCATAGCGGAGCTCGGTCTCGGCCCAATCGTCGAGGCCTGCGGAGGCCAATAGGCGTGCACGTTCCAGGCGCAGCTTCGCGGTGGCATTGGGTTCGAAATTACGCACACGCGCGCGGGTGTTGAAGGTTACGGTGTGCAGGAAATCGCTAACGGACGCGGAGGGTGCAGCGGCGGTTGCGGGCAATGCGGCCAAGCGTTCGCGGGCGAGGCCGGTATAGAAGTAATTGGGATACTCGCGGATGATCTCGCTATAGTAGGCGCGCGCGGCGGCGGGATCGTCGGAGCCTTCAGCTAAGCGTGCCAGAAAGTAGAGGGCGGCGGACGATTCATCGGAGTTGGGGAACAGGCGCAGGTGCTCGCGCAGCAAATCGCGTGCGTCGTCTTTACGGCGCAGGTAATGTGCCCAGGTAACTTTCCAGTGGCAACCGCCGGCGCGGGTTTCCTTTGGGAAAGACTCGTAGCAGGCGCGGAAGAGCGGCTCATAGGAGTCCACCTGATTTTCGACCAGATAGGAATTGGCGACCGCGAGGAGTGCATCCAGGCGCCAGGTGGACGTGGCATGCAAGCTGGCCAATTGATCCAGCACGCCGTTCATACTGTCGCGATCGTTGAAGCGGCGGGCACACAGCAGCAGGTAATACATGCGTTCGGCGTCGGCTGCGGGAGAGTCAACGGTAAGGCCGGCTAGATACTTCTGTGCGGCTTTGGTGTCCTTCAAATTGTATTGGACGACGCCAATTTTCACCTGCGCGGTGTCGCGTTCGACGCCCGTGAGGCGCGGCAGCAGGGCGATGAGTTCCTTGCGGGCCTTTTCCGTTTGCCCTGCGTCCAGCAATTTGAGAGCTCGCCCGAGCATTGCGTTGCCGAGGGCGGGCGGATATTTGTCGCCCAGTTGCGATTCGAGATTCGCCGCCAAGGCGTCGGCTTCGGCGGCTTCACTCGCGATAGGGTAGCCGTAGTAAACGCGTTGTGCATAGACGGCGGCACTGACGGGATCGCCCGAGGCAGCGAATGCTTTGGCCATCGCCAGATCGGCTTGTGGCTGCGGGACGGCGGTGTAATATTTGCGCAGCAACGTCACGGCGGCGGAGGTATTGCCGGTTTGTTGATACGCTTGCGCGCCTAACAAGGCGGCTCGGCCGATGAGCGGCGAGGTGGGAGTCTGAGCCCACACCGGCTCTAGTGCCACGGGTACCGCTGCGTAATTTCCGGTGCTGAATTCGGCGGTGGCGCGGAACCAACCGATGTAATCGCCTAGCTTAGGAAGCTTACGGTCGAGGCCCTTGAGGATGGCGACTGCTGCGGCTTCGCGATTGGATTGCAGCGCGGCGACGGCGGATTTGAGTTCGGAGACAGCATCGCCTTGCGCTGCCAAGGAAACAGTAATGCCGGCGAAAGCCAACGTTGCCAACACCGGAACACGCCAGTTCGCGCGAAAGCATTCACGCCGGATCATGTTCTAACCGAATTGTCGCATTGATTGAGGCTGGTGGGAAGGGTAAATGTTACCTAAGCGTCTTCGGGGTCATCAGACGCCAGGCTTCGCGAATATGCTCGGCTAGTCGGTCGTCACCGATGGCACTCAGTTCGACTTCGATCCAGCCGCGAACGCCAACGTAACGTGGTTTGAAATACGTGGTGGGTGCTGTGTGGATGAGCAATGCCTGCGGTCGGTCCGCCGTGCGAGAGTTTTTCAGTGGGCTCTGGCAGCGCCATGCAGATGCGGCGTAGGTGGTCTTCATTCATCGCGGGAAGTCCGGATGGTTGCGGACGGCTTCGGCTTGCCATAAGTGACGGCGGTCGTGCGCGGTGACGAGTTCGAAGCGCGCTCCTAGAGGCATCTTGACGAGGGTGCTTAGGAGCGGGAGTGACGCGGGCATTCGGGTTTTCACTCGTGACAGATGCAGACCGGCGGCGCTTTGGGCTAGCGCGCGCAATTCCTTCGAGATCCTGCGGAATTCCCCTAGTGTGGCTTGGGGATCGGATTCCTCGGGCGGCATGTAACGCTTGGGCGCTTTGAATTTGCGCTTCGCTGGAGGCTCCATACTAGCTACGAATTTGCGGCTTAGAAATCCGTAGCTGAAGGGGCCTTCGCCGGTGAGGCGGCGCGATTTACCGTCAGCGATGGCGATGCGGATCGGAGCAAGGTCTTGTCCGTCCACCACATTTAAGTGTGAGAGGCACTGGGCGATCGACCAGCTCGCCGCGTCGGGGCGCCAGTTGAACTGTTGGTGCGATAGGCCTGCGGCGAGCGACTCGGCGTGGCTCACGTTGGCGTCGATCTCGGTGATCAGAACTGCGAGGTCATTATTCACTAGTTCGCTGGTTCGAGGCGGAGCAGCGCGCCGTCTGCTTCTTCGGTGAGGACGTAGAGGTAGCCGTCGGGGCCTTGGCGGACGTCGCGGATGCGCTGGTGAAGGTCGAGGAGTAACGATTCGCGGCGCAATTCTTCCATTTTCGCGTTGAAAACGACGCGCTCCAGACGGCCGGTGCCGGGGATCTCTCCTTGGCGCATGCCGCCTACGAAGATGTTGCCCTTCCAGGCAGGGAAACGGTCACCCGTGTAGAAGGTCATGCCGGAGAGGGCGATAGATGGTATCCACACTACCAGGGGTTCGGTGATGCCTTCGCGCGAGGGCGAGTCGGCCAGACGGGGGCCCTCGTAGGTGCGTCCGTAACTGACGAGCGGCCAGCCGTAGTTGTGACCGGGTAGGATGAGGTTAATCTCGTCGCCGCCGTTGGGGCCGTTCTCGTTGGTGAAGACCGCTCCGGTTTCAGGATGAATGAAGAGGCCCAGTTGATTGCGGTGACCCAGGCTATAAATCTCCGGCTTGTATCCGGCGCGTCCGACGAAGGGGTTATCGCTGGGCACGGTGCCGTCGTCGCGGAGGCGCAGAACTTTGCCGTAAACGCTCATGGGGTTCTGCGCCAAGTTGCCGGTGGCGGCACCGGTGGTCATATAGATCAGGCCGTCGCGGGCGAAGGCCATTCGCGAGGCGCTGGTGGTGGCGGTGGGCTCGCCGACGAAGATCTCCTCGACGTCTTTCAAAGTGCCGCCATCCAAGCGGCCGCGGGCGAGGGTAATCGCGAACTGGTTATTTTCGGCGGGCTTGGCGTAAGTGAGATACGCTAATTTGTTTTCGGCGAACTTGGGATGCAGGGCTACGTCGAAGAGTCCGGCGAGGCGCACGTTGTACACTTTCGGGACACCCGCGAGCGGTGTGGGATCGAGCACCCCGTCGCGGACCAGGCGGAGGTTGCCGCCGCGTTCGGTGATCAGCATGTTGCCGTCCGGCAAGAAAGCCAGGCTCCAGGGATGGACTAAACCACGGGCGACTACTACTACGCGAACCTTGTGCTGCTCGGCGGTGTCGAAGATGAAAGGGCCCGCGCCCAAAGCTACGTGCGGGACGCCGATGGGCGGCGCTTGTTGTCCAAAGATGACGGTGGCTACAAAGATCGCTAAGCAGTAAGACCGGAGAGACATGGTTTCGATTATATCCACGTCTATATCCAGCGCCGAACGCGGGACTGGTAGGCGCTGTACTCGCGGCCGAAGAGCGAGGTGAGCGCGCGTTCCTCGGGTGCGATTTGGAAGCGGTTGATGTAGAGCATGTACACGGGGAGCAACAGGAAGGGGAGCGCGTTCGACAAAAAGATGGCCCAAGCGGTGAGTTCCAGAAGGAGCCCGAGATACATGGGGTTTCGCGTCACTCTATAAATGCCCCAACTCACAAGGGAAGAGGACCTTTCAGGGGTGGTCGGGTTGACTGTGGTTTTGGCGCGCGCGAAGGTGACGACCCCGGCAATGGCGGTGGCGAGGCCGGCTGCCGCTAGGATGATCGCGATGAGGGTGCGCGCGGGAATTGCGAAAGCCAGAGCCGGTGCGGCGAGTGACAGCAGCCACATCAGCACCGCGATGACTAGTGCGACGGCGGGCGGGGGAACTTTCAATTCAAGAGATCGCATGACGCCTCCTCAGCAGAATTGTGCCGATCCCGTATTCCATTTTAGGTGCGGCCCTTTTGGACTACTTTGGGCACTACAAAAAGGAAAGGGATCACGATTAGGATCACCAGCGCCGCGTACACATTTATCAGGGCCGATAGGGCAGCGACGGCATACAGGCTGAAGGCCCAGCAGCCGCGTTTCCATTCGCGCCGGCGCTCCGCGATGGTCACCGATTCCAGGCACAGATCGCTCCTGAAGAATACATAGTGGAACATAACCGAGAAGCTCAGAGCAGCCAGGCAGAGCACCAGCGCATAGAGGGAGACGACGGCTGGCAACCTGGGATAGTCTCCGATGAACGCTGTGGTGAAAGGCACGACCGCTAGCCAAAACAGGAGTACGTTGTTATACCAAAGCAGCTTCCAGTTGGTGTAGGCAACGACCGCGAACATGTGATGATGATTGACCCAGAATATAGCAACGGTGACGAAGCTGATAGCGAAGCTAACAAGCTTGGGGGCAATGCCAAGCAACGCATGCAGCACGCCAAGCGTGGAGTGAGTGGTCAACATTGGCACTCGCACCTCGAAAATAAGCAAAGTGATGATGATCGCCATGACACCGTCGCTAAAGGCTTCCAGGCGCCCGATGCCTTTTATGTGTTGGCTGCGATCCACGCGATTCGGTTCCGCTCTACACTACCACGGAACCCGCGCAGGGCCGTTAGGCTTGCAACGGCAGATAGGCGGCGCCGAAGAGGCCGGCGTCGCCACCGAGCGCGGCGCGTTCGATGCGCGGCGGGTTCTTGCGGTAGATAAAAGAGCGGCGGGAGGCTTCGGCTAGCATGGGCGGTTCGAATAGTTCCCAGGCCGCGGTCATGCCGCCTCCTAATAGGTACAGGGGAAAGTTGAAGGTGTTAATCAGTGACGCGAGCAGGGTGCCGAGGGAAATGCCAACGGACTCGAAGATGGCTTGGGCTCGGTCATTGCCGCCTTTGGCGAGGTGGAAGACGTCTTCGGACGACAGGTCGTGGCCCAGGTTCATCAGGCGCGCCATGGCGGAGACTGCCGTAGCCGACGCGTACTTTTCGACGCATCCGGTGTTGCCGCAGCCACAGGGATAGCCGTTGGGCGAGATGGTGGTGTGGCCGATCTCGCCGGCCATGCCCAGGTAGCCGCGCAGAATATTTCCGTTGACGATGATGCCGCCGCCGATGCCGGTGCCTAGTGTGAGCAGGATGAGGTCGTTTACGTCGCGGCCGGCGCCCATCCATTTTTCGCCAAGCGCGGCGGCGTTGGCGTCGTTTTCAAGAATCACTTTGGCGCCTAGGCGTTTTTCGATTTCATCGCGCACGGGATAGTTGTCGAATTCGGGGAGGTTGGGCGCGCCTACTACGATGCCTTGGTCCATTAAGATGAATCCGGGGACGCCGACGCCGACGCCCGCGAGCTTTCGGTCGGGCAAGCCGGCTTGCAGCTTCTCGATCGAGACCACCATGTCGTTGATCACGGCGTTGCGTCCCGCGCCCACGGGCGTGGAGCCGGCGATCTTGTTCAGCATTTTGCCGTCGCGGCTGACGGCGGCGGCGCGTAGGTTGGTGCCGCCTAGATCTACACCTATCGCGTAATCAGTCATATTTGAATTTTCGAGAACACGTAGCCGCCTAGAGTCAGCACCACGGCGGTGACCACGGCCAGTACGGAGAGGTCCAACGGAACCCCAAAATGCGTGACTCCGATGAGCGCGTAACGCAGGCCGTCGACGCTGTAGGATAGCGGGTCCAGAGTGGCGATGATGCTCAAGGCGCGCGGGACGTTGGTTAACGGGAACAGGGCTCCGGAGAGGAAGAAGATGGGCATCACCAGAAAGTTCATCACCAGCTGGAAACCCTGGAAATCGGGCAGAAGGCAGCCGAGCGCGGTGCCGACCGCCGTGAATAACAACGCGGTCAAAATCAGAAATACGAATGCCAACGGGAGCAGGGTTAGCGAAGGCGTGCGGAAGCCTACTGCCAGGCAGATGCAAAACACCGCCACTCCTTGCAGCACGGATACGGTGGCGCCGCCGAGGGTGCGGCCGATCATGATTAAGATGCGCGGCACGGGGGCGACGAGGGTTTCTTTCAGGAAGCCGAACTGGCGGTCCCAGATTACTTCGATGCCCGAAAAGATGGATGTGAAGAGAACCGACATGGTGATCACGCCGGGCGCCAGGAATTGAATATAGTTACCTTGACCGGCGCGCTGGAACATGGATCCGAAGCCGAATCCGAACGCCAGCAGAAATAGTAGCGGCTGTCCAAAGGACGCGATGATGCGGGCGCGCGCCCGTGCTGAACGCTTCAACTGCCGCAACCACAGAATATAAATAACGTTCATCAGTTTCTTTTCCGGCCGAAGGCGCGGCTCATGCTGCGCAACTGGTCGAGTCCGCTGGCTTCTTCTTCGCGAATGGTGTTGCCGGTGAGCGCGAGGAAGGCTTGCTCCAGGGAATCGGTGGCGGTCTGCTGCTTCAACTCGTCGGGCGTGCCCTGCGCGATGATCTTGCCGTGATCGATGATGGCGATGCGGTGGGCAATGCGCTCGGCTTCCTCCATGTAATGGGTGGTGAGGAAGACGGTGACCTGCTCTTCTTCGTTGAGCTTCTTGACGTGGGTCCAGAGCTGATTGCGGGTTTGCGGGTCCAGGCCCAGCGTGGGTTCGTCGAGGAAGATGATCTTAGGCGTGTGCAACAGGCTGCGCGCGATTTCCAGGCGGCGCCGCATGCCGCCGGAGAATTGTTTGACCGGATCTTTGCGGCGCTCCCAGAGCTCGAAAAGTTTGAGCAGGCGTTCGATGCGTTCCCGACGCACGGTGCGCGGGACGCTGTAGAGCACGCCGTGGAAGTCCATGTTCTCGTAGGCGGTGAGTTCGTCGTCGACGCTGGGGTCTTGGAATACGATGC
>Ga0207707_10002293_pt1 | contig 17258 bp, 15 predicted proteins | sample KBSC83BmetaG_FD_184336 | JGI IMG/M metagenome (GOLD analysis project Ga0207707, IMG submission 184336) | Corn rhizosphere microbial communities from Kellogg Biological Station, Michigan, USA - KBS C8-3B metaG (SPAdes) (version 2) | ecosystem: Host-associated > Plants > Roots > Rhizosphere ...
CGATGGCGACGTTGAACGGCGGCCGGGACAGCAGCTTCAGGTTGCTGTCCTGCTGGATCACGGGGATGTCCTGCGGCTCGACGAGGTCGTAGCCCTGGATCTCACCGTTCTGCAGCGCCTGCAGCCGTGCCGCGTTGTCCGAGATCGGCTTGAAGATCAGCGTGCTGAGCTTCGCCTTCGGGCCCCAGTAGTTCGGGTTGCGGACGAGCGTGAGCTTGTCGCCGCGCGTCCACGACTGGAGCATGAAGGGGCCGGTGCCCGTCGGATGCTGCGTCGCGTACGTCCCGGTCGGGTGGAAGACGCCGTCGGCGTCGACGCTGCCCTGGTTCGCGCCGTACTTGTTCATCGCCGTCGGGCTCTCCATGAAGAACGACGGCAGCGACAGTGCGCCGAGGAACGAGGCGGACGGAGCGGTCAGGTTGATCGTGACGCTCGAGGTGCCCTTCGCCAGGCAGCTCTTGAAGAGGCTGCCCTTCGGAGCACCGGACTTCGGATCGTACTTCTTGAACCCACCGAACACGGTCTGCCAGTAGTACGTGGCGCTCGGGTTCTGGAACGACCCCGTGAAGTTGTACCAACGGTTGAAGTTCGCGCATACGGCGGCGGCGTTGAACGGCGTGCCGTCGGTGAACTTGACGCCCTGGCGAAGCGTGAACGTCCACGACCTGCCGGCGTTCGACGACTTCCACGCAGTCGCAAGCGACGGAGCGACGGTGGTCGTTCCCGGCTTGAGGCTGACGAGGCCCTCGTAGATCTGAATGATCACGCGGCCGGACTCGCCGTCCGAGATCAGCGCGCCGTCGAGCGCAACCGGATCCGCTGACGAGCCGAACACGAGCGTGTCACTTGCAGTCTTGTGTGCCCTCGCGCCGTACGCGACCGCGACGACGGCGAGTGCCACAAGGCCAAAGCCGATCATGGCCTTGGTCAGGTTTCTCATAGAGGTTCCTTTCGGGGGGACGAAGGATCAAGTATGTCTAACGTTCAGGTGCAAATCCACTTGAAGAAACCGGATATCTCACCTCCCGAGCTCGCCGAGCTGAGCGAGCTCTTGCGCATTCCGTCGATCAGCGCCGACCCGGATCACGCGGGCGACCTGCGCGCCGCGGCGGACTGGCTCGTGGCGCTCTTTCGCCGCGGCGGAGCCGATGCCGAGATCGTCGAGCGCTCCGGCCGGCCGATCGTCGACGCCCGCGTGCGAAGCAGCACGGCCGGCGCGCCGCGCGTGCTCTGTTACGGCCATTTCGACGTCCAGTCGCCGGCGCCGCTCGACCTCTGGGAGAGCGAGCCGTTCGCGCCGGAGGTGCGCGACGGCTGGCTATACGCGCGCGGTGTCGCCGACGACAAGGGCGGATCGTGGGCGCTCGCTCGCGCCGCGCTCGACCTTGCCGCGACAGGGGAGCTCCCGGTTGACGTCCGGTTCCTGCTCGACTGCGAGGAGGAAGTCGGCGGCACGTCGATCCTCGGCTATCTCGAAGAGACCCGCGATGCGGAGACGGCGTGCGTGATCTTCGACGCGCCGATGCTCGACGACGAGACGCCGGTGCTCGGGATCGCCACACGCGGGACGCTCTACCTGCATGTCGAGGTGCGAACCGGCGAACGCGACCTCCACTCCGGAGCGTACGGCGGCGCGGCGTTGAACGCCCTGCACGTCCTCGTCGACATCCTCGCGCGAGTGCTCCCGCAGGACGGCCGGCTGCCGGACGTGCTCCAGGCCGGCGTCGTGCCGCCGGACGCGTCGGAGCTCGCGGGCTGGGAGCGGCTGCCGGCGGGTGACGCACAGCTCGCCGCTCAGGGCGCCGTCCCGTCGGACGGGGCCGCGGCGCGCGAGTTCTACCTCCGCACCTGGGCGCTGCCGTCGATCGACGTGAACGGCATCGAAGGCGGCTCGCCCGTTCTCCAGCGCACGATCGTCACGTCGGCTGCGCGCGCCAACCTCTCGATGCGGCTCGCACCGGGCCAGACGGTGGAGGTCGTGCTGCCGGTCCTGCGCGCCGAGCTCACCCGCGATCTGCCGCCGGGCGCGCAGGTCGAGGTGACGCACGTCGCCTCGTGCGACCCCGGCAGCACCCCGCCCGACGCGCCGGCGATCGAGCTCGCGAGCGCGGCGATCGAGCGGGCGACCGGTGTCCGCCCGCTCCGGCTGCGCGGCGGCGGGTCGCTGCCGATCTTCCCGGTCCTGGAGCGCCTCGGGATCCCGGTGATCGCAACCGGGTTCGACGTCCCGTCCGGGAACGTCCACGCGCCCAACGAGCGCATGAGAGTGGCGAATCTCGCTCTGGCGCTGGCAAGCGCACGCGAGCTGTTCCTGGCGTTCGGGGAGCTGAACGCCATCTGAGTTGCGGGCCGGGCCGATCGGCCGCAGACTGGGGTTGATGGGGTTGGAGCTTTCGGATTCTGCGCTCGTGGCGCGCTGCCGCGCGGGCGACGACTCGGCCTGGGCACTGCTCGTCGATCGCTTCTCCCGGTACGTCTACGCGATCTGCAGCCAGGGCTTCCGGCTGTCGCGACCGGACGCCGAAGACGTCTTCCAGGACGTGTTCACCAAGGCGTACGAGAACCTGTCCAAGCTGCGGAACGACGACGCGATCCGGCCCTGGCTCGCCCAGCTCACGCGTCGGCTCTGCATCGACCGCCTGCGCGAGGCGACGCGTGAGGTGCCGGTCGAGGAGCTCGAGCCGGACGGGATGGACGAGCTGATCGAGACGCTCGACGACGCGCTCACCGTGCGGGAGGCGATGGCTCTCATCGGGGAGCCGTGCGGCGACATGCTCGACCGCTTCTTCGCCCGCGACCAGAGTTACCGCACGATCGGCGACGAGCTCGATCTGCCCGCAGGCACCATTGCAAGCCGTATTTCACGCTGCCTCGAGAAGTTGAAGGGCGCGATGGAAGATTCCGGGGCTCTCGTCAGTCCTGAAGTCGGGTGATTTGAGAAATGGCGACATTCGACATCGAAGAGCTCGGCCGCCTGATTGCGGCGCTTCCCCCGACGCCCGAGGGTTGGGTGCGCGCGGCGCAGGAGCTGCCGCAGGTGAGGCGTGGGCTCGACGACCTCCTGGCTCGCGCCGAAGCAGACGTCGCGCTGCGGGCGAGGCTGATCGCCGACCTCGAATCCACCCTCGCAGACGCCGGGATCGAGCCGACACGGCACGTGCTCGCCGACGTCCGCGAACGGTTGCGCTCCCCCTAGCGGTGGAGGCCCCTCGCACCGGAAGGCCGGCCGCCGCCGGGCCCGCCACTGCGCAGGCGGGTGCGGCGGCGGCCTCTGTCGTCGCTGCGGCGGCACGCGCGAGCGGTGACCCGACGGGCGCCAGCCAGGCGGAAGCGCTGGCCGGCCGGCTGCGACGACTCGCCGAGGAAGACGCCGAGGCCCTGGAGGCGGCGCGGGCGGCCTTCCCGGAGACGGAGCCCGAGACATCCGACCCACGGCGCGACTTCTCGTTCGCGCGCATGCTCGACCGCGCGGCCGCGGCACCGCTCGCGATCGCGGAGGCGTGCGCAGACGTTGCGATCCTGGCGCGCTCGCTCGCCGCTCACGTCGATCCTGCGCTCGGCCCCGATCTCGAGGCCGCGGCGCGCCTGGCGGGCGGCGCGGCGAAGGCGGCGGCCCACCTGGTCGAGGTCAACCTCGCCGTGGGCGAGGACGACGAACGGCTGCGGCGTGCCCGCCGCGCTGCCGAGCTGGCATGAGCGAAGAGAAGCTCTTTCCGGCGTGGTCGCTGCCGCGGGAGGCCGCGGCCCAGATCTCGCTCGCCAACCCGCTTCCCGAGAAGGTCGACCGCGCGTGGGCGATCGAAGGATCGACCGGCACCGGGGTGCGCGTCTGCATCCTCGACAGCGGTGTCGAGCGCAACCACCCGCTTGTCGGCGAGATTCAGAGCGCGGTCGCGATCTCGCTCGGCCCGGAGGGCGAGACGATCGCCGACGAGGACGTCGAGGGCGATCTCTGCGGGCACGGCACCGCGTGCGCGGGCGTCGTCCGGTCGCTGGCGCCGGACGCGGAGATCCATTCCGTACGCGTGCTCGGCGCCGGCTTCAAGGGCTCGGGGAAGACACTCCTTGCGGGCCTCCGCTGGGCGATCGAGCAGGGATTCGACATCGTCAACATGAGCCTCTCCACGACGAAGCGCGACCTCGGCGAGACGCTGCACGATCTGGCTGACTCGGCCTACTTCCAGCGCACGATGCTGATCGCGTCGGCGCACAACATGCCGGTCGAGTCCTACCCGTGGCGGTTCTCGTCCGTCGTCTCCGTCGGCAGCCACGAGGAGAGCGACCCGCTCGTCTTCTACGCGAACCCCGATCCGCCGGTGGAGTTCTTCGCGCGCGGCGTCGACGTCGAGCTCGCCTGGCTCGGCGGCGAATCGATCCGCGCGACCGGCAACAGCTTCGCGACGCCCGCCCTCTCCGGCATCGCCGCGCTCGTGCTCGGCAAGCACCCCGGCCTGACACCGTTCCAGGTGAAGACCGTCCTGTACCTGATCTCGACGAACGTGGGAGGCTAGAACGCATGGTTGAACGCCTCGAAGCAGCGGTCGCCGCGGCCGTCCTGCCGGCGGAGGAGGACTTCGCCGAGCTCCTGCGCTCGATCGTCGTCGTCGCGCGCGCCATCTTCGGCGCGCAGGCGTCGTCGATCCTCCTCTTCGACGAGGAGACGGACGAGCTCGTGTTCGCCGCCGTCGCGAACGAACGCGAGCAGCACCTCATCGGCCGGCGCTTCCCGTCGTCCCAAGGCATCGCCGGCTGGGTGCTCTCGGCGCGCACGCCGCTCGTGCTCGAGGACGTGCGCAGCGATCCGCGCCACTCGAAGGACGTCGCGGCGAGCACCGGGTACGCGCCGAAGGGGCTGATGGCGGTCCCGCTCCTGCACGACGAGGAGCCGCTGGGCGTCCTGCAGGTGCTCGACCGGCCAGAGCGGTCGACGTTCTCGCTCGCCGAGATGGAACTGCTCGGCCTGTTCGCGACGCAGGCCGCGACGGCGCTGGCGCTTCTGCGGAGAGCGCGCCGCGCGCGCGCCGCGCTGGAGGGAGACCCGGGCGCGGTGTCGGTCGCCTCGGTCGCCGCTGCGCTCGAGCGGCTCGACGAGTCGCGGCGCGACGCGGGCCGCGCGCTCCTCGACGCGCTCGCAAAGGTTCTCGGATAACGCGAAGGGCTCCTTGCGGAGCCCTTCGCGATCTTCCCTATCGCAAGCCGCTTACTTCTGAAGCATGTGCCCTTCGACGTCGTCGTCGCCGCCGTCATCGTTGCGGCCCTTCTGCAGGCCGCCCTTCTGCAGGCCGCCCTTCTGCATCCCGTGCGCCTCGACGTCGTCGTCGCCGCCCTCGTCGTTGAAACCCTTCTGCAGGCCGCCCTTCTGCAGGCCGCCCTTCTGCATTCCGTGGGCCTCGACGTCTTCGTTCTCGTGAGTCTGCTCGTCCGACATTTCCAAATCCTCCTTTAGGTTTCCGCGAGCCCCTCGCGGAAGAGACACCGACAAGACGGGTGTCAGGGCAGAAATCTTCCCTGCCCTTCCACAATCCGTCAAACAATGCGATTCTCTGGCCATCGGAACGCTCCGGGGGCACGTTTCTGAGTCCGCCGCCGCGCTGCGCGGCGTCTTCCGGAGCCCCGGCCTCCGGCGTATCCAGCTGGCCTTCCTCGGGTCGATCCTCGGGATCTACGCCAACGTCGTCGCGGTCTCGATCTACGCGTTCCACCACGGCGGCGCGACGGCCGTCGGGCTCGTCATGTTCGGCCGGATGGGTGCTGCGGCGGTCGCGGCGCCCTTCACCGCAAGCCTCGCGGATCGCCACGAGCAGCGGCGTGTGATGCTCGCGACCGACCTTGTCCGGGTCGCAACGCTGGCCGGGATCGCCGCGTCCGCCGCGGCGGGTATCGCTGCGGGCGTCTATGCCCTGGCGATCCTCACCTCGATCGTCAGCACGGCGTTCCGGCCGGCCGAGGCCTCGCTCATCCCGCGGCTCGCGGACACCCCCGAGGAGCTGACTGCGGCGAACGTGACGACAAGCACGTTCGACAGTGTCGGCGCGTTTGCGGGACCGGCGGTTGGCGCGCTGCTCTACACGCTCGGCGGGCCGTCACTCGCGTTCCTGTGCGTCTCCCTCACCTACCTGTGGAGCGCGTCCTTCGTCGCGCGGATCCCGAGGACGGAGCGGCCCGAGCCGCCGGCCGACGCACACGAGGACTCGGGCGGGATCGCGGCCGGCTTCCGCGCGGTGAAGGGCGAACCGCGCCTGCGCGTCGTGATCGGGCTCTACGCGGCGCAGACGATGGTCGCCGGCGCGTACAGCGTGCTGGTGGTCGTCGTCGCGCTCGAGCTCCTCGACCTCGGCAACGCGGGCGTCGGGTTCCTGCAGGCCGCGACGGGCGTGGGTGCGATCGTCGGTGCGATCGTCGCGCTCGCGCTCGTCGGGCGAAAGCGCACCGCGGCGAACTTCGGTTTCGGCCTCGCGTGCTTCGGCGCGCCGCTGCTCGCACTCGCGGCGCTGCCGCGCACGGGGGCGGCGATCGTGGCGCTCGCCCTGCTCGGGATCGGGAACAGCGTCGTCGACATCTCCGCGGTGACGCTCATCCAGCGAACCGCCTCCGCAGCGGTCGCGGGCCGCGTGTTCGGGCTCGTCGAGGCGGCGGCGGTCGGCGGTCTCGGCATCGGCTCGGTGCTCACGCCGCTCCTGCTCCACCTCGCCGGCACGCGCTGGACGCTCGCGATCGCCGGCGCGATCCTCCCGCTCCTCTCGCTCGTGATGCGGCCGGCGCTCAACTCGATCGACGCCGGTGCGCACGTGCCGCAGGCGCAGCTTGCCGCGATCGCGACCGTGCCCTTCCTCGACGTCCTGCCGATCCAGCAGAAGGAGGCGCTCGCTGCCACGCTCGAGCGCATCGAGCGGCCCGCCGGAGCGACCTTGTTCTCGGCCGGCGACCGGGGCGATCGCCTCTACATCCTCACCGCGGGATCGATCGAGGTCGACCTGCCGAGCGGCCCGAAGGTGGAGAGCGCACCCGCGTTCGTCGGCGAGATCGCGCTGCTCCGCGACGTGCCGCGGACCGCGACGGTGCGCGTCACCGTCGACTCGACGTTCTGGACGTTGGACGCAGAGCACTTCCTCGACGCGGTCAGCGGCCACAGCCGCAGCAGCAGGGCGGCCGACGCGCTCGTCGCCTCGCGGGGAATCGCCCTCAGCGCCTGAACAAACCACCCGTCGCGCTGTAAGCTCCTGCGCATGTCCGCACCCATCGAACTTCTCCAGCAGGTGCCGCTGTTCAAGGGTCTCGACGACAAGAGCCTCAAGAACCTCTCGGCCGAGTTCACCGAGCGCAAGTTCAGCGACGGCCAGGAGTTGACGGCCGAGGGCTCGGGCGGCGCCGGGTTCTTCGTCATCGAGTCGGGAACGGCGAAGGTCACCGTCGAGGGCGAGGACCGGCGAACGCTGGGCCCCGGTGACTTCTACGGCGAGATCGCCCTCATCGACGGCGGCACCCGCACCGCCACGATCACCGCCACGAGCGACGGCGTCGCGCACGGCCTCACCAAGTGGCAGTTCAAGCCGCTGATCGAGATGCACGGCGAGATCGCGTGGCCGCTGCTCGAGGCGATGGCGAAGCGCACCAGAGAGCTCGATCACCACTAGCCGGGACCCGTGCGGGCGACCATCTGGGGCTGCCGGGGGTCGCTCGCGACTCCCGGCGAACGAACGGTGCGGTACGGGGGGAACACCTCCTCGGTGGAGGTGCGGACCGCCTCGGGCCGCCTCATCGTGCTCGATGCAGGAACCGGGATTCGCCCGCTCGGGCTGTCGCTGCGCGACGTTCCGGAACGCATCGACCTGCTGCTCACCCACCTCCACCTCGACCACGTCGAGGGCCTCGGGTTCTTCGGCCCCCTGTTCATCCCCGACTTGCCGATCACGATCTGGGGCCCGCCGCAGGAGGGAACCCCACTCGCCGACTGGATCGCGCAGTACCTCTCGCCGCCGTTCTTCCCGCGACGGTTCGAGGAGCTGCCCTCGAAGATCGAGTTCGTCGAGCTCGGCGAGGAGACGTGGCAGCTCGACGGCGTCACGATCACCTCCGGACGCGTCACCCATCCGGGGACGACGCTGGGCTACCGGCTCGAGGAGGAGGGGCGATCGTTCACCTACATCCCCGACAACGAGCTCGGGCTCAAGCCCGACTCCGGCGCCGAGCTGACGGAGGGCGCCGACCTGCTCTTCCACGACGCGCAGTACACCTCCGACGAGTACGGCAGCCGGGTCGGCTGGGGCCATTCGAGCATCGACGACGTCGCCACCTACCTCCGGGCGATGAGACCGGGCAAAGCAGTGATGTTCCACCACGACCCCGCGCACTCGGATGACTTCCTCGAATCCATGCGCGCGACAGTCGAAGCGAACTGCGGCGCGAGCGTCGAGCTCGCGGCCGAGCAGGCCTCGTACGAGGTCTGAGCAGCCGACCGTTCGGCGACGAGCGGCCCGCGCTTTGCCGCTTCAGGGCCGGCGGAGCCGGGGATTCGAAATCTTCGAAGCGGGAACGATCCAGCGACAACCTACGGGCAACGCGGTGAACGCGTGGAGCAGTCCGCTACGACTGTGCGCGCCAGGTGTGCGCTTCGACGACATCGGCATCGTCGTCGGGTTCGTCGGCCACATCAGGTGTCGAGTGCAGCTCCACGTCGGCCTCGTCGGCCTCGACCGTCTGCTCGGCACCCGGCTCGTCTTCGCCCATCATGTCGCCCTCCTCGCTCGCATCCATCGCCCAACTGGACCACCGAACGGCCCGAAATCTTCCATGACGATCATGCCCTGGCGCTTCCTCGAATTGAAGACCCCGCCCGCCCCGCAGCGGCCGCGCGTGCGTCTCCTCCGGCCCGTTCCCGCGCCGAGCGACACCGGTCGCCGGACAACGCAGCCCGCGCATCGCGCCGCCTGAAGCGAAACGGTCTTCTACGACACCGGTTTATCCCGCAGAATGACGCGGGTGGACGCGGCGCCCAGAGACAAGATCGCTGAACTCGTCCCGTTCGTCCCCCGGCTGACCCTCGAGTGGCTCCGCGACGAGCCCGACCGGCTCGTGTACGAGCTCGACTCGACCGTCGCGTTCGTCGACATCTCCGGGTTCACGGCGATGTCGGAGCAGCTGTCGAATCTCGGCAAGGCAGGCGCGGAGGAAGTCAACGACGTGATGAACGCGACGTTCGCGGCGTTGCTCGACGTTGCGTACGCCGAGGGCGGCGGGCTCCTGAAGTTCGGCGGCGATGCACTCCTTCTGCTCTACGACGGCGAAGAGCACGCGTCTCGCGCCGCGCGGGCCTGCTACGGCATGCGGCGCACGCTGCGTAAGGTCGGGCGCCCTCGCACGTCGGCCGGCGCCGTCCAGCTCCGCATGCATGCGGGCGTGCACAGCGGTCGGTTCCATTTCTTCCTCGTCGGCGACGAGCACCGCGAACTGCTCGTCAGCGGCCCGGCAGCTACACGCACCGTCGAGATGGAAGCGACCTCAGAAGCGGGTGAGATCGTCGTCAGCCCCGAGACTGCGGCCCTTCTGCCGGAAGGGGTCCTCGGCGACGCCAAGGGCGGCGGGCACCTGCTCGTCGCAGAGCCGCCGGGAAAGGGCGAGTTCATCCCGACGCCCGACGCCGACGGCATCCCGGTCGCGCTGGCGATCCCGACGCCGCTCCGGTCGCAACTCCTCGAGGTCGGGCCGTTCGAGGGTGAGCACCGGAACGGGGCGATCGCGTTCATCCGTTTCTCGGGGCTCGACGAGATCATCGCGACCGAAGGTGCCGAGGCGGCAGGCGACGCCCTCGATGCGCTCGTCCGCGAGATCCAGGACGCAGCAGCCGAGCACGGCATCACGTTCCTCGAGAGCGACGTCGACAAGGACGGCGGCAGGATCATCCTCGTCGCGGGAGCGCCGCGCACCTTCGGCGACGACGAGGAACGGCTGCTGCGAACGCTGCGGGCCGTCGTCGACAGCGGACTGCCCTTGCCGGTTCACATCGGGGCGAACCGCGGCCGGTTCTTCACCGGCCAGGTGGGAGCGACGTTCCGTCGCACGTACACGGTCCTCGGAGACACCGCGGCCCTCGCCGCCCGGCTCATGGCGCGCGCAGGCGAAGACGAGATCTATGTCTCGGCCGAGGCATTCTCACGGGGCGGAGGAAGCTTCGCCGCCGACGAGCTCGAGCCGTTCACGGTCAAGGGAAAGAGCGAGCCGGTACAGGCAGTCGTGCTGGGGGCGCTCGGTCAGGCCGCGTCGGACCAGGCGCCTTCGACCTCGGGGACCTCGCTGCCGTTCGTCGACCGCGAGCGGGAGCGTGCAGTGCTCGACGCGGCGCTCGCACCGGTGCGCATGGGATTCGGCACCTTCGTCGAGCTGATCGGCGAGGCCGGCATCGGAAAGTCGCGGCTCGCAGAGGAGCTCGAGGCGAAATGCGCCGACATGGGCAAGGTGCAAACGCGCTGCGACCAGTACGAGGCGTCCACGCCCTACCACGCATTTCGGCCTGTGATCAGCTCGCTGCTCGACATCGAGCTGAACGGGGATCCCGAGCAGAACCGGACGGCTCTGGCCGAACGCCTCGCCCGGATCGACGGCGACCTCGTACCCTGGGCGCCGCTGTTCGCCGCCCCACTCGACGTCTCGGTGTCGTCGACACCCGAGGTCGATGCACTCGATCCTGCGTTCTGGCGCGCCCGTCTCCACGGTGTCCTCGGCCGAGTGCTCGGCGACGTGCTCGGCGCCCCGACCCTCATGCTCTTCGAGGACGTCCACTGGATGGACGATGCCTCGTCCGATCTGCTGCGGTTCCTCGGCACCCAGTTGCAGACAAAGCCGTGGCTCGCGTGCACCACTCGGCGTCCGGTCGCAGGCGGCTTCGCAGCCGCGGACGGCTCGCCGCCTCTGCCTGCCATGACACTGCGGCTCGAAGCGCTCCCCGAGGAGGATGCGAAGATCCTGGCGCAGGCGGCCGCCGGTGCTCAACGGCTCAGCCCCGAGGAGCTCGAGAGCATCGCCGAACGCGCCGCCGGAAACCCGCTCTTCCTGCAGGAGCTCGCGTCTCCCGATGAGCGCGGCGGCGAGGACGTGCTGCCCGAGACGGTCGAAGCGCTCGTCGCGACGAAGATCGACCGTCTCGCCCCCGCCGACCGCGCACTTCTACGGTGGGCGTCCGTCCTCGGTGTCTCGTTCTCGGGTGAGGTGATCGAGCAGGTGCTCGAGGGCGACGAGGACGCGTCGGCGTCTTCCGAGGCCTGGGATCGGCTCACCGAGTTCGTCGAGCGCGACCCGCACGTCCCGGGGGCGTTCCGCTTCCGCCATGCCCTGATCCGTGACGCGGCCTATGAGGGTCTCTCCTACCGTCGCCGCCGCGAGCTCCATGCGCGCGTGGCGGAGGTGATCGAACAGCGGCAGAGCAGCGTGACCGAGAACGCGGAGCTCCTCTCCCTCCACCACTACCGCGGCGAGCAGTGGGACGGAACCTGGCTGTACTCGGTCGTGGCGGGACGCCGCGCCTGGGAGAAGTTCGCGAACGTCGAGGCGGTGCAGTTCTACGAGCGCGCGCTCGAGGCATCCGGCTTCGGCGCCGCGGTGACGCCGATGGACCTGGCCGAGGTCTGGGAGGGCCTGGGCGACGCGCGGATGCGCCTCGGCGAGTACGAGCAGGCGGCGGCGGCGTTCCGCGAGGCGGAGGGCGCGTTCGACGCGGGGCCCGTCGAGCGATCCCGGCTCATGCAGAAGGACGCAATCGCTCTCCACCGGCTGACGCAGTACGAGCAGGCGCTCGAGCGGCTGGCCGAGGCGATGCAGCTGATCGGGGACGACGGGACGGCGGACGCGACGCGCCAGCGCGCACGGTTGATGAGCTGGTACGCCGCCGTGCTGCAGCGCCAGAAGCAGCCGGAGGCGGTGATGGATTGGTGCGAGCGCGCGATCCGGGAGGCAGAGCGCGGCAGCGCCCCTGACGCGCTCGCGCAGGCGTACTTCATGCTCGACTGGGCGTATGTGACGCTCGGGCGCCCCTCCGAAGCGGTCTACTCGGAGCGCGCGATCGCGATCTACGAGGAGCTCGGCGACCTCGATCTGCTCGCGTGGGTGCTCAACAACCTCGGCGGCTACCGGTACCTCGACGGCAAGTGGGACGAGGCGATCGACCTGGCGGGCCGCGCGCGCGACACCTTCAGGAAGATCGGCGACGACACGAACGCCTTGATCGTCGCGCTCAACATCGCGGAGGTCCTGTCCGACCAGGGACGGAGCGACGAGGCAGGACCGGTCTTCTACGAGTCGATCGACGCTCGCCGCGCGGTCGGGATCCCGCTCGAGATTGCGGAGGCGCTCAGCCTCCTCGGGCGCCACGAGGCCCGCGTCGGGAAGTTCACGAACGCGCACGCGTGCCTGGACGAAGCCCGCAGCCTCTACGAGGAGCACGGTGACGAGTTCGGGCACCTGACGACCGACGCCAGGCTCGTCGAGTGCCTCGCGCTCGAAGGCATGGGTGCAGACGTCGTCGCGCCGGCGACCGAGGCACTCGAGCGCGCGTCGACGGTCGCCGGCGCCTCGGTGCTCCAGGCGGCGCTCCACCGCCTGCGCGGGTACGGCCTGGCCCAGGCGGGCGATCTCAGCGCGGCGCGCGTCGAATTCGAGGTGAGTCTCGCGACCGCGCGGAGCGGCGGCGAGAACTACGGGTTGATCTCGAACGAGTTCGAAGTCGCGCTGACGCTCGACGCGCTTTCGCGCGTCGAGCGTCAAGCAGGCGTCGATGTCAGCGGCCTCGAGGCCGAGCGCGACGCGATCACCTCGCGGCTCGGCGTCGTGCGGCTCCCGCGGCCGCCGCTCGGCCCTTAGGGGCCTGACCTCCAGTCCCAGCCGGGCGGGATGGTCATGTCGAAGAAGCGGTAGTTGTTGCCGCCGATGTTCTGACCGCCCCAGTTCGTCACGACCGGATTCCCGGCCGGGAGCTTGTCCTGGTACGAGCCGATGATGCCCCAGTAGTAGCCGTCGTCGTTGCAGACGGCTTGGGCGGTCTTGCCGGTGAACTTGCCGTTCCTCACCTCATCACCGACCCAGCCCTGGGTGCTGCCGCCGACCAGGTCATGGGCAACCGGCGAGTTGGGGTCGTTGCAGTCGTAGATCTGCCCGGTCGAGGTGTCGACGGGGCGCCCACCCGCGCAGATCTCGATGAACTGCTGGCCGACGTTCACGCCGTACTTCGCCTTGAGGATGTCGTGATCGACGTAGTACCGGATGGTGATCGTTCCGCTGTTCACGCCACGGTTGTCCGACTCGGCGAAGCCTGTGACGCTGAGGGGGATCCGGCCGGCGCACCCCTGGGGCGTCGCGCCGAGGGCGTACGGAGCCAGCGTCATGAAACTGAAGTTCGAGACGCCGACCACATCGACAAACGAGTCCGTCAGAGCTCCGTGGTGGAGCTGCTTCTGCGACGGGAAGGTGCAGTGTCCGCTCGGATCGCACGTCGCGCCGGTGATGCTGTCCGCGTCCGCGATCAGGAACGAGCCGCTGTTGACGGTCGGAGCGAAGCTCCCGTCACCGGTCGCCGTCAGCCGGAACTGCTCCGGCGTGTTCGCCCCCGTGATCGAGAGATTCGAGAACGTCGCGAGCAGCGGGCTCCCGCTGAGCGGCTGAGTCAGCGAGTCCGCTCCGTTCGCAAACGTCCCGTCCGCCGGTGTGCGGCCGACGATGGCGTTGCAGCTTCCCGTGAATCCGGTCGGACAGGCCGACATGCGCGAGTTGTCCGACGACTTGAACAGTCCCACGGTGATCGGGCCGCCGTTCGACGCTCCGTGGTCGGCGATCTTCGCGCCGTCCGCCGTATCGGTGGGCTGTGCGATGAACTTGAGGTAACAGCCCGGGTTGAGGCTCGTCATGAGGCCTGTCCCGGTGGGCGGGTCGAACGTCGTCCCGCTCGCGTTATCGCCGGAGTATGCATGCTGGCCCGGCCAACCGAACGTCGTACCACCGCACGCGGTGTTCACCCGGAACGTCGCGGTGAATGTCCGCCCCGGCTGGATCCTGACGCCACGGATCTGAACCTGCTGGCTCACCGTCGCCGTGACGTTGGCCGCCGGCGACCCACTTCCCGACACGAGGTTCAGCTGTGCAGGAAGGTTGATGTTCGCCGACTGGATCGCGGTCGTGCTCGTGCTGTCGTTGGCGACCGTGACGTTGACCACCGTGGACGGCGTGTTGCCGTCAAACACCGAGTTCACGGCAGGTCCGCACGCCGGCACGTTGCTCGCGTTCTGCACGCAGACGCTGAACTTGTAGACCGGCGGCCGCGCCGCCGAGCTCGCCTGTGCCAGGTAGATCGGCACGAGCATCAGCACGACGAGCGGCAAGAGGTGCCGGAAGCGCACTCGTCTGGTCGACCCCTTGCCGGGCCTTGACTCCTGGTAGTTCCTCACGTTTTGCCCTCCCTACCCAGGCCGCGGCTCGACCCTTGAGTCGACGGCACGATGTTCGCCACAGGTTTTCTCCCCCAAAAGAGGGACTGTAGGCGCCGAAACGCCCGCTGTCTAGACGTCCCAGACCTCAGAAGACTTCCGCGCACCACGGTTGAACGCTTGTGCCGAAAAGCGCATCCGCCCGGCGGACGGCCCCGGGAGCCAGTTCGGTCGCCCGCGACGCCCGCACGAGGTCGGAAAACGAGAAGCCGCCCAGGTAGACGGAGCCGAGCCCGGTGACGTCGAGCGCCAGCTCGGCGGCCGCGGTCGTCCGCTCCGCGCCGTGCGCACCGAGGCGCCAGCGGCCGGCGTTCTCGGGCAAGAAGGCATCCGTCAACTCGACGACGACCTGCGTGTCGCCCTCGTAGCTGCGCGCGGCCAGAGCCGCTTCGACGTCGATCAGGCGCAGCCAGATCCCGTCCCCCACCTCGAACCGCATCCGGCGGGGCTCCGCGAGGAGCAGGAAGAGCGGATGGTCGAGCGGCAGGAGGCTCGCGTGGAACTCCGACGTCCAGTCGAAGTCGAGCAGCCAGCGCCACAACTCGCGGGTCGCCTCCGGCGTCGGCGCGACCGCCTCGACCACCGTCACGTTGCCTGACGACGAGCCGTGCGCCCAGTCCTGGTTGACGGTGTAGATCGCGTACCCGGCCGGCTCGCCGTCGAGCGCCAGCAGGGCGAGCCGCTTCACCGTCTTCGGCGCGAACGGGCTCGGGACCAGCCGGCGTCCCTCCCACCACGCAGGCGTCCGGCTGAAGAGCCCTGGCCGTTGGGCGAACATCTGCTCGTAGAGCGGCGGGAACGTGCGCGCCGCTTCCTCGACGTCGACCAGACGGACCGTGCCGCGCGGCTCGAACGGCTGTGCGAACGCGGTGCGCTCCCGCGCGAGCCGCATCTCACCCGTCAGGGCGGCGAGGCCGTAGCCGAAGCGCGGATAGATGGTCGCCTCCGACGCCCACAGGTATGCCGCCGGCTCGCCACGCGCGCGGCAGTCGGCGAGTTGCTCGCGCATCAGCCCGGTGAGCACCCCGCGGCGGCGGTGCGTCGGCAGCACGCCGACGACGGTCACGCCGCCGCACGGGATGGAGCCGCCCGGCACGGACATCCGGTACGTGAAAGCCCCCGCGCCGCCGACGATCCGTTCGCCGTCCCACGCCGCGTGCATACGCTCGACCTCGAGCCGCTGCGTGAACCGTTCGGTGGATTCGAGGTCGTTGTCGTCGCCGAAGTAGTGGCCGATCCCGTTCAGGGCGTCGCGCACTTCCTCGACCGAGCGGCACGGCCGGATCTCGATGCTCATGCGCCTGAGGCTAGACGAGCCTGTGCACGGCGGACGTGCCGAGCACCTTGCCGGCGCCGTCGAGCGCCGTCAGGGCGACGTATCCCTTGCTGCTGCCGAGGCGCACGATCGTCTCGAAGCCGGTGCGGCGCGCGGTCGCGACCGGGTGCAGCGCGGTCCGCCGCGACCCTACGTCAGCGCGCCAGCGCGCAACCCCGGTGGCGCCGTTCCAGCTGACGTGCGCGAGCGGGCCGCCCGCGTCGCTCGTGATCGCGACCTTGGGCGGCTCGGCGGGACGGCCGTTCCATTCGGCGCGGAACGCTCGATAGGTGACGCTCCCGTCGGCGAGCGTCGCGTCGAAGCGTACGGTGCCGTCCGGCGCGAACTCCGTGAAAGCGCCGGCGGTTCCCCAGCCGACGAACGCACCGCCGTCGGACAGCTGCTCGACATTCCCCATCGCCCACGCGACCCGCGGGCTCTCGGGCTGGTACTCGCCGACGAGGCGCGCGCTCATCGCACCCATGTCGAGCGACAGCCGGATCGGCCGCGCGTGCGTCGTCGACGTCGGCGCGGCAGCGTTGTTGTCGAAGATCGTCAGCGTCCCGTCGGCATGGCGGCGCACGTCGTGCTGGAACGAGAACTCGGCGCCCGGGACGATCGTGAAGTCGCTGTGCTCGCCGCCGAGTCGCCAGAGCACCGCTCCGGTCCGGCGGTGCACCTTGTAGACCGTCGACGTGTGGCGCGCGGAGACGAGCAGATGGCCGTCGGTGTCGACGCCGACCGAGTTCAGATGGAAGTAGTCCGCGACGCCGCCCTTCACGCTCGGCAGATACGACTCGTCGAGCCCGACATGCGCCGAGCTGCGCCACTCGGTCAGCACCTTGCCGGACGGGACATCGATCTCCTGGATCACGCCCTCCGTCAGCTGGCCGTTCGGCGGGCCGCCGACCGACGTGAGGTCGGCCGGGATGTTCGAGTAGATCGTGATCAGCGCGGTGCCGCGGGACGTGAGCAGGAACTCGTGCAGGTCGCCGTGCTCGCCGTGGCCCGCCTTGACGCGCGCGATCTCGCGGTAGCTCTGATCGGCGACGATGAAGTCGCCGCCGTAGCCGCCGAGCACGTCGCCCTCGTACCAGGTGATGACCGGCTTGCCCTTGTACGTCTGCACCCGCAGGTTCATCGCGGTCTTCGTCGGCTCGGGCTTGAACCAGACCGGCTGGCCAAGCCCGTCGAGGATCAGCGCCCCGTAGTTCGGCCCCGCCTTCCCGGTGATCTGGAACGGCGCGATGAAGATGTGGCCCGTGGATGCGGTCTCCGACGCGGTGCTCACCGCGACGACCGGGGGCCGCAGATCAGGGCGCGAGACGAATCGTTGCGGCGCCGCCGCGAACGGCGCGGCCTTGGCCTTCGCCGTGGGGACGAGCTTCGAGCCTGCCGCGAGCGCGACGGCGCCGGCGAGAAACCCCCGCCTCGACAGAGCTGGCTCCGGCAGCACCCGGCGATTCAATCACGCCTGG
>Ga0207707_10002294_pt1 | contig 17254 bp, 13 predicted proteins | sample KBSC83BmetaG_FD_184336 | JGI IMG/M metagenome (GOLD analysis project Ga0207707, IMG submission 184336) | Corn rhizosphere microbial communities from Kellogg Biological Station, Michigan, USA - KBS C8-3B metaG (SPAdes) (version 2) | ecosystem: Host-associated > Plants > Roots > Rhizosphere ...
AAACTTGAAAGCGGATGGCGCAACAACGCGATCAGTGGCACGGGCGCGAGCTGCTCCGCCGCTACTTCCGCGACGAGCCGCGCGAAGCGGCCGGCTTCCGAATCCGAAAGCGGCGTCCCGGCCGAATCGTCGACGGCGATATTCCAGCGCGTGAGCTCCGCCGCGACCCGTCGCGCGAGCGCCCGGTCGGGCGTGATCAGCGCCGTGCGAGAGAGCTTCCGCTCCAGCGCCTCGCGCAGCGAAACCGCGATCGCAAGCGCTTCCTCGCGCGGATCGGCGGCTTCGACGAGAGTGACGCCGTCAAGCGTAGTATTGTCGCTCGCGGATTTTTCGCGCCAGCGATCCGTTGCTTCCGCTGGACGAAACGCTTCCGACAGAAGCTTTTCGCGCGCCGGCATGGGTGCATCCGCGAGCGAAATCACGTCGCTGCGTTTGATTTGCAACTCGTGCAAAAGATGATGGAGACCGAACTGCGGATGGCCTTGCGCGGAATCGGCTTCCTCCTTGTTGCCGATTATCGCAAAGGATTCTTCATCAAGCCATTGATCGAGCCCCGGCAGCACCACTGCGCCGTCCTTGCGGCGGGCGATCACGTTAAGAAGCCTTGCCACCGCAGGCAGCGATCCGGTCGAGCCCGCGGCGATCACCGGGCCGCTCGCGCCTTCCTTCAGCCGCCCGGCCTCGAACGCGAGCAGCTTTTCGCGCCGCTCGGTCGGATCGATCAGCGATTTTTCTTTCAGAATCTCCGGCCAGGCGCGCTGCACGATTCTCAGAAAATCCCGCGACAAATTCCAATAAGGATCGAACTCGCCCGGCACCGCTTTTTCGAGTTCCGCGAACGGGACGCCCGCGATCATAAGGTCGTCCATGACGCGTGCGAGTTCGTCGGCGAAGGCGAGCGACACCGCCGGCGTAACGGCGATCGGCGCTTCAGCCCCGCTTTTCTTGAGCGTGCTTGCCCAGCGCTGCACCAGCTGCGCGAGCACGACGCGGCGGCCCGTCGCGGAAATCGCGGGCGGTAGCCCCGCGCTTTCGTCTTCAAACGCGATTTCGTCTTCGTCGACGTCGCCGAGCGGAAGAATACGCGGCAGGATCAATGCTTCGGTGCAGAGAGCGGAAAGAAGCGCCTCGCCGAGCGCGCGCGCGGCGCGCCGGGTGGGGAGAAAAATCGTGGCCTTCGCGAGCGAAAGCGGGTCGTCTTTGGGCTTAAAACCCGGCACAAGGCGGCCGTCCGCGAGCGCACGGGCGAGCGTAGGCAGAAACGGCGCGGAAGACGGAATGGTGAAAACGCGGGGGCGCGACTCGCTCATCTTGTCATTGTGCCACAAGCGTCAAGCCGGGGCTTGGGCGCGGATCGCGGCTTCCGCAAGCGGGATCGCGGCCGGCGTCCCGACATGGAGAAAGACCCCATCGAGTTCGATGCCCGACAGGCGCCCCGCTGCCTCTGCGTGGTCGAACAGCGGAAGGAGAGGGAAGGAGCCTGTCGGCGCGCCGTTGAACAAGGCGGGCGAAAGCAGCGCGCCACCTGCATAAGTGAGCGGCGCGCGTTCAGTGATGCCGCGGCGGCGCAGGAGCCCGTTTGCTTCGATGAAATAATCACCGCGGCCTTCATAGCCGACCGTATTCTCGGCGCGCGCAACGAGAAGCAGCGCGTCCATTCTCGACGGATCGAACGCGCGGGCGAGACGGGCGAGGTTCGAATTCTTCTCGAGCCACAGGCTGTCGGAGTTGACGAGAAAAAACGGTTTATCTCCCAGAAGCGACAACGCCTTCGCGATGCCGCCGCCAGTGTCCAAGAGCGCCGCGCGCTCGTCGGAAAAAACGATTTTCGGCTTTGCGCGTTTCTGAAGATGCGCCTCCAGCATGTCGGCGAAGTGATGCAGATTGACGACCGCTGCCGAAATATTCGCGCGCTCCAGGCGGTCGAGATTGCGATCGATCAGCGCGCGCCCCCCCACCTCCACGAGCGGCTTCGGCCGCGCATCGGTCAAGGGCCGCATCCGGTTGCCGATGCCGGCCGCGAGCACCATCGCGCGCTGGGGGAAATTTTGCTCGTTCACGAGACCGACAAGGGTTGCTCCTCAGCCGGAGCGTTTTCGGCCGTGGGCGGAGGCACGTTTTCCTGGTACCACTGATTGAGTTTTGCGAGCGAGGGATGCGAAAGCGCGCGCGTGAGATAGCCCCACACGCGCGGCACATGCGCGAGGTACTGCCGCTTGCCGTCGCGTTTCGCGAGCCGCGCAAAGATGCCGAGAATTTTGCTCGAGCGCTGCGCCCCTAACGTCACATATTGCCGCGCGAATTCATCGGGGCTGAATTTCGAATCGGCGGAAACGCGGCCGACGACGTAGCGCGATAAAAGCGTGATCGCCATGTCGGCGGGAATATCGACGCGCGCATCCATGAGGAGCGACGCGACATCGTAAGCCGCCGGCCCCATCAGCGCGTCCTGAAAGTCGAGAATCCCGACTTGCGCGACGCCCTCACGCGACGGAAGCCAGAGAAGATTGGGCGAATGATAATCGCGCAGCACCCAGGTTTTCGGTCCGGCTGCGATATCGCCGAGACTCGCGCGCCACAGGCTCGCGAAATAATCCCGCATCGGCTGCGCGAGCGGCGCGACACCGCGATACGGCAGATACCAGTCGAGCATCAATTCGAGTTCGACCAGAAATGCATCGAGATCGTAAGGCGGAATCGCATGCTCGATCCGCGGCGACACCGGAAGTTTTGCAGGAAGCTCCGTCGTATGCAGCGCGATCAGCGTGTCGATCGCGGAAGCATAAAGATGTTCGATCGGCGCGGGCGGTGTGCCATGCGTGACGATTCCGTCGGTGCCGAGATCCTCGATCAGGAGAAATCCGTTGTCGATATCGGCGGCGAAAACTTCCGGCGCGCTGAAACCGCGCTCGCGCAAGCCGCGCGAGAGCGCTACGAATGGCCGCACGTTTTCGGCGAGATGCGCGATCTCGCTATAGGATTTCCCGTGCCTGATCGGCGGCCCGTCGGGTCTTGCCGGCGAATCCATCAAGATTGCCGTTCCCGGATGCAGGAGGAGACGCTCATATCTGCGCGTGGAAGCGTCGCCCTGAATATGCTTGCGGGCGGCCAAACCAAATCCCGCCGTGTCGATGAGTTCGCGCGCCGCGCGAAAACGCGCGAGCCGCTCGGCCCAGTCGCCAAACCCCGTGAGCCGCACCTGCCGCGCGCTGGGCGGTAAATCGGCGCCGAGCGAGAGCGAAATATCCAGCCGGTCGGCTTGGATAAAGGCGCTTGCGCGCTCCGGCCACTCGACCATGACGGCCGCGCCTTCGGCGGCTTCCTCCCAGCCGAGTTCGGAGAGTTCAGCGAGCGTCTTCACGCGGTAGAGATCGGCATGCACGACCGGAAAGCGCGGAAGCTCGTACAGCTGCAACAGCGTGAAGGTCGGGCTCGGCACTTCGAGCCGGGCGTCTTCGGCAAGCGCCCGAATGATGCCGCGCGCAAGCGTGGTTTTGCCCGCGCCGAGGCCGCCCGAAAGCGTGATGAGGTCGCCGGGAAGGAGCGAAATCGCAAGATCCATCGCGAGCCGCTGCGTCGCGGTTTCGTCCGGCAGCACAATATCCCAGCTGGTACGCGCGGCGGGTGAACTCGGCATTGGCTCGCTTTGAACTTGGCTCCGGCTCGTCTATTCGGCCGCCACGCTATGAGTGCGGGCGGTCGCCGGGAATATACAACTGACGGCCGTCCCTTGTCCGGGTTCTGATTCGATGGCGATGCTCCCGCCGTGCAGCGCAATGAGCGAGCGCACAATAGCAAGTCCCAATCCCGCGCCGCGATGGCGCGAGCCGCGCGGATAGCTCTCGAAAAGCCCGAAAATCCGCTTCTTGATCTCGGCCGGAATGCCCGGGCCCCGGTCGATGATACGGAACGTCACCGTATCCTTGTCGCGCTCGGCGGTCAGCGTCACGGTTTCCCCTGGCGGCGAGAAATTGATCGCGTTCGACATCAGGTTGAATAGGATCTGCCGGACACGCTTCGGGTCGCCGATGAAGGTGCCGATCTTCGCGGGCGCCTCGATGTCGAGCCGGACATTATTCTCCACCAGCCGGTCGCGGATGCCTTCGGCGGCGGCGGCCATGGTGGCGCGAATGTCGACTTCGCCGAGGTCGAGCTGCATCGCGCCCGCGTCGATCGTGGCGAGATCCAGAATGTCGTCGATGATCGCCATCAGCGCCGCGCTCGACGCGGTGATGTGACCGACATATTCGCGCTGCTTCTCGCTGAGCGGGCCAATCGCTGGGTTGTCCAGGAGATGCGCGAAGCCGATGATCGTCGTGAGTGGAGAGCGCAGCTCGTAGGAGACGTGCTGCACGAAATCGTTCTTCAATACGTCGGCGGCGACAAGCGCTTCGTTCCGCTCGGTGAGCGCGCGCGCGACATGCACGCTGTCGCTCACGTCGCGGAAAGTGACAAGCGAGCCGCCGTCGGGGAGGGGAGCCGCGGTGCATTCCAGCGTGCGGCCGTCGACGCATTCGAGCGCGAGCCCGGAAAACGCATGGCGGTCGAGCCCGGTGACGGCGAGTTGAATCAGCTCCCAGGCTTTTTCGGTGACGGCTGCATTTTCGCCCGCGACGAGATAGGGCCGCCACCAGCCCGCCAATTTCTCGATATGCGGCCGTTCGGCTGCGGCCGCCGGTGAAATTTTCCAGAGCGTGAGGAAGGCGGAATTGTAGAGCTTCAGCCGGCCGTTCGAGCCGAACACCGCGACCGCTTCGGCAAGCGCATCCAATGTCTCGCCCTGCGTCTGGATGAGGGCGTTGTAGCGGCTTTCGAGTTCGATCCGCTCGGTGATGTCGTCGAAGAGATAGGTGACGCCGCCTTCCGGATTCGGATTGGTCACGACGCGAAGCACACGCCCGCCCGGCATGTGCCACCAGTGTTCCTTCGGCTCGATCGCGCGATAAGCCTCGAAGAGGTGCGCCTTCCAGCTCTTGTAATCCGCCTGTTCGGGCAGCCGCCGTTCCGCGCGCAGCCGGTCGAGGACGGCGGAGTCGGCCGGGTGGTCGTCCAGAAAAACCGTATCGAGGCGGAAAAGCGCGCGGTAGGCGGCGTTATAGAAGACAAGCTTCTGATCGGCGCTGAAAATCGCCACCGCCGTGGAAAGCTCGTCGAGCGTCCGGCGGTGCGCGGAAACGATGCGGCCGAGTTCTGCGCGCACGGTTTCGGCTTCAGTGGCATCTAACCCGATCCCCGCCGAGCCGCGCGGTCCGCCGACTTCGATCACGTCGAGCATGCGGCGGGAGCCTGCGATCACGGCGGGCAGGCGCTTCGTGAAAAGCCGGTTCGCGGCCGCGGCCTTGGCCGCTTCCGCGCGCGCCGACTGATCGAGGAGTTCCAGCCCGCGCGCGATGGCCTCGCTCGCATCGGCCGCCTCCACCGCCTGTGCATAGGCCATGTTCGCGAAAACGAGTTTGCCCTGCGCGTCGTGCAGCCAGATCGGCGCGGGCACGACTTCGAGGAGCGCGCGCATGTGTTCGACCTCGCGCTCGAAACGCTTCAAGCGGTCGGAGAGCGTGGCTTGCTCTAACCGCGCGCCGGTGAGGTCGCGAAGCCGCAACACGGCAGAGGCGCCGATGGGACGGCCTTCGGCTTCGAGGTAGCGCCCGCGCGGCGTGAGTAAAGTGAGCGAAAAGGCTTCCCCGCGCTGCCGCAGACTGGCGATGGCGTTATCGAGCCGATGCGCCTCCTCGACGCCGAGCCAGCTGCCGAAAGCGAGTACGCGGCGCACGGCCTCGATCCCGGCGACATTGGCGACGTCGCCGAGGATGAGCGGCTCTTTTTGCGGCTCGCGCCAGACAACGATGATTTGCGGGTCGCTGAGGAGGAGCGCATGGGCTCGGTCGGCCTCATCGCGCAAGAGCGCGATCTCGCGCCTCGCGGCCGCGACATTCATATCCATCCGCGCGCGCGTGCGCACGAGCACAATGGCGGTGGTGACGGCAAAGAACAGAATGCCAAGCGTGAGCGCGAGCTGCGCAAGCTCGTGCCGGTCGAGATTGACGAGCGAACGCGCGAGGTCCTGCAGCGTAATCGATTGCGCCTGCGCGGCATCTAAGGGAAGCGATGCGAACGCGCCCGCGAAAGCGAGCATGGAAAAGGCGGCTCCTGCCCCCCGCATGAAAGCGCGCAAACGCGCGCAGCCCGTTCCGGCCCGTTCCGACATTCCCGTTTCGCTCTCTCGTTCCGCCGCCGCTCGGCGCTGAAGAGCGATCCGCGGCCTGCGGCCGCGAATCATAGCGTCACTCTACAAAGACAGGAGTCGGCGCAGAAGGGGAAATGCGCCAATTCGGGACAGAAAGATCAAAGATCAAAGACCTTCGAAGAGCGGCGTCGAGAGATAGCGTTCGGCGAAGGAAGGGAAAATCACGACAATGTTCTTCCCCGCCATTTCCGGCCGTGCGCCGACCTCGAAGGCGGCGGCAAGCGCCGCCCCGGAGGAAATCCCGGCGGGAATGCCCTCGAATTTGGCGACCGCGCGGGCCATGTCGAAGGCGGTCTGGTTGCCGACGGTGACCACCTCGTCGATTACGTTGCGATTTAGCACTTCGGGGATGAAGCCCGCGCCGATTCCTTGAATCTTGTGCGGCCCGGGCTGCCGGCCGGAGAGGACGGCGCTGTCTTCGGGCTCGACCGCGACGATCCGCACGGAGGGCTTGCGCTTTTTCAGCACCTCGCCCGCGCCCGTTACCGTCCCGCCGGTGCCGATGCCGCTTACGAAAGCGTCAACTTCGCCATGGGTGTCGTTCCAGATTTCCTCGGCGGTGGTGAGGCGGTGAATTTCGGGGTTGGCGAGGTTATTGAACTGCTGCGGCATCACCGCCTTTGGCAATTCGCGCAAAAGCTCCTCCGCCCGCGCGACAGAACCCTTCATGCCTTTCGCGCCGTCGGTGAGCACGATCTCGGCGCCGAGGAGCAAGAGCATCTTTCTCCGCTCGAGCGACATTGTTTCCGGCATGACGAGAATGAGCCGGTAGCCCTTGGCGGCGGCGACGAAGGCAAGCGCAATCCCGGTGTTCCCCGAGGTCGGCTCGACGATCACAGTATCCTTGTCGAGCTTGCCGGCTTTTTCGAGCGCCTCGATCATGGAAACGCCGATCCGGTCCTTCACGCTCGCAATCGGGTTGAAGAATTCGAGCTTGGCGAGGATGTTCGCCTTCACGCCGTGCATTTGCGGCAGGCGGTTCAGGCGCACGAGCGGCGTGTCGCCGATGGTTTCGGTGATCGAGTCGAAGACCCGGCCGCGGCCGACTTCGCGCTTTAGCGAGGATTTGCGCGGCAGTTCGGACATGGCGGTCTCCGGTCAGGAAAGCGGAACGGCCCGCCTAGCATAACCACAATATCGAGTCGATTTTCGATTCGTATTACGTCGACTAAATGTTGAAATCCGCGGTCGATTTCGTCTCGGCGATGCCGTGTTTCTCAGCGGCGCGGCACAGCTCGTCGATTGAGACGGCCGAGAGCGCGACCTCAAAGGCCTGTTCGGCGGAGGCCACCGCCGGCTGCACGACCTTGTCCACGAGCGGCGGAATATGCGCGGCGTTGTCGTTGCCCGTCGCTTCCGCGACGCGCGCGATTTCGGCGACGGAAATCCGGCGGCGCTCGCGCGCGAGCTCATAGCCGCCGCGCGGGCCGCGCACGCCTTTCAAGATGCCGGCATGTACGAGCGCCTGCAAAACCGGTTCCAGATGCCGCGGCGGCAGATTGTGCCGCTCTGCAAGCGCCTTCGCCGCCACGGGCTGTCCGCGCGAATGGATCGCGATATCGACGACCGCCGCGACCGCAAGCAAACTTTTTTCCGAAAGCCGCGCCATTTATTCGCTCGCGCGCTTCGTGTGAAGGCCGGTCGAGCCGAAGCCGCGCTCGCCGCGCGCGGTGACGTTCAGCGTTTCGACCGTGTGCAGATTGGCGCGGAAGGCCTGCGTGAAGACAAGCTGCGCGACGCGCATCCCGCGCGTCACGGAAAAGGGCTCCGGCCCGAAATTGATGAGAAGAACGCGCACCTCGCCGCGATAATCGGAATCGATGGTGCCGGGCGCGTTGAGCACCGTGACGGCGTGCCGAAGCGCGAGGCCCGAGCGCGGCCGCACTTCGCCTTGGTAGCCGTGCGGAATTTCGAAGATGAGGCCGGTCGGGATGGCAGCCCAGCCTTTTGGGGAAATAAGTACGGGATCGGTGTCGGGGAGCGCCGCGATGAGATCGACGCCGGCGGCGCCTTCCGTCTCGTAAGCGGGCGCGGGCAGGCCGATCGCATGCGGCAGCCGGGTGAAGGGAATGTTGAGTGCGCTCATGCGCGTGCCTCGCGAAGCGTGGTCGCGATCCGCCGCACCAGCCCGTCGGCGACCGCTTCCTTGGAGAGAACGGGCCAACTCTCGACGCCGCCCGCGGTCACGAGATGCACTTGATTATTCCGCCCGCCGAAAGTGCCGCTCTTTGGCGATACGTCGTTCGCGACGATCCAGTCGCAACCCTTGCGCAGGAGTTTCTCGCGCGCGTGTTCGAGCAGTTTTTCGGTTTCGGCGGCGAAGCCCACGACGAGGCGCGGGCGTTTCTTGCCGTGCGAGAGCGTCGCGAGAATGTCGGGATTTTCCACGAAAGAGAGCGAGGGCAAGCGCCCGCCGGATTTTTTCACTTTTTCGTTTGCGATCGCATCGACGCGCCAATCGGCGACCGCCGCCGCGCAGACCGCGACATCGACCGGCAAAGCCGATTGCGCGGCCGAGAGCATTTCCGTCGCCGTCTCGACATGAATGGTTTTCACGCCCGAGGGATCGGGGATTTCCACCGGGCCGGAGACGAGCGTCACTTCCGCACCGGCCGCGGCGGCCGCGCGCGCGACCGCGTGGCCCTGACGCCCGGAAGAACGGTTTGAGATGTAGCGCACGGGATCGATCGGCTCGCGCGTCGGGCCGGAGGTCACTAACATGCGCGTTCCCTTGAGCGCGTCGGACGCCGGCATTTCGTTCAAGAGGCCTTCGATCGCGGCGACGATTTCCAAGGGCTCCGCCATGCGGCCGACGCCGTTCTCGCCGCGCTCGGCCATTTCGCCCGCGTTCGGGCCGACGGATGCGATTCCATCCGCCGTGAGTTGCGCGAAATTGCGTTTTGTCGCGGCGTTGCTCCACATCATCGGATTCATCGCGGGCGCGATCAGGACGCGCTTGTCGGTCGCCATGAGAACGGCGGTCGCGAGATCGTTCGTGATCCCTTGCGCCATTTTCGCGATGAGATCGGCGGTGGCGGGCGCGACGACGATGAGATCGGCTTCGCGCGAGAGCCGGATATGGCCGACGTCGAATTCGTCTTGGTGCGAGAAGAGTTCGGTGAAGCAGCGCTCGCCGGAAATGGCGGCGACGGAAAGGGGCGTGATGAATTCGGCGCCGCCGGCGGTCAGCACCCCGCGTACCTTCGCGCCGCGCTCGCGCAAGCGGCGGATCAGGTCGAGGCTCTTATAGGCGGCGATGCCGCCGCCGATAATGAGCAAAATGCGTTTGTCGTTCAGGTCCATCGAAAACCCGGTTTCGCAGCTTCAGGCTAAATACCAGATTATCACCGTTCAATTATAGATGGGCAGTTTTTTCGCGCTGAAAGATGCCCGGCATTAACCATCCGGCGGAATTCCTAGCGGAACACCCAGACCGCGATCAGGAGCGCGATCAGCCAGAGCGCGGCGGTCGCCCAGGCCCTCCCGCGCCGCTTGCTTTTCCCGATCGCTTCAACCGTTTCCGGCGAGAGCACGAGGCCGTCCTTGGTCTGCTCGTCCAGCCGCTGGAACGTCTCCGCCGCCCGCGACAGCAGCGAGGGCGCCGTCCCGATCAGGCGGCCGAGGCCGCCGAGTTCTTGCGCCGCGCTTTCGATCCGGCCGATGGGGCCAAGATTGCGCTCGATCCACTCGCGCACCACGGGGTCGGCGGTCGCCCACATGTCGAAATCCGAATCGAGCGAGCGCGCGACGCCTTCGACCACCACCATCGTCTTTTGCAGGAGGAGAAGCTCCGGCCGCGTCTTCATGTCGAAGATCGCGGTGACTTCGAAAAGGAGCGTCAAAAGCTTCGCCATCGAGATTTCGCTCGCTGGCCGTTCGCGGATCGGCTCGCCGATCGCGCGGATCGCTTGCGCGAAATCGTCGACCGAGTGATGAGAAGGGACATAGCCCGCTTCGAAATGCACCTCGGCGGTGCGCCGCCAGTCGCCGACGATGAAGCCGTAGAGAATTTCCGCGAGGAAGCGCCGCTCCTTCGGCCCGAGCCGCCCCATGATGCCGCAATCGACCGCGACGAGATCGCCGCCCGCATCGACGAACAGATTCCCCGGATGCATGTCGGCGTGGAAGAAGCCGTCGCGCAGCGCTTGGCGGAGGAACGACTGGATCAGCACGCGCGCGAGATGCTTGCAGTCGAAGCCGGCGGCCGAAAGCTTGGCGCGGTCGGAAAGCGAAATCCCGTCCACCCACTCGATGGTGAGCACGCGCTTTGCGGTGCGCGCCCAGTCCACGCCGGGCACGCGAAAGTCGGGATCGTCTTTGGTGTTTTGCGCAAGCTCAGAAAACGCCGCGGCCTCGAGCCGCAGATCCATTTCGATCGCGACCGAGCGCGCGAGCGTCTCCACCGTGGACACGAGCCGAAGGCGGCGCGCTTCCGCCGAGTGGCGCTCGCCGAGCCGGGCGGCGAAGAAGAAAGTGTCGAGGTCGCTCTGGAAGCGATATTCGATCTGCGGCCGAAGCACTTTCACCGCCACGGGATAAAGACCGTTCTCGCCCTTGATTTCCGCGCGATGCACCTGCGCGATCGAGGCTGCCGCAACCGGCGGGCCGAAGCTTGCAAACAATTCCTTGATCGGCTTGCCGAGCCCTTCCACGACTGCGGCTTCCGCCTCACGCTGCGAGAACGGCGCCATGCGGTCTTGCAGGCTTTCCAGATCAGACGCGATCGCGGCGCCCACCACGTCAGGGCGCGTCGCAAGAAACTGCCCGAGCTTCACATAGGAAGGTCCAAGCCGCGCGAGCGCGCGCGCGAGCCGCACCGAGCCGCGCCCCGCGTTCCTGCGCTCGAACAATCGCCCGATACGCACGAGAAAACGCGGCCCCGGCGGCAGCAGCACCGGATCGATCAGCGCGAGCACGCCTTCGCGCGCAAACACGAAACCGGCGCGCGCGAGCCTCATAAGATGGAAAAAACCGGAGAGCACGTTCGTCCTCAGAGCCGCCAGCCGGAGTGCAACGCCACGATGCCGCCGGTCATGGGCGTGAAGGAAACCCGCTCAAAGCCCGCCTGACGCATCATGCTGGCGAAGGCTTCCGGTGCCGGAAAGCGGCGGATCGATTCCACAAGATAACGATAAGGCTCGGCGTCGCCCGCGACGAGTTTTCCGATCTCGGGGATGACGCGGAAGGAATAGAGCTCGTACAGCGCGTCGAGGCCCGGCATTTGCTCGGGCGAGAATTCGAGACAGAGAAAATGCCCGCCCGGCTTCAGCACCCGGTAAATCTCCGCGAGCGCAAGTTCGATCCGCGGCACGTTGCGGATGCCGAAGGCGATCGTAGCGGCATCGAAGGATTTATCGGGAAATGAGAGCGTCTCGGCATTCGCCTCGACGAATTCAGCCTTGTCTGCGAGCCCTCGCTTTTCGGCGCGTTCGCGTCCGACCGCCAGCATATCGGCATTGATATCGGCGACCGTTGCCCGCGCGCCTTTTCCGGCTGCCTCGATCACGCGAAAGGAAACGTCGCCGGTGCCGCCCGCAAGATCCAGCAAATGGAACGCCCGCGCGCTTTTCGGCGGGCGAAGCTTGGAGACGAGCGCGTCCTTCCAGACGCGATGCAGCCCGCCCGACATCAGATCGTTCATCAGGTCGTAGCGCCGCGCGACTTTATGAAAGACGTCGTCGACCATCGCCTGCTTGTCGGCAAGCGGCACAGTGCGGAAGCCGAAATGGGTGTCGGAACGCTCGCGGGACATGGTTCAGCCTTGGCTCTTTAGACCATAGCGCGCGGGCGCTATGGGCGCTATCACCGCCGGAAATAGAGTGCCGAAAGGTTAAAGTGCCCGAACTCCCCGAAGTCGAAACCGTCCGGCGCGGGCTTGCGCCTGCGATGGAAGGCGCGCGCCTTGTGAAAGTCGAAGCACGGCGGCCGGATCTTCGCTTTCCCTTCCCGAAGGACTTCGCAAAGCGCCTCGCGGGCCAGACGGTCACCGGCCTCGGCCGACGCGCGAAGTATTTGCTCGCGGACCTTTCCTCCGGCGAGGTGCTCCTCATGCATCTCGGCATGTCGGGCTCGTTCCGGGTGGAGAAGTCCGGCGAGAGCGCGACACCCGGCGAGTTTCATTATCCGCGCGGCGAGGCGGGAAAGCACGACCACGTCATCTTCCGCATGTCGTCGGGCTACACTGTAATCTTCAACGATCCGCGCCGTTTCGGCTTCATGAAGCTGATCCCGCGCGGCCGGCTGGAAGAAGAGCCGCATCTTGCGCCGCTCGGGCCGGAGCCTCTGGGCAACCGTTTCGACGCTGAGACGCTCGCGCAATCGCTTGCGGGAAAGAAGACGAGCCTGAAAGCCGCGCTTTCCGATCAGAAAGTCGTGGCGGGATTGGGCAATATATATGTGTGCGAGGCGCTGCATCGCTCGCATCTTTCGCCGAAGCGCAAAGCTTCGACGCTCGCCGACCGGAAAAGTGGCCCCAACGACATGACGCGTTCGCTCGTGGACGCGATCCGCTTCGTGTTGAACGAGGCGATCAAGGCAGGCGGTTCCTCGTTGCGCGATCATCGCCAGACCACGGGCGAGCTTGGCTACTTCCAGCACCACTTCCGTGTCTATGACCGCGAAGGGACGAACTGCACCACCCCGGGCTGCAAAGGGAAGATCAAGCGCATCGTGCAGACCGGACGCTCGACCTTTTACTGCCCCGTCTGCCAGCGTTAGTCGTGTCTCAGTTTTTAATTTTCGTCATCACCGGGCCGTCGCGCCCGGCGAGCGCGAGCGAGCCGTTTGGCGCGACGAGACCCGGTAATCCATGATGACGTTCCGGATACGCCGACAGGCCTCATGGATCACGACAACTCGGACTTGCCCGAGTTGTCTATATTTAGCTCAAGTCGGCTGCAGCCGACTTGAATGTCTCGCAGCGTCGGCCGCTCGCTACGCTCGCGGGACGCTGCGGCCCGGTGATGACTTAAAAAAGAGACACCAGCGCTGACCTGATTGCCGCAGGCCATGGCCTCGGCTAGCAAACGGTAGGGAGGATTGCCCATGGCTTATGAGAACATCCGCGTCGAGACGCGCGGCAAAGTGGCGCTGATCACGCTCGACCGTCCGAAGGCGCTGAACGCCCTGAACGGCGCTTTAATAAGTGAACTCAATCAAGCGCTCGACGGCTTCGAGGCGAATGCCGAAATCGGCTGCGTCGTGCTCACCGGCTCGGAGAAGGCGTTCGCTGCCGGCGCCGACATCAAGCAGATGCAATCCTTGAGCTATCCGCAAAACTATCTCGACGATTTCGTCGGCCCCTGGGAGCGGCTCGCGAGTTTCAGGAAGCCCGTCGTCGCGGCGGTCGCGGGCTATGCGCTCGGTGGCGGCTGCGAGATCGCGATGATGTGCGACATTGTGATCGCCGCCGATAACGCCCAGTTCGGCCAGCCCGAGATCAAGCTCGGCGTGATGCCGGGGATCGGCGGTACGCAGCGGCTCACGCGCTTTATCGGCAAGGCGAAGGCGATGGACCTCTGCCTCACCGGCCGGATGATGGGCGCGGAGGAGGCGGAGCGAGCGGGGCTCGTCTCGCGCATCGTGCCCGCGGCGAAACTGCTGGAGGAGGCCATGAAAGCGGCCGAGACGGTCGCCGCGATGTCTTTGCCGATTGCCATGATGACCAAGGAAACGGTCAACCAGGCTTACGAAACCACCCTTTCGGCGGGGATCCGGTTCGAGCGCCGGTTATTCCACTCGATGTTTGCAACATCGGATCAAAAAGAGGGCATGACGGCCTTCGTCGAGAAGCGGGAGCCGTCGTTTAAGCACCGGTAGCATCCGCAATTAATGTCGTTGACGCTGGCGGGCCTCCCCACTATGGTCCGCCCGCGTCGCGATGCCTCAGGCATCGGCACGCCATTATTTCTCATTCCATCCGAAATCTGATCGAACTGGACGTTCACGCATGCCCAATACGACTTCCGCTAAAAAAGCGACGCGCAAGATCGCGCGCAAGACCGCGATCAACAAACAGCGCCGCTCGCGTTACGCCACCTATATCCGCGCGGTCGAGGAAGCGATCGGCGCCGGAGACGGCAAGAAGGCGCGCGAGGCGCTTGCTAAGGCAGAGCCCATGATCATGCGCGCCGCGCAAAGCGGGGTTCTTCATCGGAATACCGCCGCGCGGAAAGTGTCGCGGCTCAATTCGCGTGTGCAAAAGCTCAAAGCCTGACCGCTTTCGCTTCTGTAAATTTTTGCGGCGGCCGAGAGGCCGCCGTTTTTGTTTTTGCTTGACCTGTGTCTTCGAGGTCACGCTCGCGCGCTTCAAGCCGCCGTGGACGAAAATTCGTACACCTGACCTTGGAAGCTACGCCGATTTCCGAGTCAAAAAAAATGAAGAAAGTGCAGAACCTTGGCGCATAAGCCGTGTCATGGACTTGTAATTTTTCCGTTTCCGAAAGCGAAGTCGCCTTTCTGCGAAATAAATCGAAAAATATTTGTCGCGCCGGAGCGCAATCCGGTCGCGGCGGAATCTGTAGTCGAATCAACGCTTATTGCCCTCACGAAAGCTTTTGCCGCTGTTGCTGCGAGAAGGTTCGCCCGCCGCAGAGGGGCATTCGCAATTTTTTTCGAAATGAATCTGTTGCGCCTCATATCTTGCTATGTAATCGTCATTTCATCGAAGGAAGTTTTCTTCCTTCTGCTGCTCAGAGATTGCGGAACGTACAAACTAAATCGGGGAAGCTGATCGGCATGATGAAGATGTCTCGTTGGATTACCGGCTCATTGTGTAAGAGTTATATGACCGGACGCCGTGTTGTTGGTTCGCAAGCGTAAAAGTTTCAGTCAGGTTCGGCGTCGTAATCGGGACCAATCGAAAACTGAATTGTTGAGCGACCGCGGGTCAACTGCGGCGGATGGGGCGGCCATGCTTGAGATGCAAAATCGATCGCTGCGAAACAGCGTCTGTCGCAAACACTGCGCGGACACATTCCCGTACAGCAACGCACCAATACCGGATCGCCGCGCCACGCCGGTCATCGAAGGGCCCCCGCCGATACGCGGACAATCCTAGCTCTTTCCTTCGTTCAAAATTGCGTTCCCGCTCAATTCGAAACCTGAAGTCGAACGATCCAGCCGGATCCGATTTCGCGCCTGACAAGGCATTTGGAGTCTCGCGATGGCGCCTCAAAAGCAGGAAATTCCCGACAACAACGACGCGGGCCGCTGGGATCGCGTTCGCCGCCGCTTGCGCGCGGAAGTCGGCGAAGATGTTTATTCGAGCTGGTTTGCGCGCATGGAGGTCGAAGACTGCGGCGCGGAAAGCGTGCGGCTTTCCGTCCCCACGCGGTTTCTGCGGAACTGGATTCAGTCGCATTACGCCGATCGCCTGGTGACGCTTTGGCGCGGCGAAGCGCCGGCGGTGAAGAAAATCGACCTCGTCGTACGTTCTTCGGTGTCGCGCGCAGGCTTTGCCAATATCGCGATGAATGCTCCGGCAAAGCCGAATGTGATGATGCGCATGAACGGCGCGGCGCGGCTCCCCTCGCCGCCGTCGGGGCCGCTCTCGGCGCGAGCCGACAAGACTGGAAGCTCGCCGCTCGATGCGCGGCTTACATTCTCCACCTTTCTCGTCGGCCGCTCGAACGCGCTCGCCCATGCCGCCGCGCGCCAGGTAGTCGAGACCGAGCCCGGCACGGTCGCGCGCTTCAACCCGCTTTATGTCTATGCGTCGGTCGGCCTCGGGAAGACGCATCTTTTGCAGGCGATCGCTTGGGCGGGAGAAACCAACGGCCGCCGCGTGAGCTATCTTACCGCCGAAAAATTCATGTACGGCTTTGTCGCCGCGCTCAAGAACCAGTCCGCGATCGCCTTCAAGGAAGCGCTGCGCGGGATCGACGTGCTGATCATCGACGATCTGCAGTTCTTGCAGGGCAAGACCGTGCAGCAGGAATTTTGCCACACATTGAATGCGCTGATCGATGCCGGCCGGCAGGTCGTTGTCGCCGCCGACCGCGCGCCACCCGAACTCGAGACGCTGGAAGAGCGCGTGCGCTCGCGGCTCGCGGGCGGGCTCGTGGTCGAAATCGGACCGCTGGAGGAAGCGCTCCGTTTGAGCATTCTGGAAGCGCGGATCGCCGCGATCAAAGCCCAACATCCGGATTTTGATGTGCCGCAATCGGTCGTGAACCACGTTGCGCATCAGGTGACGCAGAGCGGCCGCGATCTCGACGGCGCGATGACGCGATTACTTGCCCATAACCAGTTGAGCAATCGCCCCGTCACCATCGAACTTGCCGATGAAGTGATCCGCGACCTCGTGCGGCCATCCGATCCGCGCCGGATCCGGGTCGAGGACATCTTGCGCATCGTCGCCAAGCATTATGGCGTTACGCGCTCGGATCTCCTGTCCTCGCGCAGGACGGCGAATGTGGTGCGGCCGCGGCAGATTGCGATGTATCTCGCAAAAACGCTGACGCTTCGCTCGCTGCCCGAAATCGGCCGGCGATTCGGCGGCCGCGACCACACCACGGTGCTGCATGCCGTTCGCAAGATCGACGCCCTTATTGTGACCGATAAGGTGCTGGCCGAGGAAGTCGAAGTCCTGAAAAGGCTGTTGCTGGAGGCGTAAGCGTCCGCAAGGCCCAATAAGAATAATTAAGAGGCGTGGGTTTTGGCCCGCGCCCCTTGCCTTCGGCGCCGTGAAACGCCAAAATTTTCGGCCCGCGCGGTTCATCCCGCCTGCGCGCGGGGCCAGAGGCCACCATCCGGATCGCGAGCCTATGAAGGTTACCGTCGAGCGCGCCGAACTCCTGAAATCGCTCTCCCACGTTCACCGCGTGGTCGAGCGCAGGAACACGATTCCCATTCTCGCGAATGTCCTGATCAAGGCCGGGAAAAGCGGGCTCGAGCTGAAGGCGACCGATCTCGACCTCGAAATCGTCGAAACCTTGCCGGCGGAAGTAAAGACCGCGGGCTCCACCACCGTGCCCGCGCATATGATCTACGATATCGTGCGGAAACTTC
>Ga0207707_10002295_pt1 | contig 17249 bp, 15 predicted proteins | sample KBSC83BmetaG_FD_184336 | JGI IMG/M metagenome (GOLD analysis project Ga0207707, IMG submission 184336) | Corn rhizosphere microbial communities from Kellogg Biological Station, Michigan, USA - KBS C8-3B metaG (SPAdes) (version 2) | ecosystem: Host-associated > Plants > Roots > Rhizosphere ...
GTTTCGGCACCGTCCTCTCGGACTTTGGAACCGACAAGCTCCTGGGGTTGCTGAACGCGGACGAGCAGAAAGGCACGGCGCGAATTCTGGCCGAGCCGACGCTCATGGCGGGAAACAAGGATTCGGCCAGCTTCCTGGCCGGCGGCGAGATCCCGATCCCGGTCGCGCAGAACAGCGCGACTGGCGTGCCGACGATCACCATCATTTGGCGAGAGTTCGGGGTGAAACTCAATTTCTCGGCCGAAATCGTGAGCGACAGCTTGATGAAGCTGCACATCCGGCCGGAGGTCTCGAGCCTGGACTTCACCAACGGGATCGAAATCTCCGGCTTCAAGATTCCCGCGTTGCGCACCAGGCACATGGAAACCACCATCGACGTGCGGCGGGACCAGAGCCTGATCATCTCCGGGCTCATGGACGACGAGCGGCAACAGAACAAGGAAGGCATTCCGCTGCTCATGAAGATTCCGATCATCGGATCGCTCTTCTCCAGTACGAGCTGGCAGCGGAACGAGACGGAGCTGCTGGTGGTGGTGACGCCCGTGATCACCGATCCGATGCACCCGCGTCCGCAGGACATCATGCATTTCACGCCCGACTCGACGCTGCCCGCTCGGCAGGCCCTCGAGCCGCGGCTGCCGACTCCTCCCGCGCCGTAGGAGAGCGACGCATGCCTCGCAAGGCGCTCATCGTCTCAGGCGCGGCCGGACCGCAGGACATCGCGAACGGCGTGCTGCATCGCTACGGGTTCGGGCCCGCGGAGTCGGCGCTGAATCTCGGCGATGGCACCGCGCGCCTGCGCGCGGAGCATTTCGACCTCGTCGTCATTCCGTTGCAGGGCCTCAGCGCGATGGAGCTCTCGACGTTCGAACGGGAGACGCGGCGTGGCGGCACCCTCGTGATCGGCACCGCCCCGCAATCCGATTCAGAGCTCATCCTGCGCGCAATGCGCTCCGGGGTGAATGAGTTTCTCACCTACCCTCCCGATCCCAAGGACTTCTCGGGCGCCGTCGACCGGTTGATGCGCCGCACGCACACCGAGGGGAAATCAGGAGGCGCGATCGCGATCTACAGCGCGAAGGGCGGGGTCGGCAGCACGAGCGTGGCTGTGAATCTCGCGTTCGCTCTCGCCAAGGCGCATCCCGAGGGGCACGTGGCACTGGTCGATCTGATGGCCGGCGGCGGCGATCTCCGCGTGATGCTCGATCTGCGGCCGCAATACGACATGAGTGATTTGGTGAGCAAGATCGATCGGCTCGACGCGGATCTCATTCGCTCGGTGCTCACGCCGGTGCTGGGCGGCGTGTGGGTCTTGCCTTCGTCGGAGAGTCCCGACGCGGCGGATGCGCTCGACGCGACGGCGGTCACCATCATTCTCGATCAGCTCCGGCAACACCACGCGTTCACGATCATCGATTGCGAGCACGCGCTCAGCGACCGCACACTGGCCGCGCTCGATGCGGCGGATCGGATCGTACTCGTCACGCAGCTGAACGTGCCGGCGCTCCGGAGCACGCAACGCACCCTCGCGCTCTGCGAGCGCCTCGGATATTCGAATGAAAAAGTGCGGGTGGTCGTCAACCGGCATCAGGCGGCGGACGCCGTCAGCCTTGCTGATGGAGCGGAAGTGCTCGGCCGCGAAATCTTCTTCAAGATTCCGAATGACTACCGCACCTCGGCCGGCGCTCTGACCAAAGGCGTTCCGGTGGCGGAGTTCGATGCGTCGTCACACCTCGCCTGGAGCTACGATGGCCTGGCCGGTCGGATGAATGGCGGGATTTCCGACAAGGCGGCCGGGTCGCAGCGTACGTCCCGGCTGGGTCGACTCTTCGGACGTGGGAGGAAATGATGGCGCTGTCACTTCGCGAGCGATTGACCGGGCGCACGTCCCCGATCGCCCACCCCTCGGCGGCCGGGAATGGCGGAGGCGCTCCGCCCGCAGCCTCCGGCGATGGTCCATCGTCGGGCATGTATACGGCAGTTCGCTCCGATGTGTCGGAGTTCTCCGCGGTGGAGCAGCTCAAGCTCGATCTGCACCGGCGGCTCATCGAGCGTCTGGATCTCGAAGCGCTGGAAAAGATCTCCGACGAAGGCGTGGTCGTCACACAGATTCGCCAGGCCGTCAGCGAGTTGCTGCGCGGAGAGACCACTCCGTTCAGTCAGGCCGAGCGCGAAGAGGTGGTCGAGCAGATCGTCTACGAGGTGATCGGGCTCGGGCCCATCGAGCCGCTCTTTCGCGATCGCACGGTCACGGACATCCTCGTCAATGGCCCCAAGGAGATCTACGTCGAGCGCAACGGTCGGCTGTCGCGGGCGCTGACGTCGTTCCGCGACGATGCCCATCTCCTCGCCATCATCGACCGCATCGTCAGCCGCGTCGGACGCCGCGTGGACGAGTCGTCGCCGATGGTGGATGCGCGGCTCCCCGATGGCTCGCGTATCAACGCGATCATTCCTCCGCTGGCCATCGACGGGCCGGTCTTGTCGATCCGGCGATTCGGTGCGGAGATCACGATTCAGAAGTTGGTCGAGCTCGGCGCGCTCACCGAGGACATGGTGAATCTGCTCTCCGGTTGTGTGCGGGCCAAGCTCAACGTGCTCATCTCCGGCGGCACCGGCGCCGGAAAGACGACGTTGCTGAACGCGCTCAGCTCCTTCATTCCGAGCAGCGAGCGCGTGATCACGATCGAAGACGCCGCCGAGCTTCGCATGCAGCAGGAGCACGTCGTGCGTCTGGAGACGCGACCACCGAACTCGGAGGGGCGCGGTGAAGTGGTGGCGCGGGACCTGGTGAAGAACGCGCTCCGCATGCGCCCCGACCGGATCATCGTCGGCGAAGTCCGGTCCGCCGAGGCGCTCGACATGCTTCAGGCCATGAACACCGGACACGAGGGATCGCTCACGACGATCCACGCCAATACGCCGCGCGACGCGCTCGCCCGCCTCGAGACGATGATCCTGTTCGCCGGAACGAACTTGCCGAATCGTGCCATGCGTGAACAGATCGCCTCCGCGCTGGACCTCATCATTCAGGTGTCGCGCCTCGCGGATGGATCGCGGCGCGTGACCAGCGTGACCGAGGTGACGAGCATGGAAGGGGACGTCATCACGATGCAGGAGATCTATCGCTACCGCCGCCGCGGCATCTCGCCGGAAGGGAAGGTCTTGGGCCAGTACGAGGCCACCGGCGTGCGGCCGAAATTCGTCGAGCGGCTGCAGCTCGCCGGCGTCGAGCTTCCGCACCACCTGTTCGCGGAGGGTTGATCCGATGCTGGCGCTGGTACTCGCAACCGTCTTCATCGGCGCCATGCTGCTGATCGTGGCCGGGTACGTCGTGGTCAACCGTCGGCGGCTCGTCGCCGGCGATGCCCTTCGAACGCGCCTGTCGTCGACCGCGCCCGCGGGCACGACGGCCAGCATTCTGAGGGAAGAGAAGACCAGCGACATCGGCATGCTCGACCGACTTCTGGCCGGCAAGAGCATTACGACGTCCATTTCAGATCAGCTCGATCGGGCGGGGTCGCGACAAAGCGTCGGGGAGTTCGTGCTCCTCTCGCTCGTCGCCGCTGGTATCGGTTTTCTCATCGGCCACCGCATGGGACTACTGGCCGCAGTGCTCATCGCCGGCGCCGCGGGCTATTTGCCGTTTCTGAATTTGAAGCGGAAGGCGAGCGCGCGACTCAAGCTGTTCCAGGCGCAGCTTCCCGAATCGATCGACATGCTGGTGAACGCGATGAAGTCCGGCTACTCGCTCCAGGCCGCGATCAAGTTCGCTGGCGACGAGATGCCGGATCCGCTGGGACCGGAGTTCGCCCGCGTGTACGACGAGCAGCGATTGGGGATGGAGATGCGCAACGCGCTCCTCAAGCTTCAGGAGCGCGTGGACACCCTGGATTGTCGAATGTTCGTGACCGCGCTGCTCTTGCAGCGCGAGACGGGCGGCAACCTCGCCGAGGTGCTCACGAATCTCGCGACGCTGATGCGCGAGCGAGTGGGCTTGCGGGGCCAGATCGATACGCTCACCGCGGAGCCGAAGCTCTCCGCCATCGTGCTCGCGTTGATGCCGGTGATTCTGTTCATCATCGTGGGTTTCTTGAACCCCGACTACATGTCTCCGCTCTGGACGACGCCGGGCGGGAGACTCCTGTCACTGTACGCCCTGACCTCGGTACTCCTCGGCTACTTCGTGCTGCGGAAGATCGGACAGATCGACATCTAGGGGTAACGAATGACGATTCCTCTTCCTCTCGTCGCGTTGATCGCGTTGCTCGTGGTGGCCGTTGGTGCGGCCGTCCATGCGCTCGTCCGCGACCGCGAGCGTCGTGCCGTTCTGGATCGGGCGGGTGCGCAGTACGCAGACTCGACACTATTCGTCAAGGCGCAATCGGAGGGGATCGGTGGTCGCCTGGCAAAGTGGCTGTTCGCGCACGCGCCCGGATCGTGGCGGTCGCCCAAGCGCTCGACGGACAAACTGCTCCACGCCGGCTTCGAACATGTCGCCGCTCCGGTGGTGTTCACCGCGGCGCGCATCGCGAGCGTGCTGGTCGTTCCCGCGATCGTCCTGTTGGTGATTCCGCGTCGAAACCTGCTGGTCTTCGTGGCGGCGTTCGTCATCAGCGTGGTGATCGGGCTCGTACTTCCGCCAGCCTACATCGATCGCCGAGCACAGTCTCGGCAGGAACGACTGCGCCGCGCGATCCCTGATTCGCTCGACCTGCTCGTGGTGTGCGTGGAGGCCGGCGTGAGCCTGGACGCCGCGATCATGCGCGTGGCGAAGGAGATGGCGGTGTTGCATCCGGATCTCGCCAATGAGCTGCTGATCGTGCACCGGCGCGTGAACGCGGGAATACCTCGCGAGCAGGCGCTGCGCGGACTGTGGGAGCGCACGGGGGTGGAGGATCTGCGCGGCCTCGCCGCCAACATGATACAGTGCGAAAAATGGGGCACGTCCATCGCGACGGTGTTGCGGGTGTACGCCGAATCGCTGCGCAGAAAGCGAAAACAGCTGGCGGAAAAGCGGGCAGCCACGGCGCCGCTCAAGATGACCTTTCCGCTGGCCGTATTCATATTCCCGGCGATCTTCGTCGTGCTACTGGGACCGGCGATGATGAAGATCGGCGCCATGTTCAAGGGTATCGCGCACTAACGGGTGTCGGTTCGCGGGTCGAGTTCGAGCGACGCCACGGCGCGTCGCCGCACACCAGGAGGCGGTTATGAACGGGCTGCGTAGCAGGAAAGGAGCGACGCTGGTGCTCGTGGCGATCCTGATTACCGTACTCGTGGGCTTCACGGGCATCGCGATCGACGCGTCGCGTTTGTACGTGATGCGTGCGCAGCTCCAGACGACCGCCGATGCATCGGCGATCGCGGGAATCGTGGAAGTCAAGAACAAGCGCCCGACCAACGCGACGACGCTCGCGTTACAGTACGTGCCGCAAAACAGGGTGGAGCGCCAGGTTCCGGTGGTGAATGCGGCGGACGTCGAGCCCGGGACGTGGGATTTCGCGACGAACAGCTTCGTGCCGTTGGCGTCGTGGACCGACCCGGCGCTCGGCGCCGTGCGAGTGACGGCGCGCTATCCGGGCGCGTACACCTTCGCCCGCGTGTTCGGGGTGGCGGGGAAAACCGTGCAGGCGCGTGCGGTTGCCGCGTTGGGATTCGTCAGTACGACGAACTGTCTGCGGCCGTGGGCGGTGAGCTACCAGACGATGCTCGACGTACTGTATCCGCCCGCTGGCACCCGGGCTCCGAGCTACAATCTCACCCCACAGGATATTCAAACGCTCACCGCCATGCAGTATCCCTCCAACGCGATCACGCTGCTGCAGGGCACGTCGAATCAGCTCTCTCCGGGCAACATCGCGCAGGTGGTCGTGAACGATCCGTGGGCTGGCAATAATTCGTACAAGGACGCCATCCAGGGATGCTCGAATCTCGACATCGGCCCAGGCTCGACGATCGAAGGCGATCCTGGCGCGGGCGCCGGCCAGACGGCAAACGCGCTTCGGTCCTTCTGTCAGAACAACGGGGGCATCTCCGGAGGCGGGCAGAATTTCACGTGCCTGGGGCAGCCGAAAATCAAGCTCGTGATGTGGGACCAGTCGAATGGAGCGCCCGGGAATAATCTCACGCTTCGGGTGAAATACGTCGGGGTGTTCGCCATCGCCGGGTTCAAGGGAGGGTCGGGACCGGACCAGATAACCGGGTTCTTCACCTCCATGGCGACGTCCGGAGGCTTCAGCTCGAATCCGTCGCCGGTCACCGGTTCCATCGCGCTGGTTCAATAGCACACTCGGGACACGTGACCGGGACAATGAGCGCCGTTGCCGAACCGATGACTGCGCGAGCTCCGCGTACCGCTGCCGACTGGATCGGCTGCGCCTTCTTTTGCGCATTCGCCGCCACGATCCCGCTTACCTCCGGGAAGTCGGGGCTCTTGCTGCTGCCACCGATGCTCTACGAGGTCGTGGTGGCGGCGACCTTTCTGGTGCGTAGGCAGCCGCGCCGCACCCTGCCGGGTATTGGATCGCGACTCGCGGCCTACGGCGCCACCTTTCTGATGCCGTTGTTCCTCTGGTCGGCGGCGAGATGGGCGCCCAGCTATCTCGCTTCCACCGATCTCACACCCATTCGCGCGCTCGGTGCATTCGCGTGGCTGTTCGGCACGCTGGTCGCTTTCTGGCCAATCTGGTATCTGCGCCGTTCGTTCAGCATCGAGCCGGAAGCGCGCGAGCTCACCACGAGCGGTCCCTACAGCTTCGCGCGACACCCGATTTACGCGACGCAGATCCTGCAGTACGCCGGGATCTGGCTGCTGCACGCCACCATCCCGCTCGGCATCGTATTCGCGCTCTGGCTCGCCATCCTCCGCATTCGGGTAGGATACGAGGAACGCGTCCTCGGCGCGGAATTCGAAGCGTATCGCGGCTACAAACAGCGCGTGTGGGCCTTCGGCCCCGCGCTGCTTGGTGCGCGCACCGTGAAAAGTGGGTAACCGATGATCGCGCGCAGCACGCGTGCACGCGCGCGCGAGGTGCAACCGCGCGGCCAGGGAGCTCGGTGACCGGCGACTCCGTGCCGCTCTCGCCAGCGCCCCTGTCGCCATCGCTCGACGGCGCCGGAAACGATGCGCTTCGCGCTCAGCTCCAGGAGGTCTTCGCCGACCGCTACCGGGTGGACGACGTCATCGGTCGTGGGCAGTGCAGCACGACGTTCCTCGGCGTGCGCATCGGCGCTGCCGATCGTGTCGCGCTCAAGGTCCTGACCGTCGATCCGGTCACGAATCCGGGGCTCGCGCAGCGAGTGGCGGACGAAATTCGAGTCTCGCAGGAAGTGGCCAGTGCCTGTCACCTCGTGCCGGACCGTTTCGAGAAGCGCGGGCCGCTCGCCGTCATCGTGATGCCCTACATGCCGGGCGGGAGCCTCGAGTCTCTCGTGCGCGACGATGCGCTCGCACCGGTGAGCCGCATCGAAGAAATCGTTCGGAGCGTCGCGGCGACGCTCGACTGCATGCACGGCCGCGGAGCGCTCCATCTCGGACTGACACCGGGAAATATTCTGTTCGACGCGCGCGGACGCGCCGTTGTGTCGGACCGCGGCCTGACGAACGTCATGCTCGACGCGGAGGGCGTACATGGTACACGGTCCTCGCGAGCGCGCGCGTACGCCGCACCGGAGCAGCGTCGCAAGCAGAGCGTTGACGCGCGCGCGGATCAGTACGCGCTGGCGGTGATCGCCTTCGAGCTGCTCTCCGGCCACCGTCGACTGGATGAGGAGATGGTACAGGGGATTCACACGCTCGCGCCGATCGAGGTGCTCCCCGATGTCCCGCTGCGCGCCAAGCTCCCGTTGTACGTGAACGCCGCACTGCGTCGCGCGCTCAGTGCCAATGCCGCGAATCGATTCGCCACTACTACCGAGTTCGCCGAGGCGCTCGCCGGGCGCGCGCCCGAGTCGGCTCCGGGACTGTCGACCACTCGCGCCGATCTTCGCCTCCGTCGCCGCCGTCGCATCGCGAGCGCATTCGGTGTGCTGTTGGCGATTCTCGTCCTCGCCACCATCGCCGATCCCGGGCTGAGGGACGTCGTGCGTACGACGTGGCGCGCCGTACGCGCGCAGCTCGCGTGGGCCCCGAGGCGCATCGACGTGGCCGTCGATCCTGGGGCGACGTCGGCGCCGGCGCCGAGCTCGCCCCAGCACGAGGCCGGAACCGGGGCGAACGTGGCCAGCCGCTCCGGTGCTGGCGTGGCAACGATTCATGCGCGCGCCAATTCACCCGTATCTCCCGGTCCGGCGCGCACCGCCACGGACGCTGCGTCGAGTCCCGTCGGCAGCACCCCTGTGGTCGTTCGCCTGGGCTCCTCCTCGTCCGGCGGCACGCCGATCGCCAATGCACCCGCCCCTCCCGCTCTCTCGGGCGGCAAGGCAGTGCTTGCAAATGCCGGCTCGTGGCTGCGTCGAACGTTCGGTGGCAGCTGGCTTCGAAACACGTCGTCGACCGCCGCCGACATCCACGTGTCGGTGGATCGCGGCTCGGCGATCGTGTTCGTGGATGGCATTCCGCGCGGCAGCGCACCCGCGACGATCTCCGTCGCGCCCGGTCATCACACGATCTCGGTAGCCGGCACGCTCGACTACGGAAGCAACCCCACAGGCATCAACGCCGCATCAGGCGAAAAAATCTCGGTGCCCTTTCACAGTACCCCGAATCCGTAGTCACCCGAGAGCGGAGCCGAACTGCTCCTGCCTGCGAGCGACTTCGAGTGGCTCCTCCGGCCCCCTTGCGAAACTCGAAATCACCGCTAGTTGTCGGTCATCTTGTCCGAATGGGGCGCCATCTCTATGTTGTGGTGTGCGAACTCCCAAGAGGACCTCGCCTTCGCCGGCGCGAAAGCGCGTTTCAGGTAGGTCGGCGGGCGCGCCTTCCGACGTCGAGGTGCTCGCGCTGATAGCTGGCTGCGCAGTGGGTTCCGACTTGACGCACGCACTTCCCGTGGCGTTGCGCGCATTGGCGAGCGCCACAGGCGCTCACCTGTGCTCCATCTCGCGGCGCACGAAGGACGACGCGGCCATGATCCCGGAATCACCCGCCGAACCGGACTCGCAAACAGGGATCGCGACGCGCGTGCCGATTTCCGGCGGTGGGGAAGTCGTTGGCGAGCTCACGGCGTACTCGCAACGCGCGCTCACCGACGCGGGCATAAAACTTCTCGAGCAGGCCGCGATACTGCTCGCCCCCACGATGCTCGCCGCCGAACTCGCCGCGCAGTTGGCAACGGTCTCGGCCACGAGTGAGGGCTCGCGCGTGCGCGATCCGGATTTCACGCAACGCGTGCTCGATTCGCTCCCACTGGGCATGCACGTGGTGGATCGCAACTACCGCATTTGCGCGTGGAACCGCACGCGTGAGAGCGGTCTCCAGGGTGTCCAGCGGAACGAGGCGCTCGGCCGCAGCATCTTCGAGGTGCTCAACCGGCAGTCGGAGGCGGTGCTCCGTCACGAGTACGACTCGGTGTTCGCCACCGGCGAAACGCTCCACTTCGACATCGAGTCCGGCGCGGGCGCGGACGCACGCGTCTACCGGGTGACGAAGAGCCCAATGCGCGACGACGGCGGCCGAGTCACCCACGTGATCACGATCGGCGAGGACGTGACCGAGGCGACGCGCGCCCAGGAAGAGGCCGCGCAGGCGCGCAAGCTCGCGGCCATTGGCACGCTCGCCGCGGGAGCCATGCACGAGATCAACAACCCGCTCGCGACGATCGGCGCCTGCGCCGAGACGCTCTCGCTCAATCTCGCCGAGTCCGGCGTGTCCGAGGCGATGCGCGACACGTTCGCCGAGCTGTGCGACATCATCGATCACGAGGTGCACCGGTCGAAGCGGATTCTGAACGGGCTGCTCGACTTCAGCCGGCCCACCGGAGCGACGCGCGCGCCCGCCGAGCTGCGATCGATCATCGAGCAGACGCTCCGGCTGCTCAAGTACCACACGCACTTTCGCGCGATGCACGTGCACGTGGAGGTCGCGACCGAGGCGCCGCTCGTCGTGCGCGCCGATCGCGACCAGCTCGTGCAGGTGCTCATGGCGCTCCTGCTCAACGCGATGGACGCCATGAATCATTCCGGGACCATTCGACTTCGGGCGCTGCGCGCGCCCGACCGAGGCGAGGAGGTGGTAATGGAGGTAATCGATACGGGGAGCGGGATCGCGACATCCGTGCGGCAGCGGCTCTTCGAGCCGTTCTATACCACCAAGCCGCCGGGGCGCGGCACGGGGCTCGGACTCTCGATCTGCTACGGCATCGTCGCCGACCACGGCGGGCGCATCGAGGTCGACAGCGCCGTCGGAAAGGGGAGCACCTTTCGCGTGATACTTCCGCTCTCGGAGCCCGCATCATGAAAGACGACAACCGCATCAAGGTGCTGATCGCGGAGGACGAGGCGCATCTCGGCTCGATCCTGCAGAAGTTCCTCGAGGGGCGCGGTTACCAGGTGTCGGTGCACACCGACGGCCGCTCAGCGCTCGACGCGCTGCGCGCCGAGGCGTTCGACGTGGCGCTGCTGGACATCGTGATGCCGGAGATGGACGGCCTCGAGGTGCTGCGCCAGATCCGCGAGGAGCTGTCGCCGCCGGAGGTCATCATCATCACGGGCAACGGCACCATCGAGACCGCCATCAGCGCGATGAAGCTGGGCGCGTACGACTATCTCTCGAAGCCGTACCGGATGGCGGAGATCGACGTCATGGTTCGGCGCGCGTGGGAGAAGCGCGAGCTCACGCGCGAGAACACGCTGTTGCACAAGCGGCTCTCGCTGTCGGAGGCGACGTCCGAGATCGTCACGCAGTACGCGCCGATGCAGGCGGTGCTCGCGCTCGTGGAGCGCGTGGCGCGCAGCGATTCCGCGGTGCTGATACTGGGCGAGTCGGGCACGGGCAAGGAGCTCGTCGCGCGGATGCTGCACCGGCTGTCGCATCGCGCGAGCGGGCCGCTCGTCGACATCAACTGCGCGGCGATCCCCGAGACGCTCGTCGAGAGTGAGCTGTTCGGGCACGAGCGCGGCGCGCACGCGGAGGCATCCACGCGCAAGGTGGGATTGTTCGAGCTGGCGAATGGCGGCACGATCTTCATGGACGAGATCGGCGCGCTCGATCCGAAGGTGCAGGGAAAGCTCCTGCGCGCGCTCGAGCTGGGCACGTTCTATCGCGTCGGCGGTACGCAGAAGGTGCGCTCCGACCTGCGCGTGGTGGCGGCGAGCAACCAGGACCTGGCGCAGCGCGTCGCGAACGGCTCGTTCCGCAGCGACCTGTACTATCGCATCAACACGATCAGCATCACGCTCCCGCCGCTGCGCGAACGCAGCGTGGACATCCCGCTGCTCGCGCGCCACTTCCTGGAGCACGCGTCCGATGGCGTCGCGCGCACCCTGAGCCCCGAGGCGATCGACGCGCTCGAGGCGTACCCGTGGCCCGGGAACGTGCGCGAGCTTCGCAACGTGATCGAGCGCGCGGTGCTCGTCACCTCCGGCACCGTCGTGCACGCGAGTGACGTGCCGCTGGGCGCGCTCCCCGCCTCGCACGGCGCGCGCGCGACGGACCCGCTGGCGCCGCTCGAGCAGGTCGAGCGCCAGCACATCGAGACCGTGCTGCAGCACGCGCGCTGGCACCAGGGGCGCGCGGCCGACATCCTTGGGATCTCACCCAAGACCCTCTATCGAAAGATTCGCGAATTCGGGCTGCGTCGGCCGAACGAGCGCTGATCCCACATACACATGAAGATTCTGGTCATCGAGGACGACCCGACCGTCGGCCAATACGTGAAGCGCGGATTGGAGGAGCAACGATGGGGGGTGGACCTCGTCGCCGATGGCGAGGAGGGCGAACGTCTCGCCGCGGCGGAGCCGTACGATCTCGTCGTGCTCGACATGCGGCTGCCGGGCCGCTCGGGGATGGAGGTGCTGCACGCGATTCGCGCGCGCGGCTTCGAGCGCCCGGTGCTCGTGCTCACCGCGCAGGATGCAGTGGACGCGAAGGTCGAGGCGTTCCGCGCCGGCGCCGACGACTACGTCACGAAGCCGTTCGCGTTCGAGGAGCTCCTCGCGCGCGTGGAGGCGCTGAGCCGCCGCACCCCCACGATGTCCGCGCCGGTGCTCAAGATCGCCGACCTCACGCTCGACAAGAACACGCGCACCGTGACGCGGGGTGGCGAGCCGATCGAGCTCACCCCCAAGGAGTACACGGTGCTGGAATACCTCATGCGGCACGCGGGGCGCGTGATGAGCCGGACGCTCATCACCGAGTACGCGTGGGGCTATCACTTCGATCCCGGCACCAACATCGTGGACGTCGTGATCAATCATCTGCGGAAGAAGATCGACAGCGCGGGCGCGGTGAAGCTCATCCACACGGTGCGTGGGGTCGGCTACGTCGTGCGCACCTAGCATCGCTCGGGTGGCGGGAGGCGTGACGTGAGCACCATTCGGGCCCAACTCACCACGGCGTACGCGGCGGCGCTCATCGGCACCGTGGGCGTGTTCGCCGCCGTCATTTTCACCACGCGGCGCGACGGCACGATCGACGAGCTGCGGCGCCACGCGCTCACGGAGGCGAACCTGGCGCTCCGGCTGATCCGCCAGTCGGAGCTCGCGGGCGAGCCCGTGACCTCGACGCGCGACCTGCTCGTGGGCGCGCAGCTCGATGCGCCGCTGCGCACGATGCTCGAGGGCATGCCGGACTATCTGCTCGTGCTCGATGCCAGCGGGCGCATCCTCTACGCGTCGGCGCCGGTGCGCGACCTGAACGAGGATCCGAGCCAGCTCGCGGTGGTCGTCGCCGCCGCGGTGAGCGCGCCCACCACCGGCGAGATGAAGAAGCTCGTGCTGGACGATCGCACGCTCCTCATGGTCGCCCAGAAGCCGGCGGACCGCAACTCGGCCGTCGCGCGCGTGGTCGTCGCGACCTCCGCCGACGTCCCGGATCCCGCGCTCCGCAATCTCGTGGAGACGGTGGCGGCCATCGCGCCGATTCTGCTCATCGCGTCGATCGCGCTCGCGTACGCGATCGCCGGACGCGCGTTCGAGCCCGTGGACCGTCTCGTGAACGAAGTGCAGGCCATCACCGACGGACGCAGCCTGCACCGCCGCCTGCCCGTCACCGCCGGCGAAGAGATCGCGCGGCTCGCCGTCACGCTGAACGAGATGCTCGAACGGCTCGAGAGCTCGTTCGCCGCCCTGCGCCGGTTCACCGCGGACGCGAGCCACGAGCTCAAGACGCCGCTCGCGGTGATGCGCGCGGACGTCGAGCGCGCGATGAGCGAACGGGCGCCCGGTCCCGACAAGCTCATCGCGCTCGAGGAGGCGCTGCACGAGACCACGCGCATGGCCGATCTCGTGGACAGCCTGCTCACACTCGCGCGCGCGGATGAGGGGCGCTTCGATCTGCATCGCGAGCGCGTGCGTATCGCGCCGCTCGCGCACGAGGTATTCGAAACGGCGTCGATTCTGGGAGAAGCGGCGGGGCTCGAGGTGACGATGCCCGAGGTCGCCGACGTCGAGGTGCTCGCGGACCGCGCGCGCCTGCGCCAGCTGTTCCTCAACATCGTGACGAACGCGCTCAAGTACACCTCGAGCGGCACCGTCGAGATTCGCATCGTCGCGCACGACCGCACCGTCGCCTTCACCGTGCGCGACTCCGGCATGGGGATCTCGGCGATGGACCTTCCGCACATCTTCGAGCGCTTCTACCGCGCCGATCGTGCGCGCTCCCGCTCCGCCGAGCGCGGCGGATTCGGGCTCGGACTCGCGATCAGCCAGTGGATCGCCGAAGCGCACGGCGGCACGATCTCGGTGCGCTCGCGCCTCGGCCGCGGCAGCACGTTCACGGTGACGCTGCCGATTGCCGACGAGCCGCACGCGCTCGAGGGGGCCGAGAGTGCGCCAGCAGAAAACGTTACAGCCGAGCCGGATAGCGAGCGCGACGGACGCAACCGCTGATTGTGAAGGAATCGTAACGGCCGCTTAATGAGTTCTTAATCCGCGCGGCATTCCATCGATAACAGCGGCTCGTAGGTTGCGTTCCAGATCTGAAACAACTGCTCGCGTACTCCATCTCGGATCAACACGCGCATGTTCAACAATCTGATCGAGTCGAAGCGCAAGAGTCAGAGAACGGTCGGGGAAACGCTCGTCAGCATCGCGCTGCACGCGGTGCTGATCACGCTCGCGGTGTACGGCACGCTGAGCGCGGGCCAGAAGGTGGTCGAGAAGAACCGGCAGGAGGACGTGACCTTCGCGAAGGCACCGCCGCCACCGCCACCGCCACCCGATCAGCCGAAGCCGCCGCCACCGGACGTGGTGGCCGCGCCGCCACCGCCAAAGGGCTTCCAGGTGCTGCAGGCGCCGATCAACATCCCGGACAAGATCCCGGACATCGATCTCTCGAAGGCCGTGACGGATGAGAAGGACTTTTCCGGCAAGGGCGTAGCGGGAGGAAAGGCGAACGGCGTCGTGGGCGGAACGCCAACGAACTCCGACCAGCCGTACTTCGAGTTCCAGGTGGAGAAGCCCGCGCTCGCGCGCGAGGGGAATCCGAATCCGAAGTACCCGTCCATGCTCGAGAGCTCGCGCGTGGAGGGGAAGGTGCTCGCGCAATTCGTGGTGGACACGAACGGGCGGGCCGACATGGGCACGTTCAAGGTGCTGCAGGCGGACAATGAGCTGTTCGGACAGTCGCTCAAGAACGTCCTGCCGCAGTGGCGCTTTTATCCCGCCGAGGCGGGCGGGCACAAGGTGAAGCAGATCGTGCAATTGCCAGTCGCGTTTCAGGCACCTCACTGATCATCGCGGTCCAACCAGTCGTTCTTTTTCCTGAGAAGAGGTCATCATGAACGTTTCGCTGCTTGCGCTGTTCAGGTCGATGGGTGGATTCGCGAAGGGAATCGTCTTCGTGCTCGCCATCATGTCCGTGCTGTCGCTGACCGTGATGGTCGGCAAGTGGTGGAGACTCCGGAAGGCGCAGCGCGAGACGCGCAAGTTCGCCCCCGAGTTCTCGCAGTTCCTCGAGGAAGACAACCTCAACGAGGCGATCCGTCTCGCCGAGGGCTACAAGCAGTCGCACGTCGCGCGCGTGCTGGGCGGCGCGCTGGGTGAGGTGAAGCCGCTGCTGCAGGACGGCTCCGTGACGGTCTCCGACATCAACTCGGCGGAGCGCGCGGTGGAGCGCAACATGATGATCATTCTCTCCGAGCTGAAGCGCGGCCTCGCGATTCTCGCGACTGTCGGCGCCACGGCGCCGTTCGTCGGTCTGCTCGGTACGACGATGGGTATCGTGAACGCGTTCACGGGCATGGCGCAGTCGGGCGCGGGCGGAATGGGCGCGATCTCGGCCGGTGTCGCCGAGGCGCTGATCACGACCGCCTTCGGTCTGCTCGTCGCCATTCCGGCCGTGTGGGCATTCAACTACTTCACGACCAAGATCGACAATCTGTCCGTCGAGATGACGTACACCTCGAAGGAGATGATCGATTACCTGATCAAGGGCGTCGCTGGCGAGTTCGGCCGGTCGCGCTTCACCCGCGAGTTCAACACCGCGGGCGGCGCCGGCCCCATCTCGCAGTAGTCGCGGCCACCCGGGGAGGTAGCTCATGGCAATGTCAACAGCGGGGGGAGGCGGCGGTGTCGCCTCTTCCCCGAACGTCACCCCGATGATCGACGTCATGCTCGTGCTGCTGATCATTTTCATGATCGTGACGCCGCTCATCAACGCCGGATTCCAGGCGGTGCCGCCAGCGGGCATCAATCTCAAGTCGCACCCTGAGGAGAACGAGGATCAGGTGCTCGGGATCGACGCCTTCGGGCAGTACTACCTGAACAAAAAGCCGATCAAGAACGAGACGCTCGCGGAGCAGCTCAAGGCGATCTTCGATGCCCGGACGCAGGACAAGATTCTGTACGTCAAGGCGGACAAGAACCTGAAGTACGCGAAGGTGCTCGATGCGATCGACATCGCGGCGCACAACGGTGTGCGTGTGGTCGGCGCGATCTCGGATCAGGAGCCCGGCACGGAGTCGACGGTCGCCGGCGACGTTCAATCCACGACGAAAAAGCCCTGAGGAGATGATCGCATGGCGATGACTACAGGCGGGAACACAGGGCTGTCGAACGACATCAACGTCACGCCGATGATCGACGTGCTGCTGGTGTTGCTCATCATCTTCATCATGGCAGTGCCGATGATGCGGAAGGCGATCGACGTGCAGCTCCCCGATCCCACACCGCAACCCAACCAGACCACCGTGCAGCCGGACCAGATCGTGCTGCAGGTGCTGCCGAACAGCCAGTACAAGATCAACAGCGAGGCGGTGACGAAGGACAACCTCGCGAAGCGGCTGAAGGAGATCTACGAGCCGCGTCCGGACAAGATCATCTTCGTGAAGGGCGACACGACCGTCACGTATCAGGACGTGATCTACGGGATGGACGTCTCGCGCGGCGCGGGCGTGAAGGTCATCGGTATACCGCCGAAAGACGCCGCCAAGTAGCGCCACCTTTTTGATCGAATTCGCGACGGACGCATCTCACGGTGCGTCCGTCGCGTTATTTATTGGGTACCCGGAGGTCCGCATCGCGATGTCACCCAATCCGGCTCACAACGAGCCGACGAGCGCACGCCCACCTTATCGCCCTCCCATCGGCGTCCCCGCCAGGCGGGACTCGCGGTGGGCGGGTGCCGTCTCGATCCTGCTGCACGTGCTGCTCATCGTGCTCATGATCGTGCCGATCGCGATCGCGCACGATCTGCCCGATGCGACGCGGGGTGCGGGCGGAGCGGGGGCAGCGGGTGGCGGTGGCGGGGGGAGCCGCGGCGGCGCGGCGTCGCCGTATCTCAAGGAGGATCTGCGCTACGTACGCGTCGCGCCTCCGCCGCCACCGCCGCCACCGCCGCCGGCCCCGACGCTCGTCCCGCCGGTGCCGACACCCAAGCCGCCGCCTCCCAAACCCGCGGCGGTGCCGCCGCCAGTGGTGCCGCCGCCTACCGCCGCGGCGCCACCCGCGAAGGCCGACTCGGCGCAGGTGCAGGTTGCGGAGGGACCTGCACCGGGACCGGGGAACGGCGCGGGCGCCACCGCCGGACCGGGGGCCGGACCTGGCACCGGTGGCGGAACGGGAACCGGCACGGGGCCGGGCAAGGGCTCGGGAACGGGCCCCGGCACGGGCGGAGGGGAGGGAACGATCTATCCCCCCACAGCGGAGCT
>Ga0207707_10002298_pt1 | contig 17244 bp, 17 predicted proteins | sample KBSC83BmetaG_FD_184336 | JGI IMG/M metagenome (GOLD analysis project Ga0207707, IMG submission 184336) | Corn rhizosphere microbial communities from Kellogg Biological Station, Michigan, USA - KBS C8-3B metaG (SPAdes) (version 2) | ecosystem: Host-associated > Plants > Roots > Rhizosphere ...
ACGCCGCTCGCCGAGCTCGTCGGCTATCTGTCGCGGCGCACCGACATCGAGCACGCACGCGTGCGCTTCGCGGGTATGGACATGACGATCTCGGCGTAGACGTGCGGGTCAGTTGCGAACGCTCACACGGCTCGTCGCGGTAGCGTGGAACCGGCGACGCTGATCCTCGCCATCGCGATTGCGCTCGCGGCCGGCGCGGTGCGCGGCATCACCGGCTTCGGCGGCGCGATGGTGATGTCGCCGCCGCTTGCGCTGCTGCTCGGCCCGCGCGTCGCCGTGCCGGTCGTGCTGCTGCTCGAATCGGTCGTCGCCGTGCCGATGCTGTGGCAGACGCGGCGCCAGGTCGACCTCCGCAACGTCGGCGCGATCCTCGTTGCCGCCTGCCTGTTCGTTCCGCTCGGCGTCCGCGTGCTCGCCGTCGCCGATCCGAAGGCGATGCGAAACGCGATCGCCGTCACGGTGATCGTCTTCTCGTGCCTGCTGCTCTTCGGCTGGCGCTACAGCGGCAAGCCGCGTCTTGCGACGTCGCTCGGGCTCGGCGCGCTCTCCGGAACGATGCTCGGCGCGACGAGCGTCGGCGGTCCGCCGGTCGTCCTGTATCTGCTGTCCGGTCCCGATCCCGTCGAGACGACGCGCGCGAATCTGACGCTTTACGTGACCGTGACGTCGCTGATCGGCATCGTGATGCTCGCCGAGCAGCGCATCTTCGATGCCGGGAGCGCGCGGCTGTCGCTCTGGCTCGCGCCCGCGTACTACGCCGGCCTCGTCGCCGGCATCCGGCTGTTTCCGCGTTTCGACGAAGCGCGCTTTCGCCGCTTCACGCTCGCGCTTCTGATCCTCGTTTCCGGCGCGATCCTGATCCGCTGAGTCTCATGGGCCGGCCGAGTCCTCCATGCCGGCGATCAGCACCGTCGCGAGCGCCGCGATGCCTTCCTCGCGGCCGGTGAAGCCGAGACGCTCGGTGGTCGTCGCCTTGACCGAGACGCGCGCACGGTCGCAGCCCAGGTCGTTCGCGATGTTCGACCGCATCGCGTCGACGTACGGCGCGAGCTTCGGCGCCTGTGCGATGACCGTGGCGTCGACGTTGCCGATCCGGTAGCGCGCTCCCGCCATCATCGCCGCGACGTCGCGTAGCAGGCGCCGGCTGTCCGCGTTCCCGAAACGGGGATCGGAATCGGGGAAGTGCCGCCCGAGGTCGCCCTGCGCGAGCGCGCCGAGAATCGCGTCGGCGATCGCGTGCAGCAGCACGTCGGCGTCCGAATGGCCTTCGAGACCGCGATCGTGCGCGATCGTGACGCCGCCGATGACGAGCGGGCGGCCGGTCGCGAACGCATGCACGTCGAACCCGTTGCCGATGCGCAGATTCATGTTCGCTCCTGCATCCCGAGAATGGCCGCCGCGAGCGCAAGGTCGCCGGGATAGGTGATCTTGACGTTCGCCTGGCTGCCGCGCACGAGCCTCGGCATGTCGCAGACGCCGGTCGCGGCGAGCGCCTCGATCGCCTGCGCCTCGTCCGTGCAGCGGCCCTGCGCGTCGAGGCCGTGCGCGGCCGCGAGCAGCCGATGGCGGAACATCTGCGGCGTCTGCGCGAGCCAGAGCCCGTCGCGCGATTCGGTTCGCATCACGCGCGGCGGCTCGTCGTGCGCGCTCGCGCGCTTCAGCGTATCGCCGAGCGGCAGCGCGAGAAGCCCGCCGACCGCGTCGTCGCGCAGTTCGTTCACGAACCGCGCAAGCGCATCGCGCGAAACGCAAGGCCGCGCGGCGTCGTGCACGAGGATCCAGTCGTCGTCGGCGACGCGCGGCGCGACCGCCTGCAGCGCCTTGCGCACCGTGGCGGCGCGCGTGGCGCCGCCGCAGCGCAGCGGCAGCACGCGCTCGCGCGCGCCGATCGCGTCGTCGTAGTGGACGTCGTCCGGCGCGAGCGCGACGACGATCGCTTCAGCGGCGAGCGTCGCCAGGCGCTCGAGCGTGCGCGCAAGCACCGGTGCGCCGCCCAGGTCCGCGTACTGCTTGGGCATCGCGCTGCCGAAGCGCGTGCCGCCGCCAGCCGCCGGCACGACGATCCACGTCGCCATCGCGTGCGTGGATCAGGTCGCGGGCTTGCGCAAGTATTTCGCGAGGAATGTTTCCATGGCCTCGTAGAACGCGAACTGGTTCTCCTCGTTCTGGAAGCCGTGTCCCTCGTTGTCCTTGACGATGTACGGCACGTCGATCCCCCGCTTCTTGAGCGCCGCGACCATCTGGTCGGACTCGTCCTTGTTGACGCGCGGGTCGCGCGCGCCCTGCGCGATCAAAAGCGGCGCCTTGATCCGGTCGGCGTTCAGCGCCGGCGACGCGGCGGCGAGCCGTTCCTTGTCCTTCTCCGGATCGCCGACCATCTCGTGCATCATCGCGAGGAACGGCTTCCAGTACGGCGGGATCGTCTTCATGAACGTGAAGAGGTTCGACACGCCGACGTAATCGACGCCGCAGGCATAAAGGTCGGGCGTCTTCACGAGCGCCTCGAGCGTCGCGTAGCCGCCGTAGCTGCCGCCGTAGATGCAGACCCGGGACGGGTCGGCGATGCCCTCCTTGACGAGCCACTGCACGCCGTCGGTGATGTCGTCCTGCATCGCGTAACCCCATTGCTTGAACGACGATTCCCAGAACTTGCGGCCGTACCCGGTCGAGCCGCGGTAGTTCATCTGCAGCACCGCGTAGCCGCGGCTCGCGAGGAACTGCACTTCGGGATTGAAGCCCCAGCCGTCGCGGAACCACGGCCCGCCGTGCGGATTGACGACGACCGGCAGCTTCTTCGCCTCGACGCCGTTCGGCAGCGTCAGGTAGCCGTGGACCGTGAGGCCGTCGCGCGTCTTGTACTCGATCGGCTTCATCGCGGCCATCTTCGCTTCCGGCAACCACGGCGCAACGTCGCCGAGCTTCGTCAGCCGGTCGCTTTTTCGGTCGTAGAAGTAGCGCGTGCCCTGCGTGCGGTCGTTCGTCGCCGCGACGATCATCCCCTGCTCGTCGTCGGTCGTCGACTGGATAAGCACCTCGTAGCCGGCGAGCTTGCTTTCGAGGCTCGCGAAGAGCTTCTGCGCGTCCTCGTCGAGATAGTGACGCTCGTTCTTCCACGTCTGGTAGTCGGCGTAGGCGACGCGCTTGCGCGCCTTCGACCAGACGACGTCCGCGATGTCGACGTCCTCGCGCGCGTAGACGACGCTTTCCTCCTTCGCCGTCGCCGGATCGACCAGCACGATCGCCACCTTGTCGCGGCCGAGGTTCGACGCGACATACAGCTTGCGGTTGTCGGCGGTGAAGACCTGCGGCTGGAACTGATCGCGGAACGTCGTCGTGAGCACCGGCTTGAAGGCACCGTTGCCGTCGGCGCGGTAGAGGTAGGTCTGGTTGACGCCGTCGGTTTCGATCGCATAGCGAAGGCGGCCGGCGTGATCGGCACCCCACGCCGTGATGTTCCCCGGGTTCTCGGCGACGAGCGTCAGCTTGCCGCTCGCGAGGTCGAGCTCGTAGGCGTCGAACACTTCCTTCACGCGCTTGTTGAGGCCGATCAGCATCCGGTCGGGAAACTCCACCAGCGGATCGATGATCTGCGCCTTGACGCCGTCGAACGGCGTCACGTCCTTCGGCTCGCCGCCCCTGCGATCGACGACGACGATGTGGTCGTTCTCGTCGCCGCCGAAGTCCTTCGTGTACACGATCCGGTCGGCGCCCTTCCAGAAATAGTTCGGGATATCGCGGTCCTTCTCCGCCGTGACCCGCACCGGCTCGGCGTTGCTCCCGAGCGGCTGCACGAAGATGTTCATCCGCCGCTCCCACGGCTGCATGAACGACAGCGTCCTGCCGTCTCCCGATATCCGGTAGTACGCACGCTCCGGATGCCGGAAGAAATCGCGCATCGGTATCGCGCCGTCGGCTGCGGACAGCGCCGGCGTCGACACGCCGAGCGAAAAAATGATGCCGGCAAACGGAAGCAATCGGTTCATCACGCTCCTCCTTTGGGGTCAGATCAAAAGTGCGATCCGCTCCTCGTCGAGCGGACGGAAACCATGCCGCGCATAAAACCGCCAGGCTCCGGCGTTGGCGCGATGACACGCGGTATCGATGCGGCCGACGCCCTGCTCCGCGAGACGAACGACCAGCGCGTCGAGCATCGCGCCGCCGATCCCCTCGCCCAGCCGATTGGCGTCGACCGTCACGTCGTCGAGCTTCACGACGAGGCCGCCGCGCGACGTCGAGATCGCGTAGCAGACGACGCACGCGCCGACGATCGCGTCGGCCATGCGCGCGAGCCAGACGAAGCCGAGCTCGGGTCGCGCGAGAAACAGGTCGAGCGCACGCGCGAGTGCCTGCGCGCCACCGTCGCCGTACTGCGCGGCGGATGCGCGGTAGTGCGCGTCGTCGTCGAGAAAGCGGCCCAGAAGCCGCGCCGCCTCCGCGCGGGTCGCCGCAGTCATCGACTCGCACGTCACGTTCGCCGCACGCTCGGAACTGCCGGTCATGGCAAGTCTTCGGCTGCGCATAGCGGCGCGAGCGCTTCGCGGATCGCGTCCGGCACGCCAAGCGGCCGCCGGCTTGCGCGATCGACCCAGACGTGCACGAAGCGGCCCGTTGCGGCCGGCTCGTCGTCGCGCTGGCGAAACAGCCCGATCTCGTAGCGTACCGACGAGCGCCCGATGGCCGCGACGCGGAGCCCCGCGTCGATCACGTCAGGAAACGACAGCGGCTTGTGGAAGCGGCACGCCGTTTCGACGACGATGCCGATCGCGGGTCCATGCCGGATGTCGAGTCCGCCCGCGCGGATCAGGTGCTCGTTCACGACCGTGTCGAAATAGGCGTAGTACGTGACGTTGTTGACGTGGCCGTACGCGTCGTTGTCCAGCCAGCGCGTCGGGATCGCGAGAAACGCCGGATACGCAGCGCGCAGCGCCGGTGCGAGGGGCTCCATGATCACGCGGTGAGCGCGGCGCGCGCGGCGCGCGACACTCCCGAGCGGGTCTCGTTCGACATCGCCGCGTCGACGAGCTCGATCCAATGGCGGACCGGGATCGACGTCCCCGATTGCAGGTGCGTCATGCAACCGATGTTCGCCGTGGCGACGACGTCCGGCTTGCTCGCCCGAAGCGCGTGCAGCTTGTTCGCCTTGAGCCGTTCGGCGAGCTCCGGCTGCAGGATCGAATACGTGCCGGCGGAGCCGCAGCACAGGTGTGCGTCGGCGACCGGCAAAAGCGTGAAACCGGCATCGACGAGAAGGCGCTCGACCGCGCCGCGGATCTTCATTCCATGCTGCAGCGTGCACGGCGGATGGAAGGCGACGCGCGACGAGGTACGCGAACGATCGACGAGCGGCGACAAGCCGGACCATACGCTCGCGACGATCTCGACCGGATCGCGCGCGAGTGCGGCGACGCGTTTCGCGCGCGCAGCGTATGCCGGATCCTCGGCGAGAAGATGGTCGTATTCGCGGACCAGCACGCCGCACCCGCTCGCAGTGACGACGATCGCCTCGCAGCCGCGTTCGATGTGCGGCCACCACGCGTCGATGTTGCGGCGCGCGAGCGCGCGCGCCTCGTCGTGCTCGGACAGGTGATACGACAGGGCGCCGCAGCAGCCGGCGCCTTCGACCGGCAATGCCGAGATGCCGCTACGGTCGAGCACGCGCGCGGTCGCGGCGTCGATGTTCGGAGCCAGCGCGGGCTGCACGCATCCGGCCGGGATGAGAACTCGCCGGCCATGGCGCGCCGCCGGCCAGGCGCCGGCGTCGCGCACGTCGGGGATCGACGATGCGACGCGCGCCGGCAGCCACGCCTTCGCAAACCGGCCCACCGTGAGCGCCGCACCGAACAGCGTGCGCGACAGCAAGCCGCGGCGCAGCGCGCTGCGCCGGGCGGCGTCGATCGCGCTGCGGCCGACGCGATCGTCGACGAACTTGCGCCCGATGTCGACGAGCCGCCCGTAGCGGACGCCCGACGGGCACGTCGTTTCGCATGCGCGGCACGTGAGGCAGCGATCGAGGTGGAGCTGCGTCTTCGCCGTGAACGGCGCGCCTTCGAGCGCCTGCTTGATCAGGTAGATGCGGCCGCGCGGACCGTCGAGCTCGTCGCCGAGCAGTTGATAGGTCGGGCATGTCGCCGTGCAGAAGCCGCAATGCACGCACGCGCGGAGGATCGCCTCCGCTTCCCGGCCCTCGGGTGTCGCGGCGAATGCCGGCAGCAGTCGCGTTTCCATTTCCGCGGCGAAATCGGCGTCAGAGCGCCGCGTACAGGCGGCCGGGGTTGAGGATGCCGTGCGGGTCGAACACCGCCTTGAGGCGCTCGTGCAGCGCAAGCAGCGGGGGCGGCAGCGGCGCAAATGCACCGGCCGACTTGTCGCGCGACCGGAACAGCGTCGCGTGTCCGCCGTGGTTGGCGGCGAACCCGCGCACCGCGTTCATGTCGAGCGATTCGGACGCGAGCCAGCGCAACGACCCGCCCCACTCGATCAGCGTGTCGGCAGCGAATGGCGCCGGCGGCGCCGTCGAGCGAATCGAGACGCGCCACAGCGCCGCGTTGCCGTCGATCGCCGGGCGAAAGAAGTCGAGTGTCTGATCGCGAAGCGCGCACCAGAACACCGTGGCGTCGACCTCGTCGCCGCCGATCACCGGTGCGGCCGCAGCGATCGCCGGCCCGGCGCCCGACAACCGGACGTGCAGCACGCCGTCGTGAAAACAGGTCGCCGAAATCGGCAGCGCCTTGCCGCCCCATTCGTTCATCATGCGCAGCGCCTGCGTCGCATCGCAGCGGATGACGCGCGTCGTCTCGACCTTCGGTTTCGGCAGGCATTTAAGCGAGACCTCGGTGATCGCGCCGAGCGTGCCGAGCGCGCCCGTCATCATGCGCGAGACGTCGAAGCCGGCGACGTTCTTGATCACCCGCCCGCCGAACGCGATCGACGTTCCGGTGCCGTCGACGATGCGCGTGCCGAGCACGAAATCGCGCGCGGCGCCGGCGTGCGGACGCCGCGGTCCCGAGAAGCCGCTCGCGATCACGCCGCCGAGCGTCGCGCCTTCGCCGTGATGTGGCGGCTCGAACGCGAGCATCTGGCCGTGCGCGGCGAGTGCATCCTCGATCTCGGCGAGCGGCGTGCCGGCGCGCGCCGTCAGCACGAGCTCGTTCGGCGCATACGCGACGATCCCGCGAACTTCGCGCATGTCGAGCGGATCGCCGCGCCGCGCATCGCCGTAGAAGTCCTTGGTGCGGCCGCCGTGTATGCAGAGCGGCGTCCGGGCCGCCGCCGCGGCGCGGATGCGTTCCTCGATCCTCGCGACGGCGCGATCATCGTCCACGTCAGCGCTTCGCGAGCTTGTCCCGATAAATGTGCCGCGGCTCGTCGGCCTCGATGACCGCCGACTCGGCGAGCGCCGCACGCTCCCACTCGCGGACATCCGGATGTGCAAGCAACGCTTCGAGATAGGCGCCGGCGGCGCCGGTCGGCTGCACGCCGTAGGTGCGGAAGCGGAACGCGACCGGCGCGTAGAAGCAGTCGGCGATCGAATAGCGGCCACACAGGAACGCGCCGTTCGCGCCGAAGCGCCGGCGCGATTCGTCCCAAACTTGCGTGACGCGCGTGATGTTCGCGGCAAGGCCGCTCGACCACGGCCGCACGTCGACGCGCTCGCGAATGCACATCGTCATCTCGCTTCGCAGCGTCGCGAACCCCGAGTGCATCTCGGCGCTGATCGAGCGCGCCCACGCGCGGGCGCGCGCATCGTCGGGCCACATCTCGCGATGGCGCTCCGCGAGGTGCAGCGCGATCGCGAGCGAATCCCAGACGACGACGTCGCCGTCGTGCAGGCACGGCACCATCCCCGAAGGCGAGAACGCGTAGTTCGCCGGGTTCGGCACGATGCCGCTGAGCGACACCAGGACCTCCTCGAATGGCTCGCCGGACAGCTTCGTGACGAGCCACCCGCGCAGCGACCACGACGAGTAGTTCTTGTTGCCGATGTAGAGCTTCATGGGCGATTCCGGAGTGGGGACACGTACGGCCCTTTGCGACTCGAAGCGACGTGATGCACGCTACTTCTTCTGGCTCGCAGCGTTCTCGGCCGGAGGCGGCGCGGCGTCGGAATTCCAAGTGTCGCGAACGTACAACCACTTGCCGCCTTTCTTCATCGAGACGGAAAGATACTTTCCGGTGTCGACGACACGACCCGACTGGTCCTTGACGGCGTAGGTCCCGGATGCCCAGCCCATCGCGCCCGAGACGCCGCCGCCCGGCGTCGAGCCCAGGCTGAACGTGACGCCGTCCTTCGCCGACGCTGCCGTGTCCTTCGCAAAGAACGCGCGAATCGCCACGCGGCCGCTCACGCCGGGCGCACCCGGCGGAAGCAGCACGGCATGCTCGTCGTAGAGATTCGCCACGCCGTCCGCGTCGCCGGCGTTGTAGGCCGCCTTGACCCACGCCTGATCGACGGCATGAAGTGCCGCCAATTCCTTCGCCGAACCGGCCGCTGACGATTCGAGGCTGAAGAGCGCAAGCGTGCCGATGAAGAAGAGCTTTGCTGTTCCACGGATCACGATCATCGAATCCTCCCTCGGTTTGGTTGAATTAGCGTCTCCGCTGCGCCCGCTCGAACGGCACCGTCTTTCCCGGATTCAGGATGTCGTTCGGATCGAGCGCGCGCTTCACCGCCTGCATCAGCGCGATCGCGTCGCCGTGCTCGGCGACGAGCGCATCGAGCTTGTGGATGCCGATGCCGTGCTCGCCGGTGCAGGTCCCGCCCATCCGGATCGCGCGCGCGCTTGCTCTCGCCGCGAGTCCTTCGGCCTTCTCGCGTTCTCCGGCTCTCGCCGGATCGAACAGCACGACGAGATGGAAGTTGCCGTCGCCGACGTGGCCAACGATCGGTGCGACGAGGCCGGTCGCGGCAATGTCGCTCCTCGTCTCGAGCACGCATTCGGTCAGCCGCGAGATCGGCACGCAGGCGTCGGTCGCGAACGCCTGCTTGCCCGGCGCGAGCGCGAGCGCCGCGTAGTACGCGTTGTGACGCGCCTTCCACAGCTTCGAGCGCTCTTCCTGCGCGGTCGCCCACTGGAAGCGGCTGCCGCCGTGCTCGGCGGCGATCGATTCGATCGTCTCGGCCTGCTCGCGGACACCGGCCTCGGTGCCATGGAACTCGAAGAACAGCGTCGGCTTCGCCTCGAACTCGAGTTGCGAATAACGGACGCACGCGTCCATCTGCACGTCGTCGAGCAGCTCGATCCGTGCGACCGGAATCCCGAGCTGCATCGCGACGATGACGGTGTCGACGGCGTCTTTGAGATCGGCGAACTGGCAAACGGCCGCCGAGATCGCCTCCGGCAATCCGTAGAGGCGAAGCTGCACCTCGGTAATGATGCCGAGCGTTCCTTCGGCGCCGACGAAAAGCCGCGTCAGGTCGTAACCCGCTGCCGACTTGCGCGCGCGTCCGCCGGTATGGACGATCCGCCCGTCGGCGGTGACAACGGTGAGGCCCAGCACGTTCTCGCGCATCGTGCCGTAGCGCACGGCGTTGGTTCCCGACGCGCGCGTCGACGCCATGCCGCCGATCGTCGCGTTGGCGCCGGGATCGATCGGAAAGAAGAGCCCGGTGCCCTTGAGCTCGGCGTTCAGCGCCTCGCGCGTCACGCCGGCCTGCACGCGGCAGTCGAGGTCGGCGTCGTTCACTTCCAGCACGCGGTCCATCCGCGACAGATCGACACACACGCCGCCGTAGAGTGCGGCGACGTGGCCTTCGAGCGACGTGCCGACGCCGAAGGCAATCACCGGAATCCGTGCGGCGTTGCAGAGCCCCACGATCGACGCGACCTCGTCGTTCGTCTGCGGAAACACGACGATGTCGGGCATTCCCGCGTCGGCCAGCCCTTCGCCGTGCGAATGCTGCTCGCGCACCGCGCGGCTCGTCACCGCACGCTCGCCGTAGTCGCGCACGAGGCGCTCCGTCACTTCGGACAAGCCCTGGCGCAACGTGCTATCGGTCGTGTTCATCGTCGTCGAACATCGATGGTCAAAAGCGCGGCAGCTCCGGATGCGGCAGCTCACCGCGATGCACGTGCATGCGCCCGAACTCCGCGCACCGCGCGAGCGTCGGCACGCCCTTGCCCGGGTTCAGCAGGCCGTGCGCGTCGAACGCGCGCTTGATGCCGAGGAAGCGCTCGAGCGCCTCGGGCGCGAACTGCGTGCACATGCCGCTTAGCTTTTCGACGCCGACGCCGTGCTCGCCGGTGATCGTGCCGCCGACTTCTATGCAAAGCTCGAGGATGCGGTCGCCGAACTCGACGGTGCGCTCGCGGTCGCCTGGCTTGTTAGCGTCGAACAGGATCAGCGGATGCAGGTTGCCGTCACCCGCATGGAAGACGTTCGCGCACGGCAGGCCGTATTCGCGCGACCACGTCGCGATCTGCCGCAGCACGCCGGGCAGCGCCGCACGCGGAATAGTGCCGTCGATGCAGTAGTAGTCGGGTGAGATGCGGCCGACGGCCGGAAACGCGGCCTTGCGTCCCGACCAGTACAAGAGGCGCTGCGCTTCGTCGGCGGACACGCGAATCTCCGTTGCGCCGCTTCGCGTCAGTACGTCGCGGATCTCCGCCATTTCCGCGGCCACTTCCTCCGGCGTGCCGTCGGCTTCGACGAGCAGCACCGCCGCCGCGTCGAGCGGATAGCCCGCGTGCACGAACTGCTCGACGGCGCGCGTCGCTTCGCGGTCCATCATCTCGAGACCGCCGGGCACGATGCCGGCCGCAATGACGTTGCCGACGGCGGCGCCCGCCTTCTCGACGTCGTCGAACGCCGCGAGCGCGACCTGCGCGAGCGCCGGCTTCGGCAGCAGCTTGACCGTTATCTGTGTGATGACGCCGAGCAGTCCCTCGCTGCCGGTGATCAGCGCAAGCAGGTCGTAGCCCGGCGCATCGAGCGCGTCGGCCCCGAACTCGACGATGTCGCCGGTCACGAGGACCGCGCGCACCTTGCGCACGTTATGGACGGTGAGGCCGTACTTGAGGCAATGCACGCCGCCCGCGTTCTCGGCGACGTTGCCGCCGATCGAGCACGCGATCTGTGACGACGGATCGGGCGCGTAGAAGAGGCCGTAGGGCGCCGCCGCTTCCGAGATCGCGAGGTTGCGCACGCCGGGCTCGACGATCGCGGTCCGTGCGATGGGATCGATCGCGACGATGCGACGGAACTTCGCGAGCGAAAGCACGATCCCTTCGGCGACCGGCAGCGATCCGCCCGAAAGGCTCGTGCCGGCGCCCCGCGCGACAATCGGCACGCGCGCGGCATGACAGAGCTTGAGAATGGCGACGACCTGCGTCTCGTCGTCGGGCAGCACGACGGCGGCCGGCTGCTCGCGATAGAGCGTGAGCCCGTCGCATTCGTACGGACGCGTGTCCTCCGGCGCGGTCAGAAGCGCCGGTGGCGGGACGATCGCGGCAAGCGCGGACGCGAATGTGGGATCGAGCATCGGTGAGCGGGACAGCGGCGCAAGCCCGTCCGTTGTCGATTATTTCACAGTGGGCCTTGCCGGCCTCGCGCGAGGAGCCGTCTCTTGCAACCCGCGCAGGCAGCGTCCACATGGCGGCTTTCGGGGACCGGTTCCCGAAGGCGAACGCCTTGCTAGAATCGGCCCCCGCACGAAAGCCGGCGTGCCGCCGGCCCGACGGTCTTTTCGGAGAAATTGCGATGCGTCCCATCCGACTGCTGCTCGCCGCGCTCGTCGCGCTCGTTCCGTTCGCCGCACTGCCCGCGCTGGCGCAGACGACGCTCAAGATGAACATCTCGCTTGCGCAGAATTCGCACTATGGCGTCGCGATCGACACGTTCGCGCGCGAGGTCGAGAAGCGAACGAACGGCCGCTACAAGATCCAGAACTTCTATTCGGGCGCGCTCGGCGCCGAGCGCGAGTCGATCGAGGCGCTGCAGCTCGGCACGCTCGACCTGACGATGACGTCGACGGGGCCGGTGCCGAACTTCGTGCCGGACATCGCGATACTCGACATCCCGTTTTTGTTTCGCGACTACGCGCACGCGCGCGCCGTGCTCGACGGGCCGATCGGACAGGACATGCTGAAGAAGTTCGAGCCCAAGGGCATCGAGGCGCTCGCATGGGGCGAGAACGGCTTTCGCAACATGACGAACAGCAAGCACCCGGTCAAGACGCCCGAGGACCTCAAGGGCCTCAAGATGCGCACGATGGAGAACCCGATCCACATCCAGGCGTACAAGGCATTCGGGATCATCCCGACGCCGATGGCATTCACCGAGGTGTACACGGCGCTTCAGCAGGGCACCGTCGACGGCCAGGAGAACCCGCTGTCGGTCATCGAGGCGGCGAAGCTCGACCAGGTGCAGAAGTATCTGACGCTTACACGGCACGTCTATTCGCCGGCGCTGATCCTGATGAGCAAGGCGAAGTGGGACCAGCTCTCGCCCGCTGACAAGGAAGCGTTCCAAGCGGCGGCCGTCGAGGCGGTGAAGGCGAATCGCGCGCGCATCGACGACGACGAGAAGAAGGCGGTCGCCGACCTGCGCTCAAAGGGGATGCAGATCGTCGAGCATCCGGACGAGGCGAAATTCCAGCAGGCGCTCGGACCGACGTTCGCCGAGTTCGGCAAGAAATTCGGCCAGGAGAATATCGACCGGATTCGCAATTACAAAGCGCCATAGTTTTGTGTTCCGAGGCCGCGGGCAGTGTGCGGCGCCGGCTGCGCGCGACGCGGCCCGTCCGCCGCCACACTCGATCGACCTCACCGATAACCAAGGAGGTTCGGCAGGCCGGCAGAGAGCACGGGAAAGAGCGATAGGAGCACGAGCACCGCGATCTGAGCCCACAGGAACGGCCACAGCTCGCCGACGAGGCGCGCGAGCGGCACGCGCGCGACGATCGAGGTCACGAACAGCAATCCGCCGACAGGTGGCGTGATCATCCCCATCGTCAGGTTGACGATGACGATGATGCCGAATTGCAGATCGTCGATGCCGAGCGCGTGCGCGATCGGCGCCAGGATCGGCACGAGCACGACGATGCCGGGCAGCGGTTCGATGAAGATGCCGAACGCGAGCAGGAGCACGTTGACCGCGAACAGAAATGCGAGTGGCGACAGATGCAGGCCGACGATCCAGTCAGTCAGGTTCTGCGGCACGCGCGACACCGTGAGCACCCACGCGAATGCGGCCGACATGCCGACGATCAGCAGCACCGACGCCGTCATCAGCGCCGAGCGCGCAAGGATCGTCGGCAGCATCCGCCACGAAAGCGTCCGGTAGACGACGCGGCCCGCGAACAACGCATAGAACACCGCGACGACCGACGCTTCGGTTGGCGTGAAGGCGCCCGACGCGATGCCGCCGAGGATAAGAAGCGGCAGCACGAGCGCCGGCAGCGCGCGCCAGGTATTGCGCAGGTACTCGCGCCACGTCGGCCGCTCCGCCGCGCCGCGATAATGGCGGCGCATCGAGATGACGTGATTGATCAGCGCCATCGCGATCGCGATCACGACGCCGGGGACGACGCCGGCGATCAGCAGGCCGACGAGATTCACATCGGGATACGCGAGCGCGTAGATGATCACGCTGATCGATGGCGGGATGATGGGTCCGAGGATCGACGTCGCCGACGTGAGCGCCGCCGCGTACGCCGCGTCGTAGCCGTCGTCGCGCATCATCCGGATCATCAGCGCGCCCGGCCCCGCCGCATCGGCGAGCGCCGATCCCGAGATGCCCGAGAAGAACGTGATCGTGAGGATGTTCGTGTGTCCGAGCCCGCCGCGGAAGCGGCCGACGAACTGCGACGCGAAGCGCAGGAGCACGGCCGACAGCTCACCGCCGGTCATCAACTCGGCGGTCAGGATGAAGAACGGCACCGCTTCGAGCGCAAAGAGATCGATGCCGGAAAAGAGGTACTTCGGCAGCGCGACCAGCGGCACGTGCTGCGACAGCATAGCCGCGAGCGTCGCGCCGCCGAGCGCGAACGCGACCGGCACGCCGAGCACGAGCAGCAGCACGCAGACGACGAAGAGGACCGTTACCATCCGGTCGCGTCAAAGCTTCGCGGCATCGGCGTCGAACTCGCCGTCCCCGAGAATCTCGCGGCGGGCGACGTAGCCGCGCGCCATCAAGGCAAGATGCATCAGCATCAGCGCCGAACCGATCGGCATCGCGAGGTAGACGGCGCCGATCGGCCACTCGAGCACCGGCGTCGTCTGCGCCCACGTGAGCGTCGCATAGCGGATGCCGACGACGATCATCACGCAGAGGAAGATCGCGAGCAGTGCGACGATCGTCGCGCGAATCGCCGGCGCCGCGCGCGGCGCGGCGTGCTCGAGCGTATCGATGCCGATGTGGCCGCCGTAGCGCAGCACCGGGCCGGCGCCGATGAACGTGAGCCACACCATCGCATAGCGCGATGCCTCCTCGACCCACAGGATCGAGTGGTCGGTCAGAAAGCGCAGCGCCACGTTCGCGAACACCATGACCGCCATCGCGGCGAGCAGCGCGATGACGAGCACGCGATTGGCGGCGCGCAGGCGCCGATCGAAGGAGTCGAGCATCGCGAGTGTCGTGGTTTCGGAGGCCGCCGATTCTCGCACGGCCTCACCGTCGGGCACGTCGACGAGCGGCGAACGTATAATCGTCGCTCGTAGCACGCCGCATCGGATCCTGCCGCAATGACTTCTCCATCGACGCCGGCCCGTCCGCTCGCCGGCATCCGCGTGCTCGAGATGGGAGCGCTGATCGCGGGTCCCTTCTGCGCCAAGATCCTCGGCGAGTTCGGCGCCGACGTCGTGAAGCTCGAGCCGCCCCGCACCGGCGATCCGCTGCGCAAATGGCGCTACGTCGAGAACGGCACGTCGCTGTGGTGGCACGTGCAGTCGCGCAACAAGCAATCGGTCGCGGTCGACCTGCGCACATCCGAAGGACAGGCGATCGCACGCGCGCTCGCGCTGCGTGCCGACATCCTCGTCGAGAACTTCCGCCCCGGCACGCTCGAAGGCTGGAACCTGTCGTACGAATCGCTCTCCGCGCAGAACCCCGGCCTCGTGATGGTGCGGATCTCCGGCTACGGGCAGACCGGTCCGTACCGTGAGCGGCCGGGCTTCGGCGTCATCGGAGAAGCGCTCGGCGGACTGCGCTTCGTGACCGGCACTCCCGACCGTCCGCCGTCACGCGTCGGCGTCTCGATCGGCGACACGCTGTCCGCACTCTACGGCGTCATCGGCGCGATGATGGCGCTGCAGGCACGCGGCCGCGGCGGCCGTGGCCAGGTCGTCGACGTCGCGCTGTACGAGTCGGTGTTCTCGGTGATGGAGTCGATGCTCCCCGAGTTCGACCGTTTCGGCGTCGTGCGCGAGCGCACCGGTTCCATCCTGCCCGGCATCGCGCCCACTTCCGCGTATCGCTGCTCGGACGGCAGTTTCGTGCTCATCGCCGCGAACGGCGATTCGATCTTCCAGCGCCTGTGCTGCGCGATGGGCCGCGAGGATCTCGCATCCGACGCGTCGCTCGCGCACAACGACGGCCGCGCCGCGCGCCAGCAATGGCTCGACGGCGAGATCGAGCAGTGGACATTGCAACGCGCGCCGGACGACGCCGTCGCCGCGTTGCAGGCGGCCGACGTCCCGGCGTCGAAGATCTACACGATCGGCGACATCGTCGCGGACGCGCAGTTCGCGGCGCGCGAGATGATTCGCAGGATCGAGCTCGGCGACGGCTCGCAGCTCGCGGTGCCGGCTGTCGTGCCGAAACTCTCGCTCACACCGGGCGGCTTCGACGGCGGCGGACCGCGTCTCGGCGAGCACACCGACGTCGTGTTGCGCGATCTGGGCTACGACGCGGCGATGGTCGCCGACCTGCGCGCGAAGCGGATCGTCGAGTAGACGCTGTCTCGTCAACCGCGCACACGCGCGGCAACGCGCAGGCTCGCGAACGCCAGCAGCGACGCGACCGCGATCGTCAGCGCCATCGGCCGCGTCGTGCCGTCGAGGGTCAGGCCCACGACGAGCGCTGCCGTGGACGCGACCACGAACTGGCAGAACCCGAGCAGCGACGACGCGCTTCCGGCGATCCGCGGGAACGGCGTCAGCGCACCGGCGACCGCCGGCGGCTTCGTCAACTGGAACGTCAGCCTGTAGGCGAACATCGGCGCGATCACCGCGAACGGATGGCGCACGTCGAGCAGCGCCAGTGTGCCGAGCGCGACGCCGGCGGCAAGCATCAAGGCGGTACCGAGCCGCACCTGGCGCGCGATTCCCAGGCGGCGGATGAGGCGGGTTCCGATCACCGCGCCCGTGACGTTGCCGAGCATCACGGTGCCGAACATCACGCCGAAACCGCGCTCGCCCTGCCCCATCACCGACACGAAGACGAACGCGCTTCCGGCCAGGAATGCAAAGAGCCCGCTGAACGCGAACGCGGCAACGAGCATGAATCCGACGTATTCCGGCGAGCGCAGCAGCCGGCCGAAGTTCGCGAGCATCGCGCGCGGCGCCGTCGCGCGCATGTCGGGTGACGCGAGCGTCTCCGGCAGCGTCGCATGAACGAAATACGCGAGCACGGCCGCATAGATCGCGACGAGCACGAAGTTCGATTGCCATCCGAAGAGCACGTGCAGGTTGCTGCCGATCAGCGGCGCGACGATCGGCGCGATGCCGAGCACGATGCTCATGACCGACAGGATGTGCGCGGCCTTGTCGCCGCTGTAGAGATCACGGACGACCGCGCGGGGCACGACGGCGATCGACGCCATCGACACCGCCTGCACCAGTCGTCCGCCGATCAGCATGAACACGTTGCGCGACAGCGCGCAGGCGATCGACGCGACGACGAAGACGCCGAGCGCCCACAGAAGCGCCGGCCGGCGGCCGAAGCGGTCCGACAAAGGGCCGGCGAAGAGCTGCGCGACGCCCCCGCCGTACATGTAGACCGACAGCGTGAGCTGGACCTCGGCCGTCGATGCCGACAGCGAGTGCGTCATCGATGGCAGCGACGCGAGATAGCTGTCCATCGCGAAAGGCGCCGCGGCCGTCAGCGCTCCGAGCAGCAGTGTCGAGGCGCCGGCGCCGGTCGTTTGCGCGGCGGCCGGAGCCTGCAGGATCAAATGCAGCGGCCCCCGTCGACCTCGAGACACGCGCCGGTGATGAACGCCGCCTCGTCCGACGCGAAGAAGACGGCGGCGGTCGCGACATCGGACGGTTGCGACAGGCGGCCAAGCGGAATCGTCGCGACGAACTG
>Ga0207707_10002301_pt1 | contig 17222 bp, 14 predicted proteins | sample KBSC83BmetaG_FD_184336 | JGI IMG/M metagenome (GOLD analysis project Ga0207707, IMG submission 184336) | Corn rhizosphere microbial communities from Kellogg Biological Station, Michigan, USA - KBS C8-3B metaG (SPAdes) (version 2) | ecosystem: Host-associated > Plants > Roots > Rhizosphere ...
GGCGATGATGGAACGTGCGCCCAGGGCGCGCGGACCGAATTCCGCGCGACCGCTGAACCAGCCGACGACGCCGGCATTAATTAATTTATCCGCAACAATATCGTACAATTCCGCTTCCGGGTACCGTTTGTAGCCAATGTTCCGGGACTGCAGGCAGATTTCAATTTCCTCATTGCTGAACCGGCTGCCGGTATAAGCCGAAAAGACCGGCGCCTGACGCGGCTGACGCAGTATCTGATTGTATACAAACAGGGCGGCGCCCATGGAAATGCCCGCATCATGACCGGCGGACGGAATATATATATTTTCGAAAGCCGTATTGCGGGTGAGCTTACCATTCGCCACCGAATTCTGTGCCACGCCGCCGGCGATGCAAATATTTTTCAGTCCGGTTTTTTTCTGCAGGGATCCGAGAATATGGAAGATCAGTAATTCGGTAATGCGTTGCACGGAAGCGCCCAGGTCCTTATGATATTGCGTCAGGGGTTCGTCTTTTTTCCGGGGCGAACCGAACCTGCTGATGAGGAAATCCGAGTACAGCGGCGCCACCACCGGAATATGATCTTCCCCGTAAGAAATGATGCCGCTCTTGCCCGAACGGAAATATTTCAGGTTGAGCCGGAACAATCCGTCGGAATCAAAGACTAACACATCTTCCAGGCGATCCACATATTTAGGTTCCCCATAGGGGGCGAGTCCCATTACTTTATACTCATCCCCGTAGTGTGGAAAGCCGAGCAACTGGGTGAACGCGGTATAAAACAAGCCCACGCTGTGGGGAAAATCCACCGAATCCAGAACGGCGATCTGATTTCCCTTTCCGGTGGCCGTCATAGTAGTGGTAAAATCGCCGGACCCGTCGATGGAAAGGATGGCCGATTCCTCAAAAGGGGAAGCAAAAAATGCGGAAGCCAGGTGACTGCGGTGATGTTCCACCTGGTGGATCTTTGATTTGAATTCTTTCTCGTTGATGGAAGGATCGAGCGCTTTGAATTCCGCTTCCAGGGAAGCTATTTTTTTAGCATTGCTCAGCCGGTCCTTTACGGCATTAAAGCCACCACCCGGATTCTTCAGCAGGTAGGCGATTTTCCTCCCCAGCTTGGCATAGGGATCACGGCCGATGGCCACATGATCCAGTTCATGCAGACTGATCCCGGCTTCTTTCAGGCAGAATTCAATGGCCCGGGAAGGAAATCCTGCCCAGTGCTTTATTCTTCTGAAGCGCTCTTCTTCCGTTGCGGCGATCAGCCGGCCGTCTTTAAAAATAGCCGCTGAAGAATCCGCATGATACGCATTGATACCGAGTATAAACATAGTCAGCTGAATAAATTGATATAAGCTTCTTTTAAATCCGAACGGCCCTGGTGTTCCCTGGCATACTGCCGGCATTTTTCACTCCAGCTGTTGAAGACCTGCTGATCCGCATTCGCAGCCTCCTGCAAAGCGGCCAGCCAGGCTTCCGGAGCCTCCAGCGGAATATCCCAGCCCACCTGCAGATCCTGCAGCCCGCGCCAGGGCGTTTTATCGCTGATGAGTACGGGTCTCCCTGCAGAAAATGCTTCAAAGATGGCGTGGCCGAAATTTTCGCCTTTGCTCGGCAGTATAAAAATATGGTTGGATTCGAGACTGGGAATAACCTGTTCATGAGGCAAAGGCCCCCGGTAGATTACAGCAATATTCTTTGGCAGAAAATGCATGACCTTCTGTGCCTGGTTCCAGTATTTCTCGTCTTCCACTTCTCCGTAAATGCTGAATTCCAGATCAATATTTTCAGGCAGCATATTCAGGAGTTTTAAAAAGAAAAGAATATTCTTTTTCTGAATGATGCGGGAGATGTAAACACAACGCAGCCTGCCGGGAATTTTTTCAATGCATCCGGTTGAATCGGGTAACTGGCCGGAAAAATTCGGAACCACCGTTACTTTCCGCGCCCGCGGAAACTGTTTCAGAATATCTTTTTTTTCCTGTGCATCTGTGGCATGAAAATGAATCTGCCGCGGAATACCCAGCCCGTTCAGGAGTGTAATAAACAGTTTTTTCTTTTGCGACTTAAACTTCAGTGCACCCTGCTGTAACATGCCCCGGGGCGCCAGGGTGATCCGGGCCTGAATTTTCTTTCTCCACAGCAGTTGCAGGGGCTGAACACTGAAATGATAGGAATACATACTGTTGAGGTAGATGAAATCCGGGTTCCGTGATTGGATCAGCTCTGCCAGCAGTTTATTGTTCAGTGTTTCTGCAGCAGCATAATAAACAAAAATACCCGGTTCCCGGCTGATCCATTTACCCGTTTCGATGCCGGGGTAAGGATTTTTGTCTCCGATATCCCGGTCTGAGGTAAGCACCGAAATCTGATACAGGTCATGCATTGCCGCTACGAAGTTCCGGCAGGATTGAATGGGACCACCGGCTTTATAGCCGGGTTCGTACCAGTCGGTGAGGATGAGAATGTTTTTTTTGTTCAACGATTGAAAATCTGTTTAGAGGGTTCTGGATTCTGAAGCAACCAGGATGGGAATTCCGTTATGCAAGGGATATGCCAGCCCTGCTTCGGCGCTGACCAGTTCCGACCGGTCCTCAGAAAGCCGGAGAGCAGTTTTACTTTTCGGGCACCGGAGCAGCGGAACAATATTCAGGTTATCTGCCGGATTTTGCCGGTGCGCTTTTAAGAATGCATGGAGCTGATCTGCTGCGGGCACCTGATCCTCCTTGTTTTTAGTGGATTTCAGGTAGATGGAATCTGAAAACTCCTTGAGGGGTTTGATCACATCTACAATATGGGTCAGCGTCCTGGACAATCCGATCATCATCTTATTCTTGAGTCCTTTCGCATATTTTATGTCGCCGCGTAAAATGCCAATTCCCAGCGCGGAATGATTGTAAAATGCAAAATTGTCGAAAAACCTGCTGAAGATCTCCCCGTATTCAGCCGGTGTATAATACCGCACGTCCCAGGAATCAAAATCCATATTGTTGGGAGCCGCAGCAGGGCCAAACCGGTTCCTCAGTCCTTTTTTATTGGGAAATTCAAGAAAGCAATATCCCCTGGTTTTTAAAATTCTTTCAATTTCACTCAGACAGCTGATCAGCCGGTTATAATGTGTATGCTGAATTACGCTGAAAGACCAGACCACATCAAAGACATTGTTCCGGAAAGGAAGCTGTTGCAGATCGGCCACCACCGTATAAGCATTTCCCCCGTTGTCCTGCGCCACCCGGCGTGCGGTTTCACAAAATTCCAGCCGCAGGTCGATGCCCACCGGAATATAATTTTTTCGTCCCGCCGCCGTCAGCCACCTGCCCCATCCGCAACCGATATCCAGGAGGAGGTTGTCGGGTGCGGCAGCAGAAACCGGAATTTCGGGGATGGGATATTCCGTGAGTTCCCCGATACTCTTTAGAAAATGGATGCCATTTGTCGCAGCCACCTGCTGTTGCACAATCCATGGGATTTTCCCCGCATAGCCCGGAGGTTCCGGAAGGGTTGCTAACTTTTCGTAAATCCTGTCTTTCATTGTGTACAAACTACTCAGATTTAAAACTCATTTCATGCTGTATTTTCTGTCCGGCAAAAGGCGGGTTTTTATGTAGGCTCTCAGTTGTATATACCTCGACTCAAATAAAAACCAGAAAACAAAAACAATCGTAAGAATGATCAGGAAGGCAAGCACGTATAATAAGAATTCTTTTGCGCCAAAAAAAGATGGCTTCTGAATGAAGCAAGCACTTAAAAGGATGGCGAGCGGATAATGAATAATATAAAGCGAATAAGATATGCCAGAAAAAAACTTAGTAAACCGCTGAATTCCACCCGGAATTTCGGGGGCATTAATGGCGCTATACACCATAACCCCTGTCACCAGCGCAAGGACTAAATCTTTCAAACTATCTGGAATGAGGTTGATCCTGATTAAAAACAGAACGATCAAAAAGGAAATCCCTGCAGCGATCAGCAGCAGGTAATTCCATTGTTTGGTAAAAGGGGTTACCCGTTTATTGATAATCACAATAACAAATCCTATTAGCCAGACCAGGAAATAGAGGGCGATTGCTTTCCCGACAAAAATCAAAATGGCCAAAGCCAGTATTCCAAACAGGGATTTTCTCATCAGCCGCCCGTCAATAAAAGCGAATAAAGTAAATGGGAACAATACATAATACCAAAATTCATTTGCGAGGCTCCAAAGCGGGTAATTGGATCCGAAAGTGTGCACTAATATCGTTTGAAGAAAAAATACATTCCCAAGGAATACTCCACCGTTTAAATATTTCCCGGGGCTTATATCACCGAGAAATGGGACGGCATTTGAATAAATAGCAGAGCCAGGGAACATGGAAAGCCCGAGGTGATCAACAATGGCTGTCAGGATCAGGCCCGGAAGAATTACGATCCATAGTCTTGTCAGCCTGTCAATGCTGTAGTTTTTAAAGCTGAACTTCTTATTCAAATAAGAAAAATAAACACTCCTTGAAATTAGAAATCCGCTCAGCACAAAAAAAATAATCACCGCCTGATGGGCAAAACCGGTAAAAAAATAAAACAGGCTAATCAAAATACTTCCCTGTTTCTCTCCGTGGGGTAAAAAAAACATTGCTCTCAGGTGACTTAGACATACTTCCAGTGCAGCCATTCCCCGAATCAGATCGAGCCAGGAAAAATTCTGAGCGGGCTTCACCCGATGCCATTTTTTTCCATCCAGTAATCCAATACCACAAACAGCCAGATTTCCTGCCAGCGGATATCGGGATCTCCGGATAAAAATCTTTTCCAGGTGGCTTTCAGTGGCGCGGCCTGTACAAAATCCCTTTGCGCAACATGATCAATATGTATTTCGCAAAATGCAGCAAGTTCCCTTTTCATCCAATCTTTCCATGGAAACACAAATCCCTGCTTTTTCCTATGTACAATTTCATCCGGCAACATGGGTTTCAGCGACTCTACCAGGAGGCTCTTCGGATAAACCGGGACTTTAAAATGATCCGGAACGGACATCACAAATTCAACCAGATCCTGATCAAAGAAGGGTTCGCGGATTTCCAGTGAATTGGCCATACTCATCTGATCGGTGTCTTTTAACAGCGTCTGTTGTGTGTACCCCAGATATTCTGCAGCCGTCACCTGACTGAAGAAGGGCAGTTTTTTCAAGGCTGGTCCGTATGAAATCAACTGCTGCGAAAATATGGGCTGTTCCGCTCCACGAAGGTTCGTTAGCTCCTGTATTGCAACAGGCGACCATAACTGACGAAGCACCGGGTAAGTATATTCAATGGCAGGCGAAGGCAGAGCCAGCAACTGACGCATCCGGTCTTTTTTAGATCCCTTACCCAAAAATTGGGGCAAGCCGTTTTTCAAGGGGGAAGGTATTTTCCAGAGCCAGCTCTTTTGCTGAAACCGGATATAGTGTTCAAAAATCGGATACCCTGCAAATAATTCATCCCCACCCACGCCTGAAAGCGCAACACGGATTCCCTCTTTATGAATCGCTTTTGAGACGACAAATGTATTGATGCCATCCCCGCTGGGAGTATCCATCGCATCCAGGGCATTGGTCAATTCCTCCAGCATCACTTCCGGTTTCAACCGGATCTGTGTATGACGGGTATTAAACTTCTTCGCGATAATGTCGGCATATTTTGATTCATCATATTCTGATTCATCAAATGAGATATTAAAAGTATTCGGAGAAGGGTCGCCGGCTTCCACCATCAGTCCGACCACTGCGCTCGAATCGATGCCCCCGGATAAAAACGCGCCCACGGGCACATCACTGACCAGGCGTCTTTTAACCGATTGCAGCATCAGGTCCTTAATTTTCAGTTCCACTTCCTTTTTCCCGGTAAAATGGAAGTCGTGATTCCTGGCCGTCGGATCCCAATAGGCATGAATGTTTATTTCGTTGTCCTTTATACGCATCCAGGTTCCCGCCTGCATCTGGTAAATTCCTTCCACCGGTGAAAAAGGGAAACCAATGGACTGGTACCTGAAATATTCCAATATTGCCGTCTGATTAATTTTTCGTTTTATTACTCCGGCAGATAATATCGCCCGAATTTCAGACGCAAAAACAAATTGTTCATTGTCATGATAATAGTATAAGGGTTTTACACCCAATCTGTCTCTTGCAATAAACAATTCACACTCCAGTTTATCCCAGATGGCAATCGTGTACATACCCCGCAGATGCGTCAGGCAATCCGCTCCCCATCGCATATAACCTGCAAGGATTACTTCCGTATCTCCATGTGTACGAAAAGGATAATCGTTCAATAAAGATTTAATCTCAGCATAGTTATATATTTCCCCATTAAAAACGATCACATACCGGCCCGATGGATCTTCAAACGGCTGGTTGGCGGCAGCAGATAAATCAATAATAGAGAGCCGGCGGTGCCCAAAGGCCAATTGCCTGTCAATATAAAAACCTTCCGCATCCGGGCCGCGGTGACACATGGAGTCCGTCATCCGCCGGATCATATCCGGCTGAACAGGCGCCCCCTTATTTAATATTCCCGAAATACCGCACATGGGTCATTTTCCTTTTTGTTTAAGCATATCCCGGTACAGGGTATTGTATTGCGCGGCTACGTTTTCCAACCGGAAACGATCCACGTTTTTAAAACCCTTATTAACGAGTTCATCCCGCAAACCCCCATCTTCAATCAGTTTTATTATCGCGGCCCTTATGGATCCAGCCTCGTGAGGGTCAATCAGGATTGCAGCCCCCCCGGCCACGGAAGCCATGGGCTCTATCCCACTCGTGATAACAGGTCTGCCTACCGTCTGCGCTTCAATAATTGGCAAACCAAACCCTTCGTAGGTCGAAGGAAACAACAGGATGTCAGAAGCAGCGTACATGTCGCGCATTTGCTGATCTGAAAGATTATTCAGTAAACGGTATCTGATATGATCGTTATCCAGGTCGGCAATCTGTATTTCATCCGGATATCCGATGATAATCAGTTCCACATTAAGACCCCGGATAGCTTCAGCAGTTCTTTTAAGATTTTTATTCGGAGCCGTTCCGATAAATAAAAGCTTCGGACATTGTGCATTAAATACCCTCGGAACCGGCTTGTACAAAGGGTCGGTGAAATTTGGAATAACCCTGATCTTTTCTGCACGACAGCTGGTAAACTTCATCAGGTCGCTCCGGGTGCTCTCAGAAATAACCGTTACAACATCCGCCTTCCGCACAGGGAGTTCGTACCACAGCCAGCGGATAATCCAATGCCGCGGACTGAACCTGGAATATTGATGCAGCAAAACACAATCATGGATGGTCAGTATATTGATATTCTTCCCGGCGCAGCCCAGAATGGCGTAATGCACATCGCCCGTGATGTGATTGATTTCTGATTGTACTTTCCTGACAAAGGAAATATTTTTACCGATAGCTGATAATTTACTTGTAAATGGCAGATCATATTCTTTCACCTCATAATCCAAATTGGATTTTAAGTTCAATTCAGCGGCTATCGTATGGAATAATTTCTCCACACTGAAATAGATTCTGTGCGGATGGCGAAAAAACAAACTGAGGGAATTCATTATAGCTCGATGTCCAGGGCGATCTGATAAAATTTGTGCACTATCCAGGTAAAAATAAGTGCTTTTATTAATGAGCCCATGGTAGTATAAAGATCTGTTTCCACGCTAATGGAATAAAAGAATAAAAAAGGAAGCCATAAAAGGATGGTAGGTCGCTTTTCTGCCAATTTCAAAAGAGAAGAAAGGATAAAATTAAAAAACAAACCATATAAAAACATATAAGCTATGCCTCCCGTTTTACCAAAGTTCGCATACGCTTCACCCAGTGTTCCAATATTCATGCTATAGCCCGAAATATCATAGCCCCAGTATCTTTTAAGATTTTCCTTTCCACCCGCTTTTGGTTTATCCGGCCAGATAAACCTGGGTATAAAAGCCGCGGCAACGTTTCTCCAAATGGACTCTCCATAGCCGAAGGGGAATCTTGAAGGAACACGTTTCATCGTTACGGCCACCAGCCATCCCTGATTCATCCTGGTAGCTGTGGAAAACATATTGTTTGCATCCATCAGGGAAGATGGGTCGGATATCTTGCTCATGATCAGAGACGTAAAATAAAACGGATCGCCTCCCGCTCCCTCTATCCAGCTTTTATGGCGGTATTGCAGTTTTATCGACTGCAATATGACAATCATAAAAACACCTATCAGAGTAAATACAAGCTTTAAACGCAGGCTGGCTTTAGAACCTAGTAGAATCAAAATTAGCGCACAGGCAAGAATGTAAATCATTTCCCCAAACATGCCGGTGGCAACCGATTGGCCTAACATGAGAATGACTACACTCGGTATTATGATGTGCTTGTACCTGTAAGGAGAATATATAACATAAAATACACCAACATAGGTGAGATGATCCGCCAAGTAAAAAATCTGCTTGGTGGATGTCGGAGATAAAAAATCCAGAAATCCCGAAAGTAGTCCGATGCCTATTAAACTTATTCCGATTGCCGGTTTGTTTTTTAAACTTTTTTTTACGTTTTCAAGATATATTTTCGGGGTTTCCCGGAATTTCAATTTTTTTAGCCTTACGCGAAGGCCAATGGCCATGGCAATTACGGCCGGCAGTGCAAAGGAAAAATAATCGTCCGACTCAATGGGCATGTACTTGACCCAGAGCCTTGCCATAACGTTATCCTTTGTGTAAACATGATAAAATATGACAGGCATTATAATACAGGTAACGAAAAGCGCAATCAGTGAAAGATCCATGATCACGATTCGCTTACCGAGATTATCCAGGAATTCCAGAAAGAAATATATAAAAAATGAAATACTGAGAGCTTCCCATGTGCTCAGCCTGGATGAAAACCAGAGCATCCCATAGATCAGCGCACAAATTAAAATGAAATATTTTCTCAATTATTCAGTGTTAAACCATTCGCCTATTGCCGATTATCATTTACCTCCACTTCGCCCAAAAGAAATTCTCTCACCGGGCAGAACACACGTTCAAAATTCAATTTTTCCCTGAAATCCTTTTCTGCCGCTGAAGAAACTTCCTGGTAATGTTCCCGTATAAAATTGCACTGCTCATCCAGTTTTTCATAAGAAAGATCGTTTGCGAAGGCCCAGGAATAACGGGATAGATAGGCTTTGTAGTGCGGATCATCAAAATACATTACCGCTAATCCGCAGGCAGCATACTCATATATCTTATTCGAGGCCAGTGCAGCAGTGCTGTATTGTATGTTCAGCGGCTTGTGAATTGCCAGCCCAAGATGGTGTAAGCGGGTTACGTCGATCAGCAATTGATATGGAACTGCATCTCGGATAAAAACCCTGCCGGCAAGGTTTTTACTACCCACCAACTCTTTTAATTGTTTAATATACTCTGTTTCACCCTGGCCGATGATGGTAAAAACAATCCCTTCCTTTCTCGAAACATAATCAATCATTTCTTCCAGTCCATGCCCTTTCCCGATAAATCCCTGAAAAATTATCCTGAGCGGAAAGGGGTCCACGTCTACATTCGTATCGGAAGTTACATACCGGCGTTGAGAGGGGTAATTTGGAATCACAAAAAGACTTCCTTTAAAACCGCCGAGGTTGAAAGAACCTGTTCTCTCCCGGGAGGGCAGCGTAAATAAGTCTATCTGGCTAAAAAAGGACTGCTCCGATTTGGACGAAAACCATCCGATCGAAAATTTTCTCGCAGAACCGATCTCGGAAACATCATGATTGTGGTACCATAATCTGAATGGAATTCCTGAAAACCATTTCATAATCCTGGCGGACAGAAGCGGAATAGAGTCATAACAAAGTACCCATTCCGGTCTGTATTTTCTGTATAGTCTAAGTGCTTTCCAGGTAAAATTAAAGAACGACTTTATTTTCCACCAGGTTGATTCCACCTCAGATTCGCGGATGGACACAAAATCCCCGCAGGGAAAAATCTCAACATTTTCAGGATATTCCCAGGAAGGAAATTTATTATTCCTGGTAATGATAATTACCGATTCCGCCATGCCTGATAACTGATCAACAGCATTCAGGGTGGGCGGATAATATTCCGGATGATTATAAATCAATATCAAAAACGCCTTATTCCTCATATCTTACCTCCCCTCTCTTTAATAATATTTTCAAAAAAGCCATGTACCGGTTCCCGTAATCCTTCCAGGTGTTTCCTTCCAGCACGGTCATTAATGCCTGCTTTTTCATCAGTTCCAGTTTCTCCGGGTCCCCGTAAAGAAATTCAATTCTTTGCGCAATGGCCCGCGGGTCCCTGACGGGCACCACAAATCCGTTTTCCCCGTCCCGGATCAGGTCGCTACCCCCCGTATTGGTTGTGGTGATAACCGGAACACTATTGGCCATTAACTGCGGGATAACCATTCCGAATCCGTCTTCAATGGAAGGAACAACGCTTATGTCTGAATCGCGGAGATAGCGCGGCAGCTCATTATGGTCAATATGACCTAAGAATTCCCAGTTTTGTTTCCTGTAACTTTTGCAATATTTATCAAATCCCTTTTCAATTTTACCGATAAAGCAAACCTCATACTGATTGAGCGGAATACTCAGGAGGTTCAGGGCTTCAAACAGGTAGGGAAGTCCCTTTCTGTAGGATAAGGATCCAAGATAAAGAATTTTAAAAATACCGGGCGGCTTCGCTTCAGCCTGAATTCCCGCATCGGTAAAATCCGCCTTCACGCCATAGGGATTTAAAAATAATTTTCTTTCCGGGATGCCTTTTTCGAGGAAGGTCCGCTTTACAAAGAGCGACGGAACGGAAATATAATCCGCCTCTTCGTATTCCTTCATTTCCTTTCTGATCACATCCGGGTGAATTCGAAAGCGGATGCCGTAGTTCTTGTATTCCTGCGATAATAAGCTGTTCTGAAACTGAATATGCGAAGATCCCCTTTCGACAATAGTGATCATACCCCGTTTTTTCGCAGCCCGGATACTATTTAAACACATACCGCTCCACCCGATAAAAATCTTACTATTGCTTTTTCTAAGTTTCAGGGCGACCCATTTATCAAAAAGCATATTCCACAAGAAGGCTTTTCTGCGAAAAGCGCCAATCGGGAAAGCGAGAAACAAATTCGTTTCAATTTTAGCATTTGGGATATTCTCTTTATCCACCCTTCTGATAAATCTCCGGGCAAGGGTGTTTTTGGAATAGGCATAAGAAGTAAATAACTTATCCAGCATCCCATGGCTTTCCAGTTGTTCAGCCATTTCGAAGGCCCATAATTTTGTGCTTCCCGCGATCGTTACCATTTATCCGATCAGCTTCTGAAAATTTTGATAAACTGTCATTGCCCTGTCCCGGTAACTATATCCCGAATTCACGGAACGCGTCCTCGCAGCATTTCTATAGCTTTCTGCCTGCGCAGCAGAGGCCATCAGCAAATTCTTCGCCTGTTCCAGCAATTCTTGGTCGTTCCTGTAAAAAAATATTTCTTCCCCTTCCTTAAAAAAGGAAGCCAGTTCATCGCTGTAGGGGGAAAGCTGGATTCCGCCTGCTGCCGGTATTTCAAAGCTGCGCATGTTGTGAGAACCCTGGTTGTGTTTCCTGAAAACATTTAACTGTACCCGGTATCGTCTTATTTCCCTCCAAAACTCCCTGCCATATATGGCATCATATATCCTGACATTTGGAAATTTTTTTAAACCGGTCCCGTCCCAGTTGTGACCATACACGGATACCGGTATACCTTTTTTTGCCAGCAGCATGACGGTATTCTTCCTTTTTTCATCCGGATTTCCAATAAAACACAATTGACTTATTTCCGGCAGCTTCCTGTCCTCCTCATATTCTTCGGGATCGAGTTCAAAACCAAAAGGCAAAAAAACAGTTTCTGATGTAAACTTTTCCCGGATTTGCTTTTGCAAATCAGCATTATAACAAAAGTGCAAATGATATAGCCCGATACTGCGCGTTACATTTTTATTCCCGCTGCCCGGTCCCGAAATAATGAATGGGTGATCCGGATTATAATTTGCCAGTTTAAAAAATTTTCCAATCCGTTCCAGCGTTGCCGGATAAATCTCCATCCCTTTAAAAATCCAGATAATATCAGGGTTAAATTCTTCTGCAATCCGGATAAGTTCCCGGTTTACTTTACGGTAACCCGTGAACAATCCGCTTTTAAAGAGGATCTTGTTGACTACATTCTTTGAATACTGCTGAAAAACAATATCGGGAGCAGGAAAATGAATAATCTCACATCCGAACTGCCGCAGATATTTTTTGTAATGCTGCTCAATACCATATTTAAAGTCGCTTCCTACTAATAATATTTTCATACGATACCTGCTGTTCAAAAACTTCTTCCATGAGTTTTTTCTGCGGATGGATGCTCAGGCATTCCAGGGCATATCCGGCAATTTCCTTTTCATTTAATTGATTTGTAACCGTTCCCGATAATATCTGTTGCAGAATAATTTTAAGTGCTTCCACATTCCCTTCTTCAAACAGGTATCCATGTCCGTTTAAAAGATCGGGAAGCGCTCCACTGTCGGAGGCTATCACTGTTTTACCGCATGCCATTGCCTCTGCCGCCACTCTCCCATATTGTTCCTTCCATGCCGGAATGGTTACCGAAGGAACCACAACAATATCTGCGGCATTCATGTAGGCGGCAATTTGCGTATGCGTAGGATTAATAAAATGCACCCGGTCTGCAAGGCCTTCGCGCTGAAGCAGCTGGTTTATTTCAGCATGGTAAGCCGAGGTTGCAGGATCAAAAGAGTCCATCATTAACTGCCAGGCGAATTGCTTTAGTTCTCCCAACGCCCGGATCAGAATATGAATCCCCTTTTCCGGGGTCAGTCTGCCGAAATATGCAATTACAGTTGCCGTAAAGTTGAATTTGTTCCTTATTTGTACCCTGGCATCAGGATCCGGATAAAAATAGACAGGATCAAACCCAAGAGGCATGCGCCTGACATTTCTGTATCCTTCCATCTTAAACAGGTTTTCGCCATCGCGATTGACGGTAAAAACCCCCTCTACCAGTTTCTTCGTCTTCCGAAGCATTGCCCGCTTCAGCATTGCGGCCGGCAGGGCTTTCCAGCCCCTGCGCCTAAATGCAGAAGAAATATCCAGCGAAAGATTTTCATTGGATACGCAATACAGTACCGCATTATTTTTTTTTGCCCATCTTCCCAACTGGATACTTAGGCGGCTTACCGGATCATTATCCAGTAAAATGACTCCGGGCCGCTTTTGATCAAGCAGTTCAATTAAAGAGGCGAACCGGTATATGCGGGGATTGGTGCCGATAAGATCCAGATAGTGCAACGGCGGATCATCCGGTTGCGGCGGCTCGGCCGGTTTTTCTCCCGAAGCAAATACCAGGAATTTAGGCACTACCAGTTCCAGCTTCCATCCATCCCGCTCAAATAAATGATATATGTTGCGGTTAATGGCGGTAAAACAGGCATGGGAAACAACAAGGAGATCAATCAATTTGCAGGGAAATTTTCTTTGCAGAACTGAAGTAATTTTTCCAATTCCAGGTTAATGTCATGCTGAATATTGTATCCCTCCGATAATAACCGGTTGATGGAATAAACCAGCTCAGGCTCTTTTGAGGGAGCGGCATCTGCAGGTAGTTCAAGAGCGATGTTTTTTCTCAGTACGGAAACTGCATTTTGAATAATTGCATCTGCCATATCCACGACCCGCATGCCAATGCCTGAACCCAGATTATACAGAATATATCTGTTTTCTTTGAAAGTCCGCATCATTCGGGCGATCACTTCTTCCACGTCGGACAAACAGATAAAGTCGCGGTACTGACATCCATTTGACTTCAGGGTCAGTCTGCCTTGCTCAACAGCCTGTCTGCATAATTCGTTTGCCAGCAAAGTCCACCGGTTTACCGATGCAGAAACCGGCGCCCCGAAGGCATTGGAAAGCCTGAGTATCGTTCCCCGGATCTTTTTCTGTAATATCGCCGCGATAATATAGTCTTCCGCAGCGCGGTGGGTAATCGCATAGGGATGCGTTGGAACAGGCAACATTTCTTCCGTAATGATTCCCTGTAATGGCGATCCATAAATATGTGCGGTTGAAAAATAAATAAAGCGTCCAACTCCCTGACCAATACTATTTTCCAGTATCATCCTCGTTTCATCTACGTTTACACGTATTGCCTCTGCAGGGAATTTAACCGAATCGATCTCATTCAGCGCAGCCAGATGAATAACCGTATCAATGAATGCAGGAAAAGTATTTGGTGATAATAATAATGCATGATCAATCCTTCGCACATTGCCGTGTAAGCGCAGAATGATATCCGGTACAGCATTTCTGGAAGATACCCATACTTCATGCTCTTCCGCAAGCCTGCGGGTTAACCGGCCGCCGATAAACCCAAATCCACCTGTAATCAATATTCTGCTCATACAAATCCCTGAAAGGGGATCAGCTCATTTTTTACCGGAAGATTTTCTGCTTCTGACGGATCATGCCGGATACTGGCGATATTCAGTAAAATATTTACTCCATCCTCCAATCCCTGAAACGCCATCCAGATCCCCGGAGGCACCGTTAACCTTTGATAGTTTTCCCTGGAAAGGATGACTTCCTGAATAGTACGAAAACTTTTGCTATCCGGCCGGTCGTCAAACAGGACAAACCTGATCGAACCGGCCGGCACCACCAGGTTTAATATCATTTCGCGGTGTTTCTTCCAGCCTTTGACGGCATCTTTCTGAACGGTGGAGAAATAGGCTTCCCCGAAGCCATGAAAAGACGACTCGTCCTCCTTCAATGCATGCAGTACCTCTCCCGATACCCCCGGAATAATGCGTAATGGGGTAAGCAGCACTTCCTTTATTGTACCCATGCGATGGATTTTTTTCTGGCGGCTTCAGCGTATTCCTGAATCTGGTTCAGGCTGTATTCGCTGATATCTTTTTTATTATTATTATAATAATGATTGTACCATTCGCCCGTAAACCTGGCAGTTGTTGCAAAATCAAGCGCAGGCTTCCATTGCAAATAAAACAATGCCTTGTCGCAATTCAGCTTCAGCAGGCCGGCTTCATGGAAATTGCTGTTTTCGATAATCTGAAAATGTTCCTTCAGAGAAGCCGATTTCCAGAATTTGTTTACGGACAAAAGTAATTCGAGTACGGTATGATTCTGATCTGCTGCCGGTCCGATATTAAATGGTTCGCCATTGATACCTCCGTCCGGTTCAGCCAGTATCTGCCCGGTTCTCAGATAGCCACTCAGAGGTTCCAGTACATGTTGCCAGGGTCGTGTGGAGTTGGGATTCCGGATCTTTACGGCCCGTTGTTCATTCCAGGAACGAAAACAATCAGGCACAATGCGGTTCAGCGCCCAGTCGCCACCACCGATCACATTCCCTGCCCTTACGGTTGCCAGCCTGATATTGCAACCCGGTTTTTTAAAGAACGAATGATAATAAGTTTTTATCAGCAGCTCGGCAGCTCCTTTTGAAGCGCTGTACGGATCCTTTCCTCCCAGCGCATCCTGTTCGCGGTAGCCCCAGATCCATTCTACATTGTCGTAACATTTATCGCTTGTTATGATTACCGCGTGACAGGTATTTGTAAGCGTTCTCAGCGCCTCCAGAATATTACCCGTACCCATGGTATTTGTCTGGAATGTCTCCAACGGGTCTTCATAAGAAATGGAAACAATGGGCTGGGCAGCGAGGTGAAATACAAAATCAGGCTGAACCTTGCGGAAAATCTCCTTCATCCGCTCTCCGTCGCATATATTAGCAAAATGATGCGCTGTTTTCGTTGCAAGGCCAAGCTCTTCAAACAGGGATGGCTGGGAAGGTATGTCCTTCGAAATACCGTACACTTTTGCCCCCATAGCGTGTAACCAGAGACTTAACCAGGAGCCCTTGAATCCGGTATTCCCGGTCACAATCACTTTTTTATCCTGGTATATATTATTGAACATGCTATACTAATTGATAAATCCTTTCTGTTTTTCTGCCGGCATCAGCAACATCGTGCCCCATATACCATCCCGGTCCTTGTAATTTTCCTTCTTATGTTTAACCCACTTACGATTATTCACGCGAAAAGCTTCATAGTCATATTGCAACAGTAATTCACTAATCGCCTGATCTTCTCCCGGCGTATGTGATTCAATTAATATAAAGGGCTTTTCTGCCTGATACACTGGTCGCAGCCTTTCAGGGCCCGCACAGCTCCCCCTTCAATATCCATCTTAATAAGATCGGGATATCCGCCCTGATTAAATTTCTCAAAAAAATAATCCAGGGTAACGGTTGCAACTTCCGTCTTCGTGCCGGTCCTGTCATTATCCGACCATTCCGGAATCAGCGAGGACTGATGATGGTGAGCCCCGATGAAAAATTCATTTTTTCCTACATGGTCATCGCAGGCAAGTTCAAGAACCTGCACATTCTGAACATGATTTTCTGCGAGATTCATTTTTAGTACCGGGAGGATGGAAGAAGAAGGTTCAAAACAGAATATTTTTGAAGTGGGGTCAAGTTGCCTTGAAAAGAATAAAGAATAATAACCAATGTTGCCGCCGACATCTGCAATTACCACCGACGGTTTCCGGCGCAGACCAAAATGGTTGAATAATCGTATCAATAAATTCAGGGAACCCATTTCCCAGAAGCCAAGCATTGCATGAAAGTTAATATCCTTCTGGTAATATAATTTTAGCCCCCTGATCCGGCCGAAGGGCAGCTTATAAAAATGATTGTCTTTATATTTCCAGGAAAGTGCCTTCCGCATAAGCCCGGAATTAAATTTGAGATCAATGAGGCTTTTTATATCCATGGAAGTATTTATTAATTAATGACTAACCCCCGGGCAAAAATATTACATCCGACCAGGCAATACTGCCCCGGCCATAGATCGGATGATAGATATCCTGCAGATAATAACTGAAACCATGGAGCAATTTGGATATATCATGAAACAATGGCTGGCCCTCATATTGTTCAAGATAATAACTTTCCATATATAAAAGCTTTATCCGCTTCTCCTTCAATAACTTCCCGGCCCCCCTTAATGCGGCATATTCGCCCCCCTGTATATCCATTTTTAAAATATCTATCTGAGAAATATTATGCTGAATGCAAAAATCGTCCAGCTTAATGCAGGGTACTTCAATAACAGATTGATTCTCCACCTGATGATCGGAGGAGAGGCCCATTTTTTTTGGCTTCAGCAGGGAATTGGTATCC
>Ga0207707_10002302_pt1 | contig 17210 bp, 13 predicted proteins | sample KBSC83BmetaG_FD_184336 | JGI IMG/M metagenome (GOLD analysis project Ga0207707, IMG submission 184336) | Corn rhizosphere microbial communities from Kellogg Biological Station, Michigan, USA - KBS C8-3B metaG (SPAdes) (version 2) | ecosystem: Host-associated > Plants > Roots > Rhizosphere ...
CAACCGGTAAACTCCGCGTTTTCGCAAAGGTTCTCGCGTCCGCTCGTGCAAAAGCGGCAAGTACCGTCCGTGCTGTGAAGCCAGGCGACACCGACGCGTTCACCGGTACCTTCGACGGTGCCGACGGTCTGATGTCCCGGAATAACCGGCCGCAGTCGAAGCGGCAGATCGCCTTCGGTTACGTGCAGGTCGGTCCTGCAGACGCCGCACGCCAAACCGCGAATGAGCACTTCGTTTTCGCCCGGATCGGGGATCGGCATATCGACCAATTTGAGCGGCCGGCTCTCAACCGGCCCTTGCCGTTCGACAATTGCTGCGCGCATGTTACTCGATATTATCCGCAACCGATCGCCGATCGGCTAGACGCCGAACGGAAACGTCTCCGCCGGTTCGCCGCGTTCCCACTCAGTCGTTCGCTCCAGCGGCTCGACGGCCCGGGTCTCGTCAATATGGATGACTGCGTTGAACTGATCGGACAAACGTGTCTCAAAATAATGGCTTTGCCGTTCGGTCTCCGGCCGATAGATGACGCCGATGGCGCGTTCGAGCATCGGTCTGCGAAGAGCCTTTTGCAATTGCTCGTTACCCGCAAACGTGAGGTAAAAGCGATCTTGTCCGACACGATGAAACAGATCTTCAACGCTGCCGCTGAGAGCACTCCGAACTCGTTTTCGTTCGGCCGAATCGCCCCAGTTGGTTGCGGCCGTAACCGTTCCGTCATACGTTGTGAATCCTACAAGATACGATGCGTCCGCGTAGATCTCTCGGACCAACTGGCCGACGTTCCATTCACCGCGCCGGCTCATTTCTGTGGCGCGAGCGTCGCCGAGGTGCGAGTTGTGCTCCCAGAGAACGATCTTAGAATCGGCGCCGAGATGCTTTTCAAGCATGACGAGCGTTTCGACCATGTGGCGGTCGCGCAGATTCCACGACGACACATCGCTGCGGTACATCACTCTGTAATACTCTTCCGCATTTTTGACAAGACGCGCGTTTTGCTCGGCCATGAAATAATCATCTTCCGCAACGCGTCCATCGCGATGGGCCAGCTCGCTGGCTCGTCGATTAAGCTCCGACAGCTGTTCGACGACGTCCCTCTCGCATGATTCGGAAATACCAAACGCGGTTGCGTACCCATAGGCCTGCGTATCTTCGCCAAAGTGTTCGAAGCAGGAATAACGATCTCGGGCGCGGGTCGCGGCATCCGGGTCGACCTTGTCAAGATAACTAAGAACCGCCTCGATCGAGCTATACAGACTGTAGAGGTCGAGTCCGTAGAAGCCCACCCTGTCCGAGCTAGTCGATAAGCGGTCGTTGTACGAGCGCAGCCATCCGACAAAATCCAGTACGTCAGCATTGCGCCACATCCACGCTGGAAATCTTTTGAACCCGCCAAGAGCTGCGATGGCACCCCCGTCGTTACTTGTTCCGCGCACGTACCTGTTGACCCGATAAGCATCCGGAAAATCTGCCTCGACGGCTACGGCCGAAAAGCCCTTCTCCGCGATCAAGCGTTTCGTTATCTCGGCGCGCTCACGATAAAACTGATGCGTTCCATGCGAAGCTTCGCCGATAAGCACAAACCTCGCGTCGCCGATCGACTCAAATAATTCGTCATAGTCAGTCGTCTCATCCGCACGCAACGTCTGCGCGCTTCTGATAACCTCGTCCCTGATCAGATCAAAATCACCGTCCTTCATCGATATCCCCTTTGCTCGCTTAGGCCGAATGAGCATGCGCAAATGTCTGACGCGAGGCTGCTAAGAGTTCCTGCACTTCCTCGTCAGATGTTTGCGAAAAATCCCTATACCACATACCTACACCGTAAAACGGTTCGGGTGTGTACGCCGCGATACAGCGAACTCCGGTCTGGTCACTAAGCTCTTGAAGCGCCTGGACGGATGAGACCGGCACCGCGACCACGATCTTGTTCGTCTTCATTTTTTGTAACGCAGTTATTGCCGCTGCCATTGATGCGCCCGTCGCGAGCCCGTCATCGATGACGATGGCTGCTTTTTCGTCAATTTCCAAGGCCGGATATCCCTCGCGATAGAGATTCTCGCGCCGCATTAGCTCCTTCTGCTCTTCCTCGATCACCTTGTCAATGACCGCTTCAGGCATGCCGGTTAGGCGAAGAATGCTCTCGTTATACACCACGGTTCCACCGCTTGCGATCGCGCCAAAGGCAAGTTCCTTCTGACCCGGCACTCCCAGCTTTCTAACAATGAAAATATCGAGCGGAGCTTCAAGAGCCTTTGCCGCCTCATATCCGACCGGCACTCCGCCTCGCGGCAACGCCAGGACGACTACGTCGTCGCGTCCGGCAAACTCGGTCAACCAGCGGGCCAGCTTTCGACCGGCATCGCGACGGTCCTTAAAAATAGGTTCAGTCCACATATTGCAAATGCCTCCGTAAAAACCGCGGGCACGCCACATGGGGATCTACTTATGAACTATTTCGCGCGCAAACGCCGTTCCTTAGACAGCGCTGAGATCGCTAACTTGTTAATTTTCTTGATCGGGCAGGAATTATTTCTAGCAGACATTTTATGACATGTAGGAGGTTGATACGATGATCGAGGTTGGAGCGCGCGGTGACAGCGCGATCGGATGGAGGCAGATTTCAGAGATGGATAAGGATGATCGGGTGTAGCTCAAAGCCGCGCGAGCGCCGTGCGAACAGATGCGACTGTCTGAGCAAGGTCCTCTTTTTTATGCTCGATCGAGACAAAACACGCCTCAAACTGCGACGGCGGCAAATAGATCCCGCTCTCCAGCATCGAGCTAAAGTAAACGGCAAACTTTCCGGTGTCCGAGGTTTTGGCCGAGTCGAAATCGGTAACGGCTGAGTCGGTAAGAAATAGAGTGAACATCGAACCGACACGATTCAGCGTATAGTTGACGCCAAACTCACCCATCGCATCGCGAATGCCGCGTTCCAGCTCACTGCTGATCTCTTCCAGGCGCTCATAAAAATCCTGCTGCTCGTCGATGATCTTTAGCGTCTCGATACCGGCCGTCATGGCCAGCGGATTTCCGGACAAAGTGCCCGCCTGATAGACAGGCCCTGACGGAGCGATCATCTGCATGATCTCCTGGCGGCCGCCGTACGCCCCAACGGGTAAGCCACCTCCGATGACCTTTCCAAAAGTCGAAAGATCCGGCGCGATGTTGTATAGCTCCTGTGCCCCACCCTTAGCGACGCGAAATCCGCTCATAACTTCGTCAAAGATCAGCAGGACGCCTTCAGCCGTGCAGAGCTCGCGTAGCCGACGAAGAAAATCCGCATCGGCCGGCACGCAGCCCATGTTTCCCGCGACCGGCTCGATAAAGATCGCAGCGATCTCGCCTTTATTTTGCTCGATAAGCTGCTCGACAGACGCGATGTCGTTATAACGAGCGTTTAGAGTGTCTTTGGCCGTAAACTTTGTGACGCCCGGGCTGTCCGGCAAACCAAGCGTCGCGACACCCGAGCCCGCCTTGCTCAAAAATGAATCGCCGTGACCGTGATAGCAGCCTTCGAATTTGATGATCTTGTCGCGGCCGGTATATCCGCGAGCCAGGCGCATCGCGCTCATCGTCGCCTCGGTGCCGGAATTCACAAACCGCACAAGCTCGACGCTCGGAACAAATTTTTTAACGAGCCTCGCTAATTCGATCTCTTTCTCCGAGCTTGCGCCAAAGCTCGTGCTGTTTTCCGCGGCGTCCTTGATCGCATTGATCACGCGCTCATTCGCGTGGCCGAGGATCATCGGGCCCCATGAGCCGATGTAGTCGACGTACTCGTTTCCGTCGGCGTCATAGATCTTTGACCCTTTCGCACGGCTGATAAAAAGCGGGTCGCGGCCAACCGATTTAAACGCGCGGACAGGCGAATTAACGCCGCCTGGCATGTGTTGCTGCGCTTCTTGAAAAAGCTCCGAGCTTCGGCTTGTTTTCATTTCCCCTAAAATAGTTACTTTCGCAATAACGCGGCCGCTTCTTTCGCAAAATATGTGATGATCACATCCGCACCCGCGCGCTTTATCGATGTAAGAACTTCCATCGTCACCTTCTCACCGTCGAGCCACCCGTTTCGCGCCGCGGCCTTTACCATCGAATACTCCCCGCTGACGTTGTACGCGCAGATCGGAATATTGAAATTATCCTTTGCGCGGCGGATCACATCGAGATACGAGAGCGCGGGCTTGACCATGACGATGTCGGCGCCTTCCTGTATGTCGAGCACGATCTCACGCATCGCTTCGTCCGAATTGCCAAAGTCCATCTGGTAGGTCTTGCGGTCGCCGAACTGAGGCGTCGACTCAGCGGCCTCGCGAAACGGGCCGTAGAAACCGGAAGAGTATTTTGCCGAGTAAGCCATGATCGGCGTATCGCTAAATCCGTTCCCATCGAGAGCCGTTCTGATCGCACCGATGCGGCCGTCCATCATATCGCTTGGCGCGATGATGTCCGCGCCGCTTTGCGCGTGAGAGACAGCTTCTTTTGCCAGCAGCTCAAGCGTTTTGTCATTATCAACGTAGCCGTTTTCAACAACACCGCAATGCCCGTGCGAAGTGTATTCGCAAAGGCATACGTCCGTGACGACGATCATTTCGGGAAAGCGCTCCTTGATGGCGCGCGTCGCTTTTTGAATGATGCCGTCATCAGCGTACGCCCCCGTGCCGACCTCATCCTTTTCGTTCGGAATGCCAAAGAGGATGACCGAATTTACGTTTAGTTTTGTGAGCTCCTCACACTCTCGCAATACATTGTCGATCGACAGTTGATACTGATCCGGCATCGACGAGATCTCTTTTTTTACATTCTCACCCTCGACGATAAAAAGCGGATAAATAAAGTCCGCCGCGGACAGCGATGTCTCGCGAAACATATCGCGAAGCGCGGCGGTCTTGCGAAGGCGGCGAAGTCGCGTAATAGGAAAATTCGGTTGGGTGCTCATTACGGTTTATTTAGAACTAACCACTATTCACCTAACAATATCCACTGAAGCATTAATTTTTTATCCAGTGAATAGTAACAAGTGAGTAGTCTGATATACGGCTTAAATAGAAAATTTTATGATCCTTGGTTTAGATACTTTTCAACGTCCGTCGCAGTCTGAAACGCGTTCTTAACGCAATCGCCCATCGAGATCCCGCGATAAAAATTGCTGCAAAAATAGAGCCCGGGATTTTGTCTTTCAAATCGCGAGCATGCGTCGGTCACGTCCTCGTATCCTACCCGATATTGCGGTATCGCGCGTGCCCAGCGTTTGAGGCAAAACAGCTCGGGCTCGCCGTTCACGCCGAGCAATTCACGCAGCTGTTTCGTCACAAGTGACTTTACTTCGTCGTCAGTGAGTTTGTCCAAATTACCTTTGTCGCGGACGCCGCCGATGAACGTCATTAATAGCTGGCATCCTTCGGGCGCTCGCTCCGGAAAAACAGCCGAATGAAAAAGCGTGCCGAGAATAGGTCGCTTTTCTCTGCTCGGAATCAGGAATCCAAAGCCGTCGAGCTTTTTGCCGATGTCTTCAGTTTTAAATGCTGTGACCGCGACCGTAACCCGCGGATAATTAACCTCAGCTAGTGTCGAGGCAAGCTCCGGGTCTCTGTCTCTTATGAGGTCGGCGGCGACCCATGCAGGCGTCGATAAAACGACCGCATCGAATTCGTGTTCATTGACGCGGAAACGCCCGTCATCCACGCTCTCTATTTTTTCAACCGCGCTTGATGTGCGAATTCCGTCGCCGACCTCATCTGCGAGTTTCTGTATCAACGTCTTTAGTCCGCCGCGGAACGAGAATGTTCTGGGAAAATTCGGATCTGGCTTTTCGGTCTTGCGGCGAATGGTCCCCATGATAAGGCTGCCGAAGTCGCGTTCCATTTCGTACAATTTCGGAAACGCCGAACGCATGCTCAGATTCGCCGGGTCCCCGGCATACACGCCCGACACAAAAGGGTCGATCGCCTTATCTAGAAATTCGGAATTCAGACGGCGCGTGACAAACTCTGCTACCGATTCGTGTTCGGGCGACCTAGACCGTCTGAACGGTTCGCGCGCAAGAGCGAAGAGCGTCTTCAGCGAAAAATATCCGTTCAGGAAAGATCTGGGCCCCAACGCCTCGAGCTTTCCATTCCATAAGATGTAACGCTTTCGCGCCGCCGGGTTCGCAGCGATGACCTTATCTTCGAGATCGAGCATCCGGACTAGCTCGACAAATCGAGGCGATCTAAGCAGGCTATTCGGACCTTGCTCGATCGTGTAGCCGTCCTTTTCGATCGTCTGCACATTGCCGCCGACGTTTTCGGACGCCTCGAAAAGCTTAGCCTGCACACCTTTCTGTTTGAGCAGAAAAGCCGTCGTCAGGCCCGAAATGCCGCCGCCGATAACAGCAACCCTCACGACGCGCCCGCCGCTCCCTCGGCCTCGCTCCGATCGACGCCTGCTTTCTCAAAGACCAATTCGGCAAGTGCCTGGATAAACTTCGGTGAGTCGTTGAGCCCTTCCGTAACTTCGTACTGGCTCACGCGGTGCTCCTTAGCCTGTCGGCGATATTCAATTCCCAGCTCGTAAAGCGTTTCGAGATGATCGGACGCGAACGCGACGGGAACGATCAGCATATGCTTAACGCCCTTCGACGCGAGATCGGCTATCGTATCGGGCGTCGACGGCGTAAGCCATTTCATCGGTCCGACCTTGGATTGATAGCAGAGCGTGTGAGGCTGTGGGAACGCTCCCCGGTCTATGATCGCCGCGATCGTTTTGGCGATGTGATGCGAGTATGGGTCGCCTTGACGCACGAGCTTCATCGGCGTGCCGTGTGCGCTGAAGAGAATGTTTACCGCGCCTCTGATCTCCTCAGGAAATCTTTCCAGCCCCTGCTGCACGCGCTCGACAAACGCGTCTATGTATGTCGGTTGATCGTAGTAATGCTCGATCAGCGACCAGTCCAATTTCGCACCGCGATCTTTGACCCGGTTCTCCCATTCCTTCACACTCGAAACGGTAGTCGCTTTGGAAAATTGCGGATAGAGCGGCAAAAGAATCACCCTCTTGATATCGTCTTTTTCGATCGCGTCGAGAGCTTCGTCCGCAGACGGCTTCCAATATCGCATCGCAACATACACTCTAGCCGGGATGCTCCTGTTAAGTTTTTCTTCTAACAGCGATGCCTGCCGCAGCGTATATTCTTTGATCGGAGATTTGCCGCCGATTGCTTCGTATTGTTTGACGACACCGGGCGAACGCCGGGTGGAGATCATCTTTGCGAGACGTTTGCGAAAAAGAAAGCTGCCGGGAAAATCGATGATGTCTGGATCGCTGAACAGATTAAAAAGAAACGGTTCGACCGCATCGAGCGAATCCGGCCCGCCAAGATTTAAGAGAACTACGCCTATCGTATCTGTCATGGATCATCCATTGTCAATTGTTCATTGTTCGATTGTTAATTGCTAAACCGATACCTACTGACACGGCATAGGCCAAATATCAGGCAAGTATTTTGCGATAACCAAGTAACAATTGAACAATGAACAATTGACGAGCTAAAGAGAGAGCAGCTTTCCTCAAACCGTCTTTGAAAATACCGGTTTCGTTCTCATCATCTCTTCGAGATACTCATCAAAGCACATCGCTATATTTCTGATGATCAAAATTCCCGAACCGATCACGCTGATCTTGTCGGGCCTATTTACAAGTAGACCTTCGCGAATGAACTGGTCGAGTTTCGGAATATCGCTTCGGAAATACTCGTCAAAATCGATCCCAAATTTTTGCTCGATCGCGCGTTTGTCCAGCTCGAGGTCGCACATCAACTGCATGATCACTTCCTTGCGGATGTGGTCATCGGCCGTCATCCGATAACCGACGTTTGTCGCCGGCTTACCTGCATCCACGGCAGCATAATATGCCTTAAAATCTTTGTGGTTTTGAGCATAGATGTTCTCAAACTGGCTGATCGCCGACATGCCAAAGGCGTACAGGTCGGCTCCTGCCTTTGTCGAATATCCTTGAAAATTGCGATACAGCGTTCCTTCCTTTTGCGCGACAGCGAGCTCGTCGGTCGGCTTTGCAAAATGGTCCATCCCAATGTATTCGTATCCGGCGTCGGCAAGTTTTTCGCTCGTCATTTCCAGTATCGCAAGCCGTTGGTCAGGCGACGGCATCGCGTCCTGATTCATCACGGCCTGATGTTTCTTCAGCCACGGTACGTGCGCGTAATTGAAAATGGCAACGCGTTCCGGCGAGATATCGATGACCTTATCAACGGTCTCGGCAAACGTCTCCAGCGTCTGATACGGCAGCCCGTAGATAAGATCGAGATTGACGCTCTGGAAACCAAATTCGCGCGCCCAGATGACGACCTGTCGCGTTATCGCTTCCGACTGGACGCGGTTTATCGCCTGCTGCACCTGCAGATTAAAATCCTGCACACCAAAACTTATCCGGTTAAATCCGGCTTCGGCAAACGCCTCGATGTGATCGCGCACCATATTACGCGGATCGATCTCGACACTTGCTTCAACGTCCAAGTCAAACGTAAATCGATCTTTTATGTAGCCGCCAATTTCGCGGATCTCGTCGGGCAAAAGATACGACGGCGTGCCGCCGCCCCAATGCATCTGGACTACCTCTCTTTCGCGCGAAACAAGCGGAGCAATGATGTCCAGCTCGCGTTTTATGTAATCGTTGTACTGGCTGATCAGCTTGCGGTCATGCGTCACGCGCATCGTGCAGCCGCAGAAATAACAGAGCTTGGCGCAAAAGGGGAAATGGAAATACAGAGAGAGAGGCCGGTCGCTGTGTTCGTTGGTGGCAACGATCTCCTCTCTCAGATCTTCGGCCGTGAATTCGGACGAAAAGAGCGGAGCCGTCGGGTATGAAGTGTAGCGCGGCCCCTGGATATTAAAGCGTTTCAGGACATCAAAATCTATTGTCTTACTGTTCATGGCGCAACCGCTCTTTCGTGATATTTGATGCTGAGTTCTTTAACGCAATCGACTAAATATTTTGCATTCTCGGGCGACGTCTGCGGCAAAATGCCGTGACCGAGATTGAATATATGTCCCGTGCCGCTACCATAACCCTTGAGGATGCGTTCGGTCTCTAGCCTGATCTTTTCCTTCGGACCAAATAGCACGCATGGGTCGAGGTTTCCCTGAATGGCCTTGCCGCCCGCCTCCGATTTTGCGTCGGCGATGTTCCTTGTCCAGTCGATACCGATGACATCACATTTCAGTCGGGCGAGCTTCGACGTGTCGTTAACGCCTTTTGGAAAAACGATCACCGGAGCGCCGTTGGTTTCCAACCGGTCGCAAATATAAGAAATATACCGAAGCGAGAACTCGTCAAGATCTGACTGCGAAAGAACACCCGCCCACGTGTCGAATATCTGCACCGCGTCACAGCCCGAACGGATCTTTTCGTTCAGATACTCAATGACAGCATCCGACAGCTTTTCGAGCAACACATGCGCGGCTCTGGGCTCGTTGTAAATAAAACTCTTGATCTGCTCAAAACTTTTCGTGCCCTTGCCCTCAACCATATAAACCGCAAGCGTCCACGGCGCGCCGGAAAAGCCGATCAACGGGACGCGACCGGCGAGCTTCTGCTTCGTTAGTTTTATTGCGTCGAAGACATATTTGAGCCGACCAACCATCCCGTCTGTTTCGAGTCGCGAAAGATCGTCAAATGATCGGATCGGATCATCAAAGGTCGGGCCTTTCGACTCGACGATCTCGAGCTTCATTCCCATCGCCTCAGGAATAACGAGGATGTCAGAAAAGAGAATCGCCGCATCGACACCAATAATATCGACCGGCTGGATCGTTACCTCGGCGGCCAGTTCGGGCGTTTTGCAGAGCGTCAAAAAGTCTGTCTTTTCACGGATCGCGCGATACTCCGGCAGATAGCGTCCGGCCTGACGCATGATCCAGATCGGCGTTCGCTCGGTCGGCTGACCCTTGCAGGCGCGGATAAATATGGAATCGTTACTCAAGGTTTTTTAAGTGTCCTATCAAACCACGCGCGAAATCTTCAGCGTTCGACCTCGATGAAACAAACTCAATCTTAAGACCGGCCTGCGTGATCGCTTCTGCTGTCGTGTTGCCGATAGCCGCCGCGTTGATAAGCCGCGCGGCACCGCCAAATAACTCTACAAATCTCTCGACGCCTGACGGGCTGAAAAAACAAACCCATGCGATCTCGCCGTTCACAATTTGCGAGGTCATAGCGGTGACTCTTTGATCGGGAATTTCTGGCGCTTCGGTTTTATAAACTGCCACTTCATCAACCGTCGCTCGATCCTTTAGCGACTCAGGGATCGTTCGTAAGCTTTTCTCGCCGCGTACGAACAAATATTGCCGGCCTTCAAATTCCTTGTCTTCAAATGCCGAAAGCATCTCCTCCGCCGTGTTCGCATCCGGCGCCGACTTTACCGTCAAAGCGGCCGACTCCAGCACCCGCCTTGCGCGGCTGCCCAATGCATAAACGCTGCCGTGAAAGCCGTTCGAACCGTTACGCTCTTTGACAAAGATCTCCGCCGCTGCGGGGCTGGTGAAAAAAAGGCCGTCATACTCGGGCAGCTTTGCGATCTTATTTCGCAGGTCTGACAGATCGTCGAGCGGACTGGTTTTGATCAATTCCAGATTCACGACGTCAAATCCAGCCCCGCGCACCGTCGAGCTAAATCCATCGTCATTTCGAATCACTAGAATTGTCGCCATTACATCGTCACTTGGCTATTGGCCGCAGTTTGTTCTCGAGCGTCTTCCAACAGCTCGCGTGCTCCTAACTCTATCAACGAATCGGCAACCTTTGTCCCGAGAGAGTCAGCCTCATCCGGGTTACCAGAAAGATGTTCGCGAAACACGACGGTTCCGTCGAGGTTCCCGACCAGTCCTTCGAGAGTCAACTTATCGCCGTCGAGCGTCGCATGAGCGCCGATCGGGACCTGGCATCCGCCTTCGAGCCGACGAAGAAATGCGCGCTCCGTCGTTATACATATTCGCGTCGGGTGGTGATCCAGTTTTGAGACCACGGTCGCCGTCCGCGCATCGTCGGACCTGATCTCAACAGCTACCGCACCTTGCCCGACGGCGGGAAGCATTATCTCAAACGGTACGATCTGACTAACACGTTCGCCGAGGCCCAATCGATGAACGCCCGCAAACGCCAGGATCATTCCGTCAAGGGCCGATTCATCAAACTTCCGCAGCCGCGTTGGCACATTGCCGCGGATCTCTTCGATCTTAAGATCAGGACGATGATGCAGCAACTGGCTGCGGCGACGTAAACTTCCCGTCGCGACGCACGCTCCTTTCGGTAGATCGTCTATCGTTCCGCCCGTCTTCGAGATAAAGACATCGTTCGGCGTTTCTCGTTCGCAAACGGCACCGATAACGAGACCGTCGGGCTGCGCTGTTTGCAAGTCTTTGAGGCTGTGAACGGCCACGTCGATTGCCCCATTAAGCAGCTCGGCCTCGATCTGCCTCGTAAACAGACCTTTGTCGCCGATCTTAGAGAGTGCGGTATCGAGGACCTGATCTCCGGTCGTATGAATTATTTTGATCTCGAATTGGACTTCGGGGAAGTAAGTTTCGAGCTTGGACTCAACGTAGTTCGCCTGCCAAAGCGCAAGCTCGCTGCCGCGCGAACCGATCACAAATTTTTCGCTCATACGCTGGCGACGAACGAGCTTTGCTTCATCGACTGTAGTCTCTCCACAAGTTCAAAGTGGCTGGCCAGGTCCTCCTCAAAGTTCCCGTTCGTTCGCGCGTACAGTCTGTGGATCTCAGAGACGTTCTGCTTCAGAAAATCCTTTATTCTTAATACCTCGAGCGTCTGTTCCTTGCTTGGTTTAACGCCCGTCTTTTCATAGGCCGGCATCAGCGGAAGCGTGTAATACCAAGTCAGAAAGTCGACCATCTCATTCATGATCATTTCCCGCACCTTAGGCAGGTCCCTCAACCGCTTCTCACGTGTGCCGTCCACAATGGAGTGCAGGTCGTCAATATTTTTCAGAACGACGTTTCCGCATTCGGCAACCGATTCGTCCACGTCGCGAGGCACCGCGATATCGACTACTAAAGTTTCGCGTGGTTGATGAGCAAAGTCTTTCGCAAACAGGATCGGCTCTTCAGAAGAGGTCGCCGTGATCACGACATCAACCTCGGGCAGGACGTGCCTGATGATTTCAAAAGAAATGACGTCGCAGTTAAAACCTAACTCCTTTTGAAGGTTGTTAACAAGTTCCTCGGCGCGCAGTCGGGTGCGGTTTGCGATCAATAACCTCCCGACCTTTTTATTCGCGAGAGCTTCGGCGGTCTGGCGCGCTATTTCACCGGCGCCGATCACAATGGCCGTCCGATCTCTGAGCGACCCAAACTGCTCGACGGCCAGCTCAACCGCCGCCATGCTGGCGGAGACCGCCCCGTCGTGAAGACTCGTCTGTGTATATGTTTGCTTGCCGAGTTTGAAGGAACGCTGGAGCAACTGGTTCAGTATCTTTCCGGTAAAACCATTTTCCTGCGCCCTCATATACGCCGCGCGCAGCTGTCTCAGTATCTGTGAGTCGCCAATTACCTTGCTGTCAATACTTGTCGCAACATTAAATATCTGTTGGCTCGCGGCACATGAGATAAGCGAGAAGAAGTGCTCGTCCTCGACCAAACCCGACGCTCCTTTGAAATCGATCAGAAGCTGTTTGTAATGATCGAGGTTGATGTCGGCAGAATCGCAGACGGCATAGATCTCCGTTCGATTGCAGGTAGAAAGAACGACACACTCGGAAAGCGTCTTCCTCAGCAATGCGAGAAAAGCCGGAATCTCAGCTTCTTCGATATGAAGCTTTTCCCGGACTTCGACGGGCGCTGTCTTGTGATTCAGCCCGAATGCAAAAAATGTCTTGGGAATGGCCGTTTCGCCCAACCTACTTTCCTCGAATTGCGATAGATCTCGAGATCCTTGCGGAATATCAAGATTATAGCCGATTGGAGGCAACTCCGCAGTCAAAGTGCTTATAAAAGTACGGAGATCATGAAAATTAGTTGGATTCATACGTAATTTCCCGCTTTATAACGCGAACTTCCTTGCTCATTTATTCGCCGCCTGTCTGTGTTTCGGATGCGCGGCGGTTTCATTATTGGAAACCTCAAGTCGTTCACTCTGGGTCGAACAGACAGTCCTGCGGCCCGATCGAGACTTTTGCAAGGTCCGTTCCCACCGTAGAAATTAGGGTTGACCGCCGTTTTCCCAGCAAAATCAACAATTTACCGAAAAACACCGGCTGCGATCGGCGGTTGGAGTGTGGATATTCACGCGGACAAAAAGGAATATGTCGCGCCCAAATGAGCAGCGTTGTCGTGAAATATCCAGTTATTTGCCGATGCAAAATGTCGAGAAGATCCTCGTTAGCATGTCTTCCGTGGTTGTTTCACCCGTGATCTGACCGAGAGACCGCAGCGCGTTGTGAAGTCCGATGAGGACGATCTCCTCACTCATTTTATTGGTCAGAGAATTGATGGATTGATCTATATCAGAGGCGGCCCTCAGCAGACGGTCGTGATGCCGAGCGTCGGAGACAAGAAAGCCGGTCGCCGATCCTTCCAAAGAACGAAATGGCTGCACGATAGCGTTTTTCAAGGCATCGAGACCCTCACCGGTTTTCGCTGAGACAGCAACAGCATCGCTATCCGGAAATTCCGATCTGAGTTCACCAAGACTCCTTATAAGACTTTCGGAAACTTTGTCTATTTTATTAATTGCGACGAGGTGCTGGAGCTCGGAAACTCCGCTCATTATTTCGCGGTCCGCGTCGGTTATCGTTTCAGACACATCGAGCAATACGATCACGATATCCGCGTCGGCCATCGCACGTCGTGAGCGCTCGACGCCGATCGTTTCGACCGTATCGCTTGTCTCCCTAAGACCGGCCGTGTCTATCAATGAGATCGGAATGTCACCGATGGTCAGCTTTTCGTGGAGTTGGTCACGTGTCGTGCCGGCGATCTCTGTAACGATGGCCCGATCGCTACCCAACAAAGCATTGAAAAGGCTCGATTTACCGACATTCGGTCGGCCAACGATGGCGACTCGCAAGCCCTCGCGAATAAGGTGCCCGACCTCGTATGTCGAAGCGATTTTGTCCAGCTTTTCACGAATAGAAACGAGTTTCGCGCTGATACTCGTCGCCTGTGTGTCCGGAAGGTCGTCCTCGACGAATTCAAGTGCTGACTCAAGCACCACGATCACATCGAGCAGATCATCCTTTATCGGCTTTAGCTCATGCGAAAACTCCCCGCGAAGCTGACGCACCGCCTGCCGCGCCGCCGTGACCGTCTGGGCGTCGATCAGATCGCGGACGGCTTCGGCCTCGGCCAGGTCCATGCGTCCGTTGGCAAGCGCACGCAGGCTAAACTCACCCGGCTCCGCCAGCCGCGCTCCACGCGCGAGACAAATGTCGATCACCTGCCGCAGCACGATCGGCGAGCCGTGACAGCTGATCTCGACGACATCTTCTCCGGTAAATGAATGCGGTGCCTTGAAAAAGGTGACGAGCGTATCGTCTATTGTTTCGCTGGATGCCGGATAGACCAGCTCGGTAAGATGCGCGACGCGAGGTATAAACGAATCGTTCTTGTTGGCAAGTGTTCGTGCTATGGAAAGAGAGTCGGGCCCGCTCAACCGAATGACGCCGATCCCGCTGCGGCCCAAGGGCGTTGCCAATGCGACGATCGTATCGGTCATAGTTTCACGTTCCAAGTCTCAGGTTCCAAGCGATCAAGCGATACCTGAAACGTGAAACCAAGAAACCTGAAACTCATCTTGGCCGCACCTGCAACCGGCGATCGCGCCCGTCGCCGACCGATTCGGTCGTAAGATCTTCTTCCTGCTGCAGTGCCAAATGAATGACGCGTCGCTCGGTGGAATTCAATACGCCAAATGTAAACGGCCGGCCATTCTTTCGTACCTGATCTCCGGCAAAACGCGCCATCGCATGCAACTCAGACTTGCGGGTCTGGCGAAATCCGTCAGCATCAACGACGAAACGATGCTCACGATCAAGCTCACGACCAAACGCCTGGAAGAGCACGACTTCAAGAGCGTCGAGCATCTCGCCATTTTCCGCGAGAGCAAAATGGGTGTCCCGACCGGAAAGATTTAACAGACATCCTTCATCGTTCCACTCGGCCGAAACATCGAGGTCGAATCGCATTTCGGACATCAGCTCAGCCAGGAAGCCTTTCGCTTGTTCACAAGTTTCGTTCATAAGCCCAAATTAACGCGTTTACGATGTGCTCAGCTTCGGCTTTACCTTTTTCGCGCCCTTCGGCACCGAATCAACGACCTCCGCTGCCGGTGGCGGATTACGCTTATTCAATCGATTGATCACCATCTGTTGCCCGAAACTAACGATGTTACCAAAGAACCAATATAACAGCAGACCAGACGGTGCCGACCACATGACCCACAACATAAGGATCGGCATGAAATAAGTCATCATCTTCTGTTGCATCTGCTGTTCTGGTGAAACAGCCGCGGCCTGCGGGGTGAACTTCATTGACAGGATCATCGATAAGGCGAAGGCAAACTCGAGCAGATGGTATGGGTCGGCGGCCGAGAGGTCGGGCAGCCAGATGAATGTCGCCTGGCGGATGTCGAGTGAGACGGTGACGGCTGTGTAGAACGCGATCAGCAGCGGAAACTGCAGCACCATCGGCAGGCACCCGCCGATCGGGATGGCGTCCTTGGTCATCTTGAGCTGCTCCATCTGCAGCGCGCGCATTCGGGGATCGTCCGTCGGAACGCCCTTTTTCTGAAGGTCCTTGATCCGGTCCTGAATGTCCTTCATTTTGGGCGCGTTGCCCGAAGCCTTTTTAAACGACCGCGATTGTGACCACCTTAACGGAAACAGCAGCGAATAAAAGAGAAATGTGAAGACGATGATCGCGATGCCGTAATTTCGCGTTACTTCGTTAAAAAAGCTCAGCGCCTGCAGGATGACGATGCCGATCGGTTTGGTAAAAAACCGCAGTGGCCGATAGTTGCTGAAGTTGATCAGATCGACGAGATTGATGTCGCGGCCGACGGCCTTCGTCAGCTCGCCACTGTACCTGCCCGACAGAGCGAAATAGTCCTTTGGCCCCGTGTAAACGCGCGTGACCGAACCGTCCGACGCGATGGGCAAATATGCTGTGATCAGGTGCCGCGTCTCGCTTGTTTTTACGTTGCCGGTCACCCAACTGACGATGCCGTCGTGGTACGGCTCCATCGGAAATTCATATGTGCTCGCCTGGTAGGTCAGCCCCTCGGACTGAGTGTTCGGCACGGCGACCATTGCAAAATAGGCGTCGCCGACACCGGCCCAGTCAACCGTGCCCGGCGCGGGCATATTGCCCTGGTTCTGGGCGTCAAACTTGAACGAAGCTCCCTGATAACGAAAGATCGCGTCGCCGACGTAGGCTATCGCCTCCGGCTCCTGATGGTAGTAGCTGTGATGGACGATGGCCTGATCGCCAAGGCTCGCGCCGATCAGAAGCTTTGTATTCGGTACCGGCTGGCCGTTATTTGTGAGCTTGACCGACAGGTCGGCCACGTAATTATCGCCCCGAAAAACAAAGCTTTTCGTGACCTGTACGCCGCTCGCGTCGGTCAGAGTAAAATCGATCTGTTTCTCCTGACCCTCGGCGAGTGTGACTGTGTCGCCGCCTTCAGAGATCTGGTAATTGCGGTCATTTAAGAGGTTATTGACGTTTTGGTCGTCGGTCGCGAGCCGAAATGGCAGCTCGCGCGGCTGTTTATCAAGCGCCGCCTGAGCGATCAACTGCAGCGGCTTTTCGTTGGCGGCCGTCGAACCGTCGGCATAAAGCGGGCGCTCCTCTCTCGGCGACTTGCTCTTTAGAATTATCCAGCTCGTCGCGAGTGCGCCGCGGGAATCGAGCTTTACCTCATATAGCGGCGACCTGATCGTGATCGTGCGATTGGGGACGTTGTCCGGCGTCGTTTCAACGGCGGCGGGCTGAGGCTGAGCGGTCGGTTGAGGGGTCGGGGTCGCCTGCTGAGCAACCGTTGCCGAATTCGCGTTCGTATTCGCGTTTGCCTGATCGGTTGCCGGCGGCGGTTTTGGCGCAAAAAAGTAGGTCCAGCCGGCCAGTACCGCGAGTGATAAAACGATCGCCAGCAGAAACCGTGACTGCCCGCCTTTATTATTGCTATCTTCCATTAAA